>Ga0224506_10000901_pt1:0-15000 | contig 22615 bp, 11 predicted proteins | sample SF_Jan12_sed_USG_2_FD_169108 | JGI IMG/M metagenome (GOLD analysis project Ga0224506, IMG submission 169108) | Sediment microbial communities from San Francisco Bay, California, United States - SF_Jan12_sed_USGS_8_1 | ecosystem: Environmental > Aquatic > Marine > Sediment | place: USA... | reverse complement strand
GGCCTCCTTTCCTGCTTCGGCACTACTAACACCATCAGCTATTGCAACAGCAATTCCTTTACTTGTAAGCGTAGCTTCAATATCTGGTACAAAACTACCCGCACAATCTTCATTCTGAGATTTAGTTCCGACTATAGAATTTTTACCAATATGAACCGCCAAGTGAGTGCTAGCTGTAAACAGCTCAAGGGAATCATCAGCTTCCAAAGTTTTTGTCTTGTTTATCTCAACCATTGACTCACTTTTTACCCATTTAAATTAGAACATATCTCTTAAATAGTTAGCGATACAGATAAATAAAGATTATCCACTATCAGAAAACTTAGACAACCATTTCTACTTCTAAATTACCACAAAAAAGCCTCACTAAGGAGGCTTTTTTATATTTGGTCTTGTTATTCAACATCAATTAAATGAACACTACCATCTGGCATGACTTCAGCTATTTGTCCCTTTGGTTCATCAATAAACCAGCATGCAAAGAAAATGATTAATGCAGAAGCAGCGATCACATAAAAGAAAGTACTGTAATCAACAAATGACAAAACGGTTAAATAGGTTACAGCCCCAACATTACCATAAGCGCCAGCCATACCTGCAATTTGCCCTGTCATTCGACGTTTTACAAGCGGTACGATTGCAAATACTGCGCCTTCACCAGCTTGAACAAAAAACGAACAGCACATAGTTGCAATAACTGCTACCGGAATCCACCAGGTATTGTCGATATTTCCAAGAATGAAATAACCTATAGCCAAGCCACCGATTAAAAACATCAGGCTTTTACGACGACCAAACTTGTCACTAAAATAACCACCTGTAGGTCGTGCTACCAAATTCATGAAGGCAAAACCGGAAGCCAACAATCCAGCTTTTACTGGATTCAGACTGTCAAAAGTTTCAAGAAAGAATAATGGCAACATTGATACTACTGCCAACTCAGAGCCAAAAGTTACAAAATAGGCTACATCAAGAATGGCAACTTGCTTGAACTTGTATTTTTCAAGATCTGGCACACCATTTTTTAGACTATCCTTATTCACCTGATAGATTGCATTTGTCTGAATGATAAAAAGCACAACCAATCCAAACCATAATAAGTACATGGCTTGTTCACTTAACAAGGCAACACCTGTTGGTGAAAGTTTCCATGCCAATACAGCCAACGCAAGATACATTGGTATGTTCATGAGGAGATAAAAATAGAAATCACCTTTACTGGTTACTTCCAGACCACCTGCTTTTTTGGGTTTGAAATAAGTTGAGCCTTTGGGAGTATTACGTGCCACAGTATAGAAAAATATACCGTAAAGACCAGCAATTACTCCGGTAGAGGCAAGTGCGTAACGCCATCCGTCATCACCACCGAACATGAAAGCCAGTGTAGGTAATGTCATTGCACCAGCAGCAGAACCAAAGTTACCCCAACCGCCATAAATTCCTTCAGCGAGACCAACCTGTTTTGCTGGAAACCACTCTCCAACGAGTCGAATACCAATTACAAATCCGGCACCCACAAAACCCAGTAGAAAACGGAATAATGCCAAAGCTTCATACGTGGTCGCCATGGCAAATGCAAAACAGATAAAACTGGACACTATTAACAGGCTACTATAAACGATTCTTGGACCAAACTTGTCAACAAGGATTCCAATGGCGATACGTGCCGGGATTGTTAACGCAACATTTAAAATTAATAAAGCCTTCACCTGTTGTGTTGATAAATCAAATGCTTCCTTGATAAATACCATCAAAGGCGCATGAGAGAACCAAACAACAAACGTAAGAAAAAACGCAAACCAGGTAACGTGCAGCGTTTTGATTTTTGGATCCTTTAAATTAAAAAGATTTATCTTGCCTTCATGTGACATATTTCTCCCCTTATAAAAGCATAAAGTACATAATATAGAGTAAATTCGGCCGCTATGTTCTAATAGTTAAACATAATTAAAACTGATCTAAATCAATGTGATAACAGTTATCATCATTTCTACTTCTTTATTGCAAATACAGATATCACTAAAGAGGTATCTATTCAATATCTATTTTTAAATGAATACGGATCGAGATCATTGGCTGTGAATCATTTTATGGTATGATTTCTACATCAATTATGCTTATTTCAATTTTATTGTTCGGAATAATTCAACCATGGAATTTCAAGAGAAACAAGCTCGAAGTGTTTTAATAATGGCAACTCTTGCATTTGCTGCCAATTTCTCGGTATGGACTCTTTATGCAGTTATGGGAATAAACATAAAAGAATCTTTGCAGCTTTCTTCAACAGATTTTGGGCTTCTCCTTGCCTCCCCTATGTTGACAGGTGCGCTATTACGTTTTCCTGTTGGATTTCTTTGTGAAATGTATTCATGCCGCAAGCTGTTTATCTGGCAAATGATAATTATTATTCCGGCATTACTTTTCTTAAAATGGACAGACAGTTATTTAGGTTACTTTCTTGTTGGACTTGTCATCGGAATATCTGGCGTGTCATTTACAATTGGCATTCGCTATGTAACGGTTTGGTTTGAATCAAGACATCAGGGATATGCAATGGGTGTATTTGGTGCTGGCAATGCTGGTGCTGCAATAACTTTGGCTTTAGTGCCCCTGATCATTACAAACTGGGGCTGGGAGAGCATTGGTATTTTTTATGCCGTTGGCATGACTCTAATGACCTTGTTATTTGCGCTGGTAGCACCTGAAGAAACGGCATATATGCAAAAGCGCAAAAAAACCAGTTTGAAATTTCATCTGGCACCATTAAAGGAATTAAAAGTTTGGCAATTTGGCCTTTATTATTACTTCGTGTTTGGCAGCTTTCTTGCGCTACTTCTCTGGTTACCACAATACTACATGGACGCCTATAAACTGGATATCAAAACAGCTATGTTACTGACCTTATTATTTGTAACTATTTCCAGCATGGTTAGAGCTTTAGGTGGATGGTTTGCCGATAGATATGGTGGAAGAACAGTTAACTGGAATGTGTTTTGGGTTTGCCTGGTTTGTTTGTTTTTCTTAAGCTATCCGCCTACAACAATGATCATTCACGGAGTAGAAAAAGATGTTGAGTTGTCCATTTATGTTAATGTCTGGGTATTTACTTTTCTGATTTTAGTCATTGGTGTTGCTCAAGGTTTTGGTAGAGCAAGTGTTTATAAGGTACTTCAGGAGCACTATCCTGAACACATGGGTAGCGTTGGCGGAACCGTAGCAACCATTGGTGCAATGGGCGGTTTTACTCTACCTGTAATATTTGGTGTGGCAGTTGATCTGGTTGGTATCCATAGTGCCTGTTTTATGATTCTATATGGCGTATTGGCTATATGCATGGCGGTAATGTATATATCTATAAAGGCAGAGCAACACAGAAAACTACTGCAAGATGCAATAGCCAATAATTTTTTAAACAAGTAGGTAAATCAATTTTTTTATTTTTTGTTCTACCAGGTTGGTAAGCACTGATCAATCTAGTTAAAAATATTTTTCTTAACAACCCAAACAGCTGCTTCAACCCTCGTACGAAGCTCCAGTTTTTTTAGCATATTCTTGACATGAACCTTAACAGTTCCTTCTGTAATATTTAATTTGTTGGCTATCACCTTATTGCTAAGCCCTTTGGAAATTAATTTTAATATTTCAATTTCTCTACTGGTAAGTCTTTCAAGTGGATCAACCTTGTGTTCGGCACGTAATGAATGTGCTAACAATTGCGTTAATGAACCGCTTATAACCAATTCTCCCTTTAAGCAACACTGAATTTTTTCCACAATTTCTTCTGGCTCAGAGTCTTTTAACAAATAACCATCAGCACCGAACTTCAAGGCATTTAACACATCCGATTCATTATCAGAAACTGAAAAAATGACTACTTTGGATTTGATTCCAGCGTTTTTTAGTGCCGTTAATGTATCTATTCCACTTAATCCTTTCATATTAAGATCAAGCATAATTAAATCAGGCTGTAATTTAACTGCTAATCCAATAGCTTCTTCACCATTATTGGCTTCTCCGATCACTTCAATATTATCTTCAGTTTCAATAAATTGAGTGACGCCCTTCCTCAGCATAGGATGGTCGTCCACAAGAATTATTTTATATTTATCCATTTGTGGAATGCCTTAATTTAATTTTTTACCTTTCAAACTCAACAAAAATTTGAGTGCCTTCATCTGGACTTGATATTACCTGTAACTCACCGTTTAAAGAATCACACCTTTCTTTCATAATTCCCAATCCAAAATGTCCTTCCGAACCCGGTGCCAAAGAAAATCCAACGCCATTATCCCATATTTTCAATATTATTTGGTTATCTGATTTTTTTACACTAACACCTGCTTTTGAAGCCTCAGCGTGTCGATGAATATTTGATAATGCTTCGCGTACAATTTGCAAGATATGTATTTCCTGATTTGCCAAAAAATAATTGTCAGGTAACTCAAAATCAAATTCAATATCATGCTGGCATTTTGCACAAAACTCCAGAATTGCGCCTTGCAAAGCCTTAAAAAGGGAGGGGTCTTCTAATTTCAGTCTGAAAGTAGTTAACAACTCTCTCAACTGCACATAAGCTCTGTTAATTCCTTGCTTAAGATCCGTAATGGTTTCATCAATTTCTACCTTGCTCCGCTTCATTTCAAATTTCTTACTTAGCAAACTGGCCTGTACTTTTAGATATGACAGTGATTGAGCTAGTGAGTCATGCAGCTCTCGAGCAATTACTGCTCTTTCTTCCATTATTAGAAATCTATGCTGGTTTTTTCTTGTATATTCCAGTTCAGAACCGGTTGACAATATGTCGGCCATAGCTTGAAGAAATTGTGTTTGCCAATCATGAACGGTTTCAACAACCGGTACACTCCATATCAAATGTCCAAAAATTTTATTATCTCTTTTCAGTTCATAAACAAATTCACGCTCACATAATAAAACTGAAATATCCTGTTTTGAATTGACATTAATATCATCCGTCATAGGCTGACGACTGCTTTCATTGTTCAAAACAGTAATATGACCAACACCCAAAATCACTTCAAGTTCCGAAGTCACCTCTTCATCTGATAGACTTTTCTGAATTGTCGCCACTTTTCTGGCTGCCCGATAAAGCATTTCAAGAGAGCGATTGCTCTGGGTTAACGCAATTGTTTTTTGTTCAACACGCTTTTCCAAATCTTTATATATTAAAGCAAGCTCAGTTGACATATGGTTTATTGTTGAAGCCAGCACCCCAAGCTCATCATCAGAATTATATAAAGCCTTTTGATCAAAATTACCCTTACTGACTTCAGTGGCTACGTTGACCAACTGCTTTAAAGGTAATACAAGAGTACGATTTAATCGAAATTGAAAAAATACCACAACCAAAATAACGGCTAATAAGCCTACGCCCTGAATCAATCTTAAAATTTTCAGTTTTCTTTCAGAATCCAGCTGAATTAAAGTAACGAGTTTGTTAATTTCATCCACAAGATCATCAAATACTTTCATGTCTGTCGTTTTTTCTGATCTCTTTATTTCTTGCCACAAACCAAGTGCTATTTGATATTGACGCTGAATTTCAGGTTGATTCCCCGTTTGTATAACGCCCCCCAGAAATGCATTTTTTATCTTCTCGTCTAATAAGGCTGTTTCTCTTTCGATCAATTCAGCTCTGTCATCCTGTTCTGAAAGATAGGCGCGAGATACTCGAACGGCATGCATTCTTAAAAGCCCTGCATTATTAATTTGGGCAGCATCCCCACTGAGACTTTCAGCAATCAGCATTGACCCAATCAGGCTAATCAGGCCAAGGCCGATAATAATGGCCATTATCAGGGCAAATCTGACGATCAGGGAAGAGCCGAGCACAGTAATTTCTGAGCTTTTCTTTTCAGCATTAAAAGCCCGTTTTTGCATAAATATTCATCCAGTAATAATTAAACAGGATACAACTGTTTCAAATAAATAAAAGATTGTCCAGCAAGTTAATCTACCACTTTATAGTTTGAGCTAATAAAAAATCATTTAAATTTTTCCAAATCAAGATAAAAATCAAGATAAAACAATCAGTTATGCTTTGCAACCATCTATTACTAAAGTAGTAGTATGCAGCTCACCTTTTATCGACGAAAAATAGGCAAATGATCTAGATCAAGGTTATATAAACTAAGCTGCGTATTATGCAATCCACCTTAATAAGAATGCTATTTATTCTTCTGAGTAAAAACAAAATCATCAACTGAAGTAACTGATAAACGGAGTATAAAAATGTCTGATATCAAAAATTGGGATGTTGAAGATCCCAAATTCTGGGAATCTGAAGGTAAGAAGGTTGCAAATAGAAACCTCTGGATTTCAATTCCCAGCTTATTGTGTGGTTTCGCTGTTTGGCTGTATTGGAGCATAATCACTATCCAAATGATAAACCTTGGCTTTCCTTTTCCAAAAGCAGATCTATTTACACTAAATGCTGTAGCAGGTCTTACAGGTGCTACTCTACGAATTCCAAGCAGTTTCTTTATCCGTCTTGCCGGTGGCAGAAATACTATAGTGTTTACCACTGCATTACTGATGATACCGGCTATTGGAGCAGGTATCGCTCTACAAGACATCAATACGCCGCTTTGGGTATTTATGATACTTGCTTTCCTGTCTGGTATTGGTGGAGGAAACTTTGCTTCTTCAATGTCTAACATCAGCTTTTTCTTTCCAAAAAAACAACAGGGACTTGCTCTGGGTTTAAATGCAGGACTTGGTAATTTTGGTGTAACCACCATGCAAATTCTGGTTCCACTGGCAATGACCTTTGGTATTTTTGGTGGAGACCCAATGACATTGGTCAACACTTCCGGGACATTGATTGGAAAAATTCCTGCTGGCTCTGATGCCTGGATACAAAATGCTGGTCTGGTCTGGTTAGTATTTCTTATTCCATTGGCAGTAGTAGGATGGTGGGGAATGAATAATATTAAAGCCTCTCACGTTACTCCTGATCTCCCCAACCCCATATCATCATTTTCTATCATAACCGGCATGTTACTCGTCGGCTTTATCTCAGCAGCATTTGGACTTTGGTTGATGCTTCCAGAAAATGTTGGTGGCTCAGGTTTTGGTGTGAGCAAATGGATTGTCGTTCCTGTTGTAATTGCTTTAACAGTCTACTTATTAAAGTTACTACCGGGCCAAATCAAGGAAAACCTGAACCGTCAATATAAAATCTTCGATAACCGACATACCTGGGTAATGAGTGTGATCTACACAATGACTTTTGGTTCATTTATCGGTTTTGCTGCGGCTTTTGGATTGTCTATTAAAGTTATCTTTGGCTTCCAACATATCATGGTTGATGGGGTTATGACCCATAACACCTTTAATGCAAATGGGCCAAGCGCTCTGATGTATGCCTGGATGGGACCATTCATTGGTGCATTAATTCGTCCAATCGGCGGCTGGATTTCTGATAAGGTTGGTGGCGCACTTGTTACTCAAATCTGTGCTGTTGTCATGGTAGCCAGTGCTATTGGAGTTGCCCATTACATGCAAGCAGCCTACGCCTCTGCAACCCCTGAAGAGTTTTTCATTCCGTTCCTGATTCTCTTCCTGATATTGTTTGCTGCAACAGGTATTGGTAATGGTTCTACTTTCAGAACTATCTCGATTGTCTTTAATAAGGAACAGGCTGGCCCTGTATTGGGATGGACTTCAGCAGTAGCTGCATACGGTGCATTTATTATTCCTAAGGTACTTGGTGAGCAAATAAAACTCACTACACCTGAAAATGCACTCTATGGATTCGCCATATTCTATGCATTGTGCATCGTTATCAACTGGTGGTTCTATTTAAGAAAAGGCGCTGAATTTAAAAACCCATAAACTAGCAATCTGACAGATGGGGCGATTATTCGCCTCATCTGCAATAAAAATTTAATTTTTTGTACGGTCGTATAATCGATCAAAGGTCTACGGAGAAATAATATGAGTCAATTTTTGGATCGCTTACAGTTTTTTAAAAAGAAAACTGGCGAATTCGCAGATGGACATGGTGAAACCACCAATGAAAGCCGAGAGTGGGAAGATAGCTATCGTCAACGATGGCAACACGACAAAATTGTTCGTTCTACTCATGGCGTCAATTGTACCGGTTCCTGTTCCTGGAAAATTTATGTCAAAAACGGTTTGGTAACATGGGAAACTCAACAAACTGACTACCCGAGAACCAGACCGGATCTGCCTAACCACGAGCCGAGAGGCTGCCCGAGAGGCGCCAGCTACTCCTGGTATCTGTACAGCGCTAATCGCTTGAAGTACCCAAAAGTCCGCAAGCCTTTGTTAAAATTATGGCGTGAAGCCAGAGCCACTATGGATCCGGTTGATGCATGGGGCTCAATTGTCGAAGATAAAGAAAAAGCTGAATCTTATAAATCAAAACGCGGCATGGGTGGTTTTGTTCGCTCAAGTTGGGATGAAGTGAATGAAATTATTGCCTCAGCAAATGCCTACACAGCCAAAACCTATGGTCCAGACAGAGTTATAGGATTTTCTCCAATCCCCGCCATGTCAATGGTTTCTTATGCTGCCGGCTCCCGCTATCTTTCACTAATCGGTGGCGTTTGCATGAGCTTTTACGATTGGTATTGTGACTTACCTCCAGCCTCTCCAATGACCTGGGGTGAACAAACTGATGTACCTGAATCAGCTGACTGGTATAACTCAAATTACATTATTGCCTGGGGCTCAAATGTTCCTCAGACCCGTACACCTGATGCGCACTTTTTAACAGAAGTTCGTTATAAAGGTGCCAAAACCGTTTCGATTACACCGGATTATGCTGAAGTTTCAAAGCTTACTGATGAATGGTTAAATCCGAAACAGGGAACAGATGCGGCATTAGGTATGGCTTTTGGTCACGTTATCTTAAAAGAATTCCATTTGGATAACCCAAGTGAATACTTTACCAATTATGTCCGCCAATATACTGATTTTCCAATGCTTGTCATACTTGAAAAGGATGATGAAAAATCTTCTGCGGCAAAAGGTGCTTTCAAATCTACTCGCTTTTTAAGAGCGTCTGATCTTGCAGGTGATTTAGGTCAGGAAAATAATCCAGAGTGGAAAACTGTCGCAATTGATGAAAACTCCGATTCAATGGTTTCTCCTCAGGGCTCTATCGGTTATAGATGGGGCGAAAAAGGAAAATGGAATATTGAAGAACGCGAAGGTGGCAAAGGTGAAGCAACAAAACTTCAGTTGTCATTGATAGGTGGTGACATTTCTCCGGTCGCTTTCCCTCACTTTGCGGCAAACAATAGCAATCCTCAATGGAATGGCTGCGATCAGGAAGAAGTTCAGGTCAGAAATGTACCAACCAAAACGATCAAAGGTGCTGATGGCAAAGAATATATCGTTGCAACAGTTTATGATTTAATGATGGCCAACTACGGTATTGATCGTGGACTTGGCGGCGGAAATGTTGCTTCAAGTTTTGACGATGACATTCCTTTTACACCAGCATGGCAAGAAAAAATCACCGGCGTATCCCGTGACAAAGTGATCCGAATTGCTCGTGAATTTGCTGATACTGCAGATAAAACCAAAGGTAAATCAATGATTATTGTTGGTGCAGCAATGAATCACTGGTATCACATGGATATGAATTACCGTGGCTTAATCAACATGCTAATGATGTGTGGTTGTGTAGGTCAAAGCGGGGGTGGCTGGGCACATTATGTAGGACAGGAAAAATTACGTCCGCAAACTGGCTGGTTACCTTTGGCATTTGGTCTGGATTGGTCTCGACCACCACGTCAAATGAATTCAACTTCATTCTTTTATAATCATTCTTCACAGTGGCGACACGAAAAAGTCAGCATACATGAAGTGCTTTCACCATTAGCCAATAAAGAAGATTTTTCTGAGCACATGCTGGATTATAATATTAAGGCTGAGCGTATGGGCTGGTTACCATCTGCTCCTCAGTTAAACCGTAACCCATTGCAATTAACCAAAGATGCTGAAGCTGCTGGTATGGATCCAAAGGACTTTGCAGTTCAGGAACTTAAAAATGGTAATCTGAAATTTGCTGCTGAAGCACCAGATGCCCCTGAAAATTTCCCTCGAAATATGTTTATCTGGCGTTCAAATTTACTGGGTTCTTCAGGCAAAGGCCATGAATACATGCTGAAGTACCTACTCGGCACCAAAAATGGCGTGATGAATGAAGATCTGGGTAAACGCGGCGGTTTTAAACCAGAAGAAGCGGAATGGGTAGATGAAGGCGCGACAGGTAAACTTGATCTGGTAACAACACTTGATTTCCGTATGTCCTCAACTTGTATGTACTCGGATATCGTTCTGCCAACAGCTTGCTGGTATGAAAAAGATGATCTGAATACTTCAGATATGCATCCATTCATTCATCCGTTATCTACTGCGGTTGATCCTGCCTGGGAAGCCAGATCGGATTGGGAAATCTATAAAGGGATTGCCAAAAAATTCTCGGAAGTCTCAGTTGGTCATTTGGGTATTGAGAAGGATCTGGTGACTGTACCAATGCTACATGATACCCCTGGTGAATTAGCACAACCTTTTGACGTGAAAGACTGGAAAAAAGGCGAATGTGATTTAATCCCGGGAATAACAGCACCTAATATGATGGTGGTTGAACGGGATTATCCGAATACCTACAAAAAGTTCACCTCTCTGGGTCCTTTGATGGATAAACTGGGTAACGGTGGTAAGGGTATTAGCTGGAACACTGATGATGAAATCAAGTTGCTTGGTGATTTAAATCATCGAAATACTGATGAAGGCATTAGTGAAGGTCGCCCTATTATTGAGACGGCGATTGATGCAGCAGAAACAATTTTAACCTTTGCACCTGAAACCAATGGTAATGTTGCTGTAAAAGCATGGGAAGCATTAGGTGAATTTACTGGAAAAGATCATACCCATCTTGCTAAACCCAAACAGGAAGAAAAAATTCGTTTCAGAGATGTACAAGCTCAGCCTAGAAAAATAATTTCATCACCAACCTGGTCTGGTCTTGAAGATGAACATGTCAGTTATAACGCAGGTTATACCAATGTCCATGAGTGCATTCCCTGGAGAACAATTACAGGTCGTCAACAGTTTTATCAGGATCATAAGTGGATGCAAGCATTTGGTGAACAGATGGTTTCTTATCGTCCACCCATTGATACCAAAACAATTGAGATTGTTAAAGGTACAAAAAGTAATGGCAATAAAGAAATCCTTTTAAACTGGATTACGCCACATCAAAAATGGGGAATTCACAGTACCTACTCTGATAACCTGTTAATGCTTACGCTTTCTCGCGGTGGCCCGATTATCTGGATGAGTGAAACTGATGCAAAAGAAGCTGACATTGAAGATAATGATTGGGTAGAAGTCTTTAACGCCAATGGCGCTATCGCTTGTCGTGCAGTCGTTTCCCAGCGTGTTATGCAAGGTATGGTCATGATGTATCACGCACAGGAAAGAATCGTGAATGTGCCTGGCAGTGAAATGACAGGTACTCGTGGCGGTCACCACAACTCGGTAACCAGAGCGGTAATGAAGCCCACTCACATGATTGGCGGCTATGCTCAACAGTCTTGGGGATTCAACTACTACGGCACAGTTGGTTGTAATCGTGATGAAATGGTTCTGGTAAGAAAAATGGATAAAGTCGACTGGCTGGAAGGTTCAGACAGTAACGATTTACCACGCCAGTTACCCACTAACCCAGACAAAGCTTAATAAGGAGACAGTCCATGAAAATACGTTCTCAAATCGGTATGGTACTCAACCTTGATAAGTGTATCGGTTGCCATACCTGTTCAATTACTTGTAAAAATGTGTGGACTTCACGCGAAGGCATGGAGTACGCATGGTTTAACAATGTTGAAACAAAACCTGGCATTGGTTACCCAAAAGACTGGGAAGATCAGGATAAATGGAATGGCGGTTGGGTAAGAAAATCCAATGGCGATATCCAGCCTAAAATTGGCGGTAAATTTAGAGTATTGGCAAATATTTTTGCTAACCCTGACTTACCTGAAATTGATGATTATTACGAGCCCTTTGATTATGACTACCAGCATTTACACACGGCTCCAGAGTCAAAACATCAGCCTACAGCACGACCACGTTCGCTTATTTCTGGTAAACGCATGGAAAAAATTGAATGGGGTCCAAACTGGGAAGAAATTCTAGGTACCGAGTTCGAAAAACGCAGTAAAGACAAAAACTTCGATAACATGCAAAAGGAAATTTATGGCGAGTATGAAAATACCTTTATGATGTACTTGCCACGTCTTTGTGAGCATTGTCTCAACCCCGCCTGTGCAGCATCTTGCCCTTCAGGCGCTATCTACAAGCGTGAGGAAGACGGTATTGTACTGATTGATCAGGACAAATGCCGTGGTTGGCGTATGTGTGTCAGTGGTTGTCCTTACAAAAAGATCTATTTTAACTGGAAATCAGGCAAGTCTGAAAAATGTATCTTCTGTTATCCACGTATTGAAGCCGGTATGCCAACAGTATGTAGTGAAACCTGTGTTGGCAGAATCCGCTATCTGGGTGTACTGCTTTATGATGCGGATAAAATTAAAGAAGTCGCTGCCAGTGAATCAGAAACAGATCTTTATGAAAGACAACTTGAAATCTTCCTTGATCCCAATGATCCGGAAGTCATAGCACAAGCTAAAAAAGACGGCATCACTGATTCTATTATTGAAGCTGCTCAAAAATCGCCAGTTTATAAAATGGCGGTAGATTGGAAACTGGCGCTGCCTTTACATCCTGAGTACAGAACTTTACCTATGGTTTGGTATGTACCTTCTCTTAGCCCAATCCAGAACGCGGTTGAAGCGGGTACTTTAGGTATGAATGGTGTAATTCCTGATCTGAAGTCATTAAGAATACCAATGAAATATCTGGCTAACTTGCTGACTGCTGGTGATGAATTTCCGGTAATTCGTGCACTGGAAAGATTACTGGCCATGCGCGCTTACAAACGAGCAGAAAATGTTGAAGGTGTTGAAGATATCGAAGTATTGAAACAGGCTGGTTTGACTAAAAAGCAGGCCGATGAAATGTACCGCTATCTGGCAATTGCCAACTACGAAGATCGTTATGTCATTCCGACAGGCCATCGCGAAATGAATGTACCACAAGCCTACGGTGAAAAAAGTGGTTGTGGCTTTACATTTGGTAACGGTTGCGGAACAGGTAACAGTGATGTCAACATGTTTGGTGCCAAAAAAGTGACTCGCCGAGACGTCATAAAAACCTTCAAGGTAGGAGAATAATATCGTGATTATTTTAAAAGTTATATCACGACTACTCGACTACCCTTCCGAGGCACTTTTTGCTGCCTCGGATGATATGATCGAAGTTGTGAATTCAACTGACCTGATCAGTAAAAACAATCGAGAAAAGTTAATCACCTTTATTCAGGCGTTAACTGCTCGCGATTTATATGACGCTCAGGAAAGTTATGATCTGTTGTTTGATAGAGGACGAGCACTATCGCTACTTTTGTTTGAACATGTTCATGGAGAGTCTCGTGACCGTGGTCAGGCAATGGTAGATTTAGGTAATGTCTATCAATCCAAAGGTTTTGAAAATAACTCTGAACATTTGCCAGATTACATTCCGTTATATCTGGAGTTTTTAAGTGAACAGGATCCAACCTATGCTCAAGAGTGGTTAGGTGATATCAGCCATTTATTAACCATGTTATCTGAACGTTTAATCGACCGTGATTGTTATTATGCTTCATTATTCGATTCGTTAATTGATATTTCCGGCGTGGAAGTTGATCGTGAAGAGATTGCCAAGGCTGTCAGTCAGGAAGAAAGAGACGATACTGTTGAAGCAATAGATAAGGAATGGGAAGACAAAGAAGTCAAGTTTGATGATCCCGTTGGTGGCCAATGCCCTTCTAATGGTTTACATCATTCCAATAACGCTTTGGATCCCAACAATGTTAAAAACATCCCGATTAAATGGCACGAGGCTGATGCTGCCCAAGTAGCAGGATTATGAGGAGAATACTATGTCTAATATAAATCTTTTACTCTTTGGAATTTATCCCTATATCGCAATATTCATCTGCCTTGTTGCCAGTTGGATTCGATTTGACCGTGAACCTTACACATGGAAAGCTGACTCAAGCCAAATGCTGCGTAAGCAAGGCTTTAGAGTGGCCAGCAATTTATTTCACGTTGGTGTGATTTTTATATTGCTTGGACATTTTGTTGGCTTGTTAATGCCAGAATCTATTTATCATCACTTTATTTCCAGTGCAGACAAACAAATGTTGGCAATGGTCAGTGGTGGATTCTTTGGCGTTCTCTGTTTGATTGGTTTAATCATGTTAATCAAGCGTCGTTTGGCCGATGACCGAGTAAGTGCTTCATCCAAAACATCAGATATTGTTGTTTTGTTGATGCTACTGATTCAATTAATACTGGGTCTGTTAACCATTGTTGTATCGATGGATCATTTAGATGGTTCGGTTATGGTACTTTTGGGTAATTGGGCACAAAGCATTGTGACATTTCAACCTTTAGAGGCAGCGGCTTCAATTGGGTCTGTACACATTATCTACAAACTTCACGTGTTTGTGGGTTTAAGTATGATTCTGATGATCCCGTTTACTCGACTGGTTCATGTTATCAGTGCGCCAATCTGGTATTTTGGAAGAAAGTATCAAGTTGTTAGAGAAAGATAGTAGTAAAATGACTGAGGACACGCTGTCTGTGTTCTCTTGTTAAACTGGCTTTGTGGAATGTAAATCGAATATTTATTCACTGTCATTGGGAGATTGCCGCGCTACGCTCGCAATGACATTTTATTCTTTAAAACAAGCATTCTTTAAAGCAAGTATTATTTAGAACAAGTTAACCAAAAGAGCAAAATTATGAGTTCCTGTAGTCCTTCACACAATCACTCACAACCTTCCGAGCCATTACCAACCATCAAGGTTAATGGTGTGGAAATTGAAGAGTCGGC
>Ga0224506_10000900_pt1 | contig 22621 bp, 20 predicted proteins | sample SF_Jan12_sed_USG_2_FD_169108 | JGI IMG/M metagenome (GOLD analysis project Ga0224506, IMG submission 169108) | Sediment microbial communities from San Francisco Bay, California, United States - SF_Jan12_sed_USGS_8_1 | ecosystem: Environmental > Aquatic > Marine > Sediment | place: USA... | reverse complement strand
CTACACCGTTGTGCCACTCATATTAATGAATGCCTTCGATGTACTAGCCGTTGTCGTTGAAGCCCTTGAATCCTATGCAGTGAGCTTAGGGAACATTCATGTCTCGGTTTACGATATCCTGAGTATCCTTTATTTTAGCGTAATATTATTCTGGCTGGGTAAAGAATCCAGCCGCTTCGGTAAACAAAAAATCCGAACTCAAAGCCATCTGGATAATAGCACTAAAGAAGTTTTGGCCAAGCTTTTCGAAGTGGCCGTCTATATCATCATATTCCTGATACTTTTAAATCTTTTGGGTATTAATGTCACCACCTTGGCGGTCTTTGGTGGAGCTATTGGTGTTGGAATAGGTTTTGGTCTGCAGTCTATTGCATCCAACTTCATATCTGGAATTGTGATATTGCTGGATCGTTCGTTATCCATAGGTGATTATATTGAACTGCAAGACGGGCGTTCTGGAAATATTCGAGAAACCAATCTTAGAGCAGTAACACTGGAAACATACGATGGTAAAGACATCGTGGTTCCTAATGACATTTTCTTCAGTGAAACCTTTACGAACTGGACTCACAAAAATAACCGACAGCGTTACTCGATTGATTTTAGCGTTGCCTATCACACCGACCTGGACGAATTATTCCCCCTAGTGATCGAACTGTTAAAGTCGCATCCGCAGGTATTGTCTGGTCAACAGTATTTGTTTGAAGAGCAGCCTGATATTGAAATTGGTAACTTCGGTGATAATGGCATTAGTTTGCATATTGAATTCTGGATGGATGCCATTGATGACGGCAAACATCGAGTAGGTGGAGATTTATTATATTCATTATGGAAACTTATGAAGGCGCATAATTTTGAATTCCCATTCCCTCAAAGAGAAGTACGAATAAAACAAAACTAGGGAAAATCCCAGTACGTAAATTGACCTGTAATTTAAAGGTCAAACAACTGAAAACAACTGCATTTATAGATCAATCCAAACGATACATTACCAATCGTGCTATCTGGAGGTAGTTGCATACCAGCTCTTTGGTTAGTGTTCGATTTGATCCGGTACATTCTGTTTATTTAGTTTGGGGTTTTTTATAACACCTTTTTGCAATATCAGAATGTTTGGATAGGTGATCAGCTCATCCCCTCGCCTTATAAGCACATGAAAAAGCGTAATTTCTTCAATAGCACCGTAGATATCATCATCTTTATCCATAATTCGTATTTTGTCGCCAACCCGATATGGAAAACCAAAAAATATTATCAGACTTGCGGTAATATTGCTCAAAATAGACCATTGAGCAAACAAAGCGACGCCGATGACAGCAAACACCGAAGAAAGAAATATAGAAACCTGAGAATATTCCAGCCCCGATATATTAACTAACAGAAGGGAATAAAAAATCACTAGAGCGATACTAACTGTCTTAGAGATATACTTAACCCGATAAACACTTACTTCCTTTGTTCGACCATATTTATGAATAGCGGCATTACTAAAACGCAGGCTAATAAAAAACATAAACAGTAAAGAGAAGAATATTAATGATTTCATTTACTTTTTATCTCTGTATTCAAAAGATCAATTTTTTCATGCAGCCGCATTAATTCAAGCTCTAATTTTAAGTTAATCTCAAAGGTCGATTTTTGTTCCAAACGGTCCTTGGCCACTTGTCGATTCTGAGACATCATTATAATAGGAGCCTGAAAGGCGGCTAAACTGGAAAGTCCTAAATTAAGCAATATAAAAGGAAAGGGGTCAAAAACTGCATCACCAACCAACCAAATAGTATTGATAACAATCCAGCCTATGATAAAAGCCAAAAAAAGGCTAATAAATTTCCAGGAGCCTCCGAATGCGGCGATCTTGTCTGCAGCGATCTGACCGAATGTCAAACTATCATGAAAGATTTCATTGATATTTTCCGAAACGGATGTATTTGATGCAATACTCGTGATGACATTACGTTCACCATCAGATAATTCACCGTAAGGTTGTCCTAATAATGCTTTCGCCAGATTTTCTAAATATTTTTTCAATTTGCGACCTCCTAAAGTTGAAAGAAATAGACGCTATAATGCGATTCTAAAAATCAAAATTTTATAACTGGTTTCCAATAATATTCTAAAGACTCACCTTCAATCTATGATGTATAGATTACTTCTATTTCATGAACAATATGCATCTTATTATTGCTCATCAGACAAATAACATTCATAGCATGTACTTATTAGTCAGTTATACTGCAAAACTAAAATGTCGTCGAAAGATAAAGCCTAATCTATATTTATGGTGTTATTTAAATGTTTCTGGGTTTTGTTATTGGCACTGTATTGTGCTTTTTCATGTGCTGCAGACCATCAAATCACAGTAGGAACAAATGCTTTACAATCCAGCTTACGCGCCTGGCTGTGTAAAACGTTACGAATGCATAACCACATAGAATGCTTGCCCCGCGAACTTCGCGAGTGCTTTGGGTACCTGGTGTATTAGAATAATGCAGGAGCAATTATCGAGGCTAATCAAGGCAAAAATGAAAGAAAAAGCGGAGTTTGACCGGGTAAAGACTCCGCACGTCCTGTGCTACGCCCTTTCGGACCAGCTAAAGCTGTTTACATTCTTTTCCAGAAGAATTTATGCGCATTTTGAGTACATTGTTAACGCTGAAGAGGCAAATGTAGTAGTTTTCACACAGCCTTGCGTCTGGCTACCTGAATTACCTCCAGATTATTTATACAATCACTATGGAATACAGCAACGCATTCTAAAAGCATTAAATGCAGGTGCCAGTGCTCTGGGATATTATGAGGCAGATTTCGATATTCCGATAACCAGTCAAAGGTCACGATTTAGATCACCCCTCTTTCATCGAAGAGTGATATCGGCTGCCACATGCAACAAAACAGTCTCTGCCGACCAAGTAGGTTTTAAACTCGTCTTTCGGACACCTACTTGTCCAATATCAAACTGGTACGCAATCGCTCTACACCAAACACAGACATTTTCTCAAAATCTTCAAATGTAATCGGTACATGCTGACAATCAACCGATAATTGTTGGGCTCCAACATCAGGATCGTGTAAGTAGATACACTGGTCGTCGATATGGGTTAGCACCACCCAGTGAGGAGCTTTTCGTCTATCCAGCCGATAGGTACTGATCAAGCATACGACAGATTTCCCGTTGCCAAGCGCAGAACGAATCTCTTCAAGGGAAATCTGACTGTGATAAATTGGAATGTCTAGTTCAAGAGCCTGATCAACAAATCGATTATGCACCTTGGTCATAATCTCTTTTTTTTCATTTGCTCGTACACTGTCAAGAAAGGGTGGTTGCTGTATATTTAAATACACTGAAGCCTTAAATCCTCTTTTAACGGCGGCCAACGCGAGTCCAATGGGGTGTGTACCTCCATGCCCACTTGTCATAAAAACCGTGGTCGCTTCTCGCCAAATATCAATTTCTTCCAACTGATCGATGGTGAACCTATTATCAAGTGACGCCATAGCCATCAATAACGCGGCAGGTCCACAGGTAAAGTCCATAGTCTGGCCATACCAGGGAGTTGGCAAGATATCTTCTCTGGGCTGCCAGGGACGCAGTATTTTTTGCATCCTTAGGGCATCAGAATGATCATCATAATATTCTGTATACTCACCAAATATCCGATAATTCATTTTGTCATAAAGGCCAATCGCCTTGCTGTTTTCTTTGGAGACCTCAAGACGCATGTAGAGCTTACCGCTCTCTATCGCCAATCTTTCCAGTTGTACCAGCATCTTGGATGCCAGTCCTTGCCCACGCATTTCAGGTGCTACTGCTAAGGAATATAAACGGGCTAAGCGCGTACCTCGATGTACAAGAATTAGACCGTAGCAAACAATTTCATCATCGCGGGTTCCAACCAACAACTCACCCGTATCAGCCTGCACCCAGCGTTTAAAGCTTCTTTCACTTAAGCGATCTGTATCAAAACATGCGTTTTCTATATTTAGTAGTGCAGGAATATCAGATAGCCGAGCTTTTCGGTATGTTAAATTATTGGCCTCCATGCTAGAGACCTCTGCTTTCTAAACGGCGTCTGAATTCAGCCATAATAATCATATATAGCTCATCACCTAGATAAGCATTTTCAATACCCTGGTCAATACTGGGATTGTCATTGACTTCGAGCACATAAGCCTTGCCAGACTTCTGTTTTACATCGACTCCATACAGACCATCTCCAACACATTTTGCTGAACGAACTGCCATATCCAGCACCGATTTAGGAACTTCAAATGTGGGCATTGACTCAAACCCCCCGGAAGAATTTCTTTTATTCGCCTTATGGTTATATATTTGCCAATGATTGCGCGCCATCATGTATCGACAAGCGTATATGGGTTTCCCATTTAAAATTCCAATTCGCCAATCGAAGTCCGTGTACATGTATTCCTGCGCAATAACCAGAGCAGTTTCAGTAAACAGACTGTTTAGTCGCTCGGTCAATTCCTGGGGATCATTTACTTTATAAACTCCGCGAGAAAACGAGCCTTCCGGCATTTTTAAAACCATTGGAAAACCAAATTCAGACTCTAATTCTGCAATCGACTCAGTGCTGACCTGGCTAATTACTTTCGTCTTAGGACTCAAAACACCCTGATAGTTAAAAGCATCGTGGAGAAACACTTTGTTGCAACAACGCAAGATAGATTGCGGGTCATCTATGACAACCAAGCCCTGTTGCTCAGCAGTTTCTGCAAGATTATATGTGTGGTGATCAATGGCTGTTGTTTCCCGAATAAACAATGCATCATAATTGGCAATATCAAAAGACTCACCTTGAGTCATTGTCACTAATACCGCTCGAATCCCATTTTTCCCGGCCGCTTTTATAAATTTGGCCAGGGCTTCTTTATTGCTAGGTGGATCAACCTCATTAGGGTTCACCAAAATGGCCATATCCCAACGGTATTTTCGAAAAGAGCTCTGGCTTCGCCAAATACTTTCAGTAAAGAAAATTAGCTCTTGTTGCAGGCGCGTAAATTCATAGTCAGGTATCGCGTTAATTGAAGCCCTTTCAATTTTAATTGGACAGGTAACATCAGATTGGTCGATTCTAATCTTGAGTATGGGTGCCGGAAACATTGAAAATATTTTTGCCGCCAGCTTGGATAACTGATTTTCATTGGTTTTACCAAAAAACAGATAGAGTTCTTTACCATTAAACGAGAAAAGATCCTGTTGAAATTGTGCTTGTAGCTGACAAGCGATTTTTGACATATCCTCTTTATGTCGCAAACGGTTAATTGATTTTACGCTAGGGAGAATTTGATGGTTTCGAGCCTCGGCGAGCAGAGAGCAGTAATAACCCTGACTTAAATATTGCTCTGTATCACACAGGTTTAATATTCGTGTACGGGGTTCATCTTTTTTAGGATATTCCTGCAAATAATCTTGAAATGTTATTTGCTCAACAGAGCTACTTAATCCTACGATAGATTCATCAGTTACAACAATGGTTTTAAACATAATATCAGTCCTTTGGCGGGAAGATGCTTGGCACATCAGAACCTGATGGTATGGGCATCCCCTGCTACATTAGAGGGGATAACAAAGTCGGAATCATTACGTTTTCCAGTGATAAATCAAGAACTATTTGTGTGTAACTAAAAATAATTGATTACTATTGCCATCGCCATTAAAAACCCGGCCAAAAACACTGTCTTTGCTACCCTGAGCAAGATGATATGGATCTATTATAAATATGACTTTAGTGTGCACACATCAACATGAATTACCAGTTCATCAGCCACGTTAATTGCGCCCATAAAGACACTCAATGGGGTAATTCCAAGATGGGTCTGATTAACCGAAAAGCGTCCTTTGGCACACACCCGGTTTTCGGTCAGGGATAACAATAGCGGAGCCCTTACCAAGCTGGTGTGATCCAGTACCTGTAGTTTCAACAACACATCGTATTGGCGATCAGAGCCAACAATATCAACGGATTCCATGGTAATTACTGGATAAACATCTGCATTCAAAACCCTGTCACTCAGCATATTCTGATAGGTAGCCAGTTTGTCGTTTTCGCGAATGGTTTTTTCAATGGATGAGTTTAGACATAGACTACCTGAAGTTGATGAACGCGCATCAAATGTACGTGACCCAGATGAGACTGGGTACTCACTTTACCCTCCTCTATCAATACCTGACTTATCGAGTCATTAATTCTAAATTCCTGTTCCCTCAAAGAGAGGTACGAATTAAAAAGACCCAGGCATGAATCTCAGAATATTTAAATGAGAAAGGATCCTATGGATTAGCGGCCATTAAACAAGATCTATTTCAAAAGAAATTTATTTGCAAAAAAAAAGGGGCTGCTGCCCCTTTTTAATATTCGATCATTAGTTGCACTGTATTAGACTAATTAGCCTGGTTCAATACTGCCTGAATTAATACATTACATCCTGCCTCAATGTGTTCAGGCTTGGCATTTTCCGCTTCGTTATGGCTGATACCATTTTCACAGGGTATAAATACCATCGCCGTAGGGGCGACACGAGCCATATAGCATGCGTCATGCCCTGCTCCGCTCACGATATTTCTATGGCTGAACCCTGCAGCTATGGCAGCTTCGCGAACCGAATCAACGCATCCTTTATCAAAGGGTACTGGCGGTGAATACCAGATCTCTTCAAATTTCATTTCCAGACCCAGCTCGCTTGAAATGCTATTACAAACTTCACGTAACTGATGATCCATTTGGGATAATACGTTGTCATCCGGGTGTCGCAAATCAATAGTGAAAAATACTTCACCAGGAATCACATTACGAGAATTAGGAAATACATTCAGTAGACCAACAGTTGCGCAGGCCACTGGAGCATTATCTAATCCTATTTTATTGACCTGATCAATTATTTTTGCTGCACCTAATAACGCATCTTTACGGCTAGGCATTGGGGTTGGACCTGCATGAGCTTCTTGTCCGGTTAGTCTCACTTCATACCAACGCTGCCCCTGAGCATCAGTCACAACCCCGATCGTTATGTCTTCATTTTCAAGTATTGGTCCCTGCTCAATATGAGCTTCAAAGAATGCTTTAATAGGGCGTCCGCCAACCACTTCATCACCGTCATATCCGATTCGCTTCAGCTCTTGACCCATCGTTAAACCGTCAAGGTCTGCACGGCTTAGACCGTATTCAAGATCAAATACACCGGCAAATACGCCAGAAGCAACCATAGCAGGAGCAAAACGGGAACCTTCTTCATTTGTCCAGGCTGTGGCTTCTACGGGAGCTTCAGTTTCAATATTATGATCATTTAATGTGCGGATAACTTCAAGGCCAGCTAAAACACCATAGATGCCATCGAATTTTCCGCCAGTCGGCTGTGAATCGATGTGACTTCCCATGACTACAGGTGGCAGGCTATTGTCTTTACCTGCTCGTCTCGCAAAAATATTACCCATTTTGTCAATTTTAATGGTGCAACCTGCTTCTTTACACCAGGTAACAAATAAATCCCTGGCCTCTCTATCGAGATCCGTTAACGCCAGACGGCAAACTCCGCCTTTTTCAGTTGCGCCAATCTTAGCCATCTCCATCAGGCTATCCCATAAACGTGTTCCATTTACCTTTACTGTATTCATTGTTTCTCGCTCCTGATTTTGGCGGAAAACTACGTCTGTTTTTAAAACACAAAAACGTATCAATATAACCACGCTGGTAATGAATCAAAAGAAACACTACCCCTGTGGCGCGAATAGGTTTTACTTTGTCAGTTCCGGAATAATTTTTTCAGCATAGTCAGCAATGATCCGTTCTTCATCACCACTATCAAGATAAATATTGAACTGTGTGACACCTGCTTTTTCCAGCTCAAGCAACTTAACGATGTGCGCATTGATACCGCCCAATACGCAGAAACTATCAACAATGTCATCGGTAATGAAATCCAAATACGGATTATCGCTCTGGCCGTGTTTGGAATAGTCATATCCTTTTCGTTGTTCAATATAGGCTGTTAGGCTTTCTGGCACCAATCCACTATGGGCTCCATATTTTTCAACAATATCAGCAACATGATTACCAACCATGGCCGGGAACCACCTTGTTGCTTCACGGCATTTGTCCATTTCTCCAGTAAATGCCGGAGCCGATGCTATTACCTGGAAGTTAGACATATCCCTACCTGCGGCCTTACCTGCGTCAATTGCCTGATCCGCAAACCATTTAACCAGGGTAGGCTCGGCAATTTGCAGGATAACTCCGTCTCCTGCTTCACCTGCAGTTTTTAAGGCTAATGGGCCGTATGCGGCAATGTGTACTGGTAGCTCATAGCCATTTGACCATGGAAATTTAACGGGTTCCGGGCTGTCACCATAGGTTACTTCTTCCCCACGAACCATAGCCTTAACTTTATGAGTAAACTCGGCAACTCTGGCAAGGTTTGCCGGTTTTTTTCCCATAACACGCATAGCACTATCACCACGACCAAGGCCTACAATAAATCGACCTTCGCTTTGCAGTGCCAGACTTCCAAATAAGCTTGCCGCTACAGACCAATCTCGTGAATTAGGGTTTGTAACACAGGGACCAAATTTCATTTTGGTTGTATGCTCCATACACATTGCCATTGCCGAATAACTGTCACGCCAAAGAATATGGGAATCATAAAACCAACAATGGGTGAATCCTGCTTCTTCAGCTTGGCGAGCAAGATAGCGAGCACGTTTAGGACTAACAAACCCTTTAAAAGTAATACCAAATTCCATAACAATTTCTCCTGAAAATATTTTCTTATTAGTTTTTTTTAATTACAGAGGCTATTGCTCGGACGATGAGCGCAGTTCTGTTTTGTTACTTGTTTAGTGATCAGGTGCCCAAATTTTTATACCTGCATGTGAAAAAGGCACTTTTTTGGAAATATTTAAACGAATCAGCATGGGTGTAATGGCTTCTACGCACCGAGCGTTGACAGCCGGCCCAACATTGTATGCCTGAACATTTAATGTTTGAATCAGATCTATAACTTTGTTTTTGGCTTCAAGATCGTCTCCACAAACCAAAATATCGCAGTTAATTTTCTGATCCAGTGAATTTAAGGTAATAGCCGATACATTATGAAGCGCACCTACAACCTGAATTTCTTTGCCGAGTAATGCCTGAGCAGCCTCTGTTGCAGAACCTTCAACAGGCATATCAACTGCCTTCGGATCTCCTTCTTTTAATGGCACCACAATGTCTACCAATATTTTCCCGGCAAGTTCTGCTGAAATGGCTTCCAATGTGGCATTATGGGCCGAAAAAGGCACGGCAAGAATGACCATTTCTTCAGCTTCAATCACCGCGTCTGAATTGTTAAAACCTGTGATTTTTCCGGTTGCTTCCGGGATTTTCAGATTCAGCTCTTCAGCAATTTCTTGAGCACGAGTTGCATCACGTGAACCCAGTGCAATATCAATTCCTGCTAAAGCAAAACGTAACGCCAGACCCTGACCCTGAGGTCCGGTTCCACCAAGAATGGCTATTTTCATCGAAATAAATCCTCCTGTTTTGGTCTTATTAAGTCTGAAGCTGAGCTATCTGTTGGACTCCACTCAACTCCCTTAAAAATTAACGCTGGCTTTTTGCCTTCTTTACTCATCAGTAAACCAGATGCCGCAGCAAGTTCATCGGCTAACGCAGGAACCGTAACCTTCAGTTCTCTGCCATAAGCATCATCCAAACCAGCCATATCAACTTTAGCCGGCACGTTGGCCAGTCCAATTGCAACATTGACCAACCCCATTCGCCAAGGACGACCAAAGGTATCTGTTACAACCACACCCAGCTGTTTTCCGGATGCACGTTCCAGTCCCGAGCATAATTTTCGGGCACTGTTATCTGGATCTACCGGCAATAAAATGACATGCCCTGGCATATCTACGTTGGATTCATCCACTGCGGCATTGGCACAAATAAATCCCAGACGATGTTCCGCTATGAGTATGCCTTCGTCTTGTTCAGGACGTTTAATTGCCCTTACCACACGAGTGGATTCAGACAGTATGGTTTCTATTTTTCGTGGATCTTTATTAACAATTTTCGCCAAATCGAAGGCTTTTTCTGATGGTTCGACATCAGCAAGTCGCACAATCCTTCCTTCTGACTTGGAGACAACCTTATGAGCGATCACTAAAATATCACCGTTATCAAAGGTCATTTTTGATTCCGCCATTGATGTTAAAATCAATGCAACCAGATCGTCTCCCGGTTGAATATCCGGTAGATTGGGAATCGCCTGTATGTTAATACCAACCGAATTGTTCAATAGATGCTTTTTGATCATGCCGTTTCCTCTACTGAAAAAATGCTTATCGCCTGCTCTTGATTGGCGGCAAACAAAGTATGTGTATTAATCCCTTGTTTCCAGTGATAGAGATCATCTGGCGTGTCCAGATCAAACGACAGTTTTTCCAGATCTAACCGGACACAGGAGACCGATTTATCAAAAGCCAGTTTTTGGTGAACATCACTGGAATCTGGACCAAAACTGAAAGGTAAAATATTTGGTGGAGTCGTTAATAATGCATTTGTTCCACCATCTTGAGCGGGGCAAATCAATACTGACGATTTATCTCTGGGGTAGTCTAGTAATACCTGAATTTCTGACTGCCTGAGGTCAGTTATGTCCGCTGGAAGTATTAACTGAGATTCGAAACCCAGACGACAGTTCAGCTCGGCAGCCATAGTCAAGGCATTGTTTAAGCCTTCATCGTCTTCTATTAGCGTTTTTACACCATACTTAGCAGCAATATCTGCGATCCTTTTAGAAGGCGTTACCACAACTACGGGAACATATTGAAAATAGCTATTTAAAAAAACCAGGGTTTGTCGAAACAGAAACAAAGCCAGATTTTGGCGCTGATCAGAATCCAGTACATTAGCCAGTCGTTGTTTAGATTTAGCAGGATCTTTCATTGGTATAACTATGCAGGTCTTCATGACTGAACCTCCTCATTAATGGGTTCATCCGCAGAAGCAGTACCAAAAAACGACATAATCGATTCAGCAACATCTATTTTACTTTGTCGGGAATCCATAAGTGTATTGGTTACCAATACACCTAACCCCTGATCCAGCAGGGCAGATTCATGTTGACTATCTTGTTGATCAATCACAAGACCATCAATCAGTCCCTGATAACATTTAGCAACACCAAAAACATCACAGCTAAATCCGGATGAAACCATCATTTTATCGGCAGGACCTTTCACTGTATTACCGTTAATTAACGGTGATACTGCAAGCTTATATGCACTGGACTTTTCAATAGCCTGCCTTATTCCGGGAACCGCCAATATCGCACCGATACTGACAATGGGATTGCTTGGAGCAATAACAATCAAGTCAGATTCCTCGATAGCAGATAGTGCTTCTGGCGTAGGATTGGCGACATCGACACCACTAAATGAAAATTTCAAAATTTCAGGTTCACAACGATGTTTTACAAAATAGGTTTGAAAATCTATCCATCCATCTTTTGTTAAGACCTGTGTCTGTATGACATCATCTGTTGGCAATAAGATCGGTGTTTTAATTCCAAATTGCTTCGCAATATGGCTCGCAATATCACTAGGACGGGTTCCAGCGTTACGCTGCTCTGTCCTATAAATGTGTGTTGCAAAATCCTGATCACCCAGATACATCCAGGTATCAACACCCAATCGGGTTAAGGCATCCAGAGTGCGATTAGTTTCATTTTTTAATCCCCAGCCTTTTTCCCTACAAATCTGGTCAGCCAGGCTATACGTTAATGTATCTATATCTGGTGAAACCCAAAGACCATGAAACTCCTGATCATCAGCAACATTTCCAATTATGCTAAGACCGTCTCCGTACTGGCTATGCATCAATCCTTCTGCCATTTTTGCCCCACCGACACCACCAGCCAGCAATGTAATCTTTGGCGGACTGTTTTCAGAATAGAAGAGGCTCATGCAGTATAACCTCCAGTCGATGCTATCAACTGGCCACTTTGACTCGTTAAACCAGATATTTCACACTCTTGTGATAGACCCATTGTTTCAGTTTGCACTACAGGAAATACTTCAAGCTCTTTATAAAGTGTGTTTCTGCGAATAGCCGTTCGACCCGCTTCGGAAATCATCTTAACCATATCGGCCGGAACAATTTCCTGACCGTGTTTTCCACCAGAAGAACGGGAAATACTTTCGTTCATTAACGTACCACCAAGATCATTGGCACCTGACTGCAACATTTGCTGCGCATATACCGGTCCCAACTTAACCCATGAAGCCTGAATATTGTTAATCCAGCCATTAAGCATCAAACGGGATATCGCATGCATACGAATATTTTCTTCAAGTGTCGGGCCAGGTCTAACGACCATATCATTCTCTTTTTGGTTGACAAAAAGAGGCGACTCATAATGGACGAATCCCAGAGGCACAAACTCTGAAAAACCACCGGTCTTTTTCTGAATATCCCTTATTAATGCGATGTGTTCCGCCCAATGACGGGGTTCATCAATGTGTCCATACATTATCGTGGCGGTGGTGGGCAACCCCAGTTGGTGAGCCGTAGTTATAATTTCTATCCACTGCTCTGTTGTTAGCTTGTCTTTCGTTAATTGCTGTCGAACCTGGACATCTAAAATTTCAGCCGCGGTTCCTGGCATCGAATCTAAACCATGGTCCATTAAGTCCTGAATAAATTCAGCAACCGACACTCTACTTTTTCGTGCACCAAACCATATTTCAAATGGCGAAAATGCATGAATATGAATTTGTGGCACTCGTTTTTTTATTGCAGATAAAATATTTCGATAATGATTGCCATCAATATCTGGATGCAGCCCTCCCTGTATACATACTTCTGTTGCACCCCTTTCCCAAGCTTCATGTGCTCTGTCAGCTATTTCATCCATTGATAAAAGTTCGGCGCCATGATCTTCTTTACGCTTTGCAAAACCACAAAACTTACACCCCATATAGCAGACATTAGTGAAGTTGATATTTCGTGTTATAACAAAACTGGCTTTATTCCCAACTGACATTTCACGAATCATATCTGCAGTAGCAACCAACGCATCTAGCTCAAAACCTTTTGATTGAAACAATATGACGGCAGCATCTTTTGATACTTCCTGTCCGTCTAAGGTTCTAGCCAGAATATCTCCTATCTGAGAATCAATATTTCCAAGCCGTATACGTAGCTCTTTCATACCATTATTAACGTGTTCTGAATTCCCTCCCAATTTAAACCCGGATTGATGGTTTTCCTGTTTTTCATTTTTAAAATTTCCGCATGATAATTCATCGGTCAAATACGGTGTGTTTTTTGAATTTGATTTGCTAATGCGTTGTCTGATATTCATGAGAATCTCCTTACAATCCTGAAATGTGCGATTCAACGCTTTTATTCAAAACCGTGTCATGAACAAGAACTGGCTTGGGATCTAAAAGTATTTGATCGGATGAGTTGTGGTTTTTACTCGCGTGGTACTGAGCTTTGGCGTAGCCATCGGTACTGGCCACATTAGACACTCTTTGTGCGATTTCTGGATGAAAATACAATTCAGCGGATTTTTGAAAACGAGGATAAACGGTCAATCGCTCATGTAACCGGTGTCCAGCATCCAGGCTGGCTTGAGCGAGCTCGTCGATTTGTGGCCAGGCACGTTCAGGATTGATGTGATCAATGGTAAGTGGAGAAATCCCTCCCCAATCGTTAATGCCCGAGTTCAGGTAATCACCATAACGCTGCTGTAGATTTGGTGGCGCTTGTAAACTAATATCCGGATCCAGGATTAAGCGAGCAACGGCAAGCGTTCTTAGCATGTCTACAAGGCTGGGTTCTTTTGCATCGGCCATGCCTGTACCAGCTTTTGCACAGAAATTCTGAACGATAACTTCCTGAATATGGCCATATTTTTGATGGATGTCATTGATAGCAAGCAAACTGTCTATGCGTTCTTCCCAGGTTTCACCAATTCCAATGAGAATACCCGTAGTAAATGGAATATTTTGACTGCCTGCACGTTCCAGAGTCCGTAATCTTTGAACCGGAACCTTATCTGGACAGGCATAATGTACCTGGCCCTTTTCTAATAATCTACGCGATACGGTCTCTAACATCATGCCCATACTGGCGCTGACCGGTTTAAGTTTTATCAGTTCTTCTTCTGTAAGCGTCCCGGCATTAACATGAGGTAACATATCCGTTTCAGCAAGAACCCGCATACATACATCAACCAGATAATCGGTCATACTGTCATAACCCAACACAGCCAGATCATCTCGTGCTTTTTGATAACGCTGCTCCGGTTTTTCACCGAAACTAAACAACACTTCTTTACAACCCATTCTTTGTCCTGCCAATACCACGTCCATTACCTGGTCAGGCGTCATGATGTGTGCTTCTGGTGAATCAGGATGTTTAACAAATGTGCAATAAGTGCAGGTATCGCGGCACATATTGGTAAGAGGAATAAATACTTTTCGGGAATAAGTGACACGATCCCCCCAAAACGAATCTCTTACGTCGCGGGCCCTTACAAACAATTGTTCCAGGGCTTTGCCATCAACATGCTCTAAAGACAAAGCTTGAGATTTTGACAACATTTGCCAGTCTCCACCAAATTATATTTTTATTTTTATGGTCCAACTGGCTACCCTGGCTTCCAATATTTTAAAATATTTGCAGGCTTTTACCTTTTGGTAAAAATATACTAATTCTTTTTTTACCAAAGAGTCAATCTTTTTTAATTGCTTAGTTTTACTCGTATCTTAAGACATATATCTAACTTCCTGATCCTAATAAAATGTCTTAGATATGGAATTCCAAAAAATACGCAAAATTAAATCAACCATTGGAGTGGGGAAAATGCTGTTAAAACGCAAGAGAGGTCCATCGGAATGTGACATGACTGGAACAATTTAATTAGCTAACAGATAACAGCAACCTGTTTCCAGAGGATGTCATTCAATCCCGGGCTAAAGTATTGATTTTAGAAAAGAGGGCAGCAGGATTATGTTACAAAAAAAACATCAAACTATTAAACGCAACAACCTAAATAACGAGACTGTTCTGGATTAGTGATTATACCGAGGCCGTTTTATCCATGACTGATTTTTATCCGGTAAATATTCACTACACCCATCGTCCACTAACAACATAATGACACTGGCGGAATATTTGCACCATACAAGACAAACAGAATCCTTTAGTGGATGCCGGTACCTTTTAGGACAAGGTGAATTAAAAATTCACTGGCCTTGTCATAATCCTGCTCTGCTAATTTAGGTTTATTTAAAACCAATTCAATTTGGGTTGAGAAATCTGCGTAAGTTTGAGTTGATGACCAGATAACAAAAAACAAATGATAAGGGTCGATCGGATCCATTTTACCTTCAGATATCCATTGCCTTATCAATTGCACATCAGCTTCCAGCTGAGGAACCAGGTGCGTTTTCATATAATTTTTTAGACGGGGCGCACCACTAATAATTTCATTGGCAAAAACTTTCGATCCATTTGGATGAACTCTGGAAAGATCTATTTTACCCCGAATATAATTTGTCATCATTGTTTTTGGATCATCACCCTCCTGCTCTAATAGTGCCATTTTTTCAAGCCACTTATTAAGCACATTCTCCAAAACACGCTGATATAAAACTTCCTTAGAAGGAAAATAATAGAGCATGTTTTGTTTCGACAATCCAACTTTGTCGGCAATCGTATTAATCGCTGTTCCGTGGTAACCATATTGAGCAAACACATCTTCAGCCGCTTTAAGAATGTTTACTTCCGTAGCTTCGCGTGAACGACGTTTTGGTTTTGAAGTATTTGCGTCAACTTTAAGGGTCATTAGAAAATTGATACCAGGATTAAATATATTAATGGATGTTAAATTTTACCATTAGGTTAAATGATCTGATAGTACTATTGCAGACTAAATAAAGGTAATTCACAATCAGATTATTATCACTTCAAAAAAATGATCATAAGATTAAATTATCCATAGCAATACAGATTTAATTATCTCTCTTAGTAAATTCCCAAGCTAGAGAACCTGCCTACCCTATATGTTCGAGATATAATTAACAATGCCCACAATGTGAACCATTCCGGCTAACCTATGGTGTATCGAAACTTGATTGAACAACAGAATCAAACTTAAACTGTTGGTTTACAACACATACAATCAAAAGTAAATGAAGTTAATATTTATACTCTAGAGGCGAGGAAGGTTTTTCTTAGCATGCAGCTTTGCAGCAAACGCCACCCCATAGGAATCAAGCTTGCTTCGTTACCCCTTTAAAACCGGAACTTGATATCAGATATTGTTTGCCACTGTTTTCATGTCAGTTAAAGTCACACCAATTGGATACCCCCCTTGATTAATACACTCAAAAACCACCCATAGTAAGCAAATTTTTTATCATACAACTAAGGCACAATACATAACTCAATTCCCCGTGAGCTAAAACTGGAAATATTAGCCGCTAAAAGATCCTTATCATAATGCCCCTTCTATAAGAAACTGATCGATACTGACAATACATTTAAACGATTTACAGACTATCGTTTTGGCGTTTATTTTCCTTTTGGAAAAATTACTTGCCAGCAAAATTAATTCGGCATAGTATTTACCAAGAGGTAAAAAATAATAATACAAATAATACTTCTATCAGACTTTGCCAAGTAAGAATTTTTGGGTTTTACTCCCAAAAATCAGCATTTGATCAATTACTGGCAATGTCGTGCGTGGAGGCTACAAGAAATGAGTGCCAAGCTTTTATTTTTGTGTTCGATTTTGCGAACTTTCATTTACACAATGCCTTTTTCGGCTCCCTATATGCCGAACTTTATGCTTTATGGAAATTCGTATCTGTTAAGCTTGATCATTACCCTACCTACCACAATAGTGTCACAGCCTGTATTTATAAATTTTTATGCCTACCGCGAATACAAAGATATTACTGATATAACCTTTGGATATTAACTTGTTGGGGGGAGTAACAAATGAATAAACTAAAATGTGGTCTCATTCAAATGTCTCTAAAGGCAGAAACAACATTGTCACCTGAAATAATCAGAGACAAAATGCTTGAAGCTCACATACCTCTTATTGATAGGGCTGGAGAACAGGGTGTGCAGGTTCTCTGTTTTCAAGAGGTATTTACCCAACCTTATTTTTGTCCCAGCCAGGACATAAAATGGTATTCCTCATCTGAAAAAATACCTGAGGGGCACACCACTCGGTTAATGCAAAAATATGCAAAAAAATACAACATGGTCATTGTTGTACCCATATATGAAGAAGATATGCCTGGCGTTTACTACAACACAGCAGCAGTTATTGATGCAGATGGTTCTTATTTAGGAAAGTACAGAAAAACTCATATTCCAGATGTCTCACCGGGGTTTTGGGAAAAATTGTTCTTTAAACCGGGTAATAGTGGCTATCCCGTATTCGAAACTGCCCACTGTAAACTGGGCGTATACATTTGTTATGACCGACATTTTCCCGAAGGTTGGCGTGCCCTGGCATTGAACGGTGCTGAATATATTGTGAATCCATCAGCTACAGTCACGGGAAAAAGCAAGTATCTCTGGGAACTCGAACAGCCAGCTGCTGCAGTTGCTAATGGAGTATTTATTGGTGCTATCAATCGGGTTGGCAAAGAATCTCCCTGGGACGACAAAATGGGAGAGTTTTACGGTTCCAGCTATATCGTAAACCCGCTAGGACAAATCGAAGCCCAGGCCAGTGGCGATCAAGATGAGCTTCTAATACACGAAATTGACCTTAACCTGATTAAAGAAGTAAGAAATAGCTGGCAATTTTTCAGGGACAGACGCCCTGATAGTTACGACGATCTGGTTGCAAAATAAATAAAAAATACAATTTAATGGAATTCACACCAGACTTGGGCAACGAACTGAAATTAAGCTTACTAAAAGTACTGGTTTTGCATCATGATCTGTAAGAATGACTTAATTAACATTTTTTAGCTGGTTAGTTCTTGCCGCGAAGTAAGCAGCTAACAATATATTTAGTTTTAAAAAGTCTTGTATTGGAAATCTAAGCTTTCCTGTTTTGTTGGTGTATTTTTAGTTGTCAGCAACCAGGATCTAAATAAAAAGAAGAAATAAACGAGGATAAATTATGAGTACGATCAATACAGCTACCTCATCAGCCGTCAAGGTTGGTGAATTTTATGAACTGGATGTTGGCGCTGATGTCAACGACAGCGAACACTATAATAGTGACATTGCTCCAACTAAAATCAAAGACAGAACCTGGACGACAAAAAACATTGCTGCCCTGTGGGTTGGGATGGCGATCTGTGTTCCTACCTATACTTTGGGTGGCGTACTAACAGCCTATTTTGGCTTGTCTGTCTCTGAAGCATTAATAACCATTTTAGTTGCCAATCTCATCCTGCTGATACCGCTGACACTGAATGCATATCCTGGAACCAAATACGGCATCCCTTTCCCGGTATTATTACGTTCATCTTTTGGTGTATTGGGATCTAACATCCCTTGCCTCATCAGAGCTATGGTTGCGTGTGGATGGTTCGGTATTCAAACCTTATTCGGTGGTATTGCAATACATATTCTATTTTCTAATATCCTTCCTGGGTGGGAGAATTTAGGCGGTACTGGTGAAGTAATCGGATTTTTCATATTCCTTGTGATGAACCTGTATATTGTCATTAAAGGTTCTGAGTCTATAAAAGTTTTGGAAACCATGTCTGCGCCACTATTGCTCGCAGTCAGCATTGGCCTGATGATGTGGGCTACACCTCAGATTTCATTCACCGAATTACTTGCTGTTCCGGCCAATCGGCCTGAAGATGCATCCTTTTGGGGTTATTTCTTTGGTGGTTTAACGGCTATGGTCGGATTTTGGGCAACATTGTCATTAAATATCCCAGATTTCAGTCGTTATGCAAAATCACAAAAAGACCAAATTCTTGGACAAGTTATTGGGTTGCCTTTAACCATGTTCTTCTTTGCAGCTCTTGGTGTTGTACTAACAGCAGCTTCAACTACATTAGTAGGCGAAACCATCTCTGATCCAATCAATTTGATTGGTAAAATAGACAGCCCTATTTGGGTCGTTCTCGCAATGATCATGATCGTGATTGCAACATTATCTACCAACACTGCAGCCAATATTGTGTCACCAACTAATGATTTTCAAAATATTGCTCCAAAGAAAATTGACCAGACGCGAGGTGCATTATTAACCGGCCTGATCGGTATCTTACTGATGAGTTGGGAGCTGCTAAAGAAAATGGGCATCATTGAATCCGACCTGAGTGTTGAAGCCATGTATTCAGGCTGGTTATTAGGTTACTCAAGCCTGTTAGGGCCAATCGCCGGAATTATGATTGTCGATTATTTTATGATCAAAAATCAGCAGTTAGATCTGGCGGAGCTCTATAAGACCAATGGTATCTATTCTGGCTTTAATTCAGCGGGGCTTATTGCTTTCGCAGTTCCTGTTGCACTGACACTTTTTGCAATTACAACGGGATCTCTAAGCTGGTTCTATACCTATGGTTGGTTTACCGGTTCAATTTTAGGTGGACTAATCTACAGGTTTATAGCTAAAAAAGAGACTGTTTCAGTTCTAGAAAGTGCCGTATCCAGTAGCTAATTTTACCTGTATAGAGCAAAAGATAATTTTACATTTCTTTTGCTCTAAAATTTGCAATTCATTAAACACGTCATCAGATAGCAACAATGTTGTCTTCCTTGACGTCTTAAACCCTGGTTAAGGAGGTAAATTCATGTCAGTTTTGATTCGTGGTGGTACTGTTGTTTCCGCAGACAATACCTATGAAGCAGATGTTTATTGTGAAGAAGGAAAAATTGTAGCAATAGGAAGTGGATTGACTTGTCCTTCTGATACCGAAATTATTGATGCATCAGGACAGTATGTTATGCCTGGTGGTATAGATCCTCATACTCATATGCAATTGCCATTTATGGGTACTGTTGCCAGTGAGGACTTCTATACCGGCACTGCCGCCGGTCTCGCAGGTGGAAATACCACAATTATCGACTTTGTGATTCCTGCACCCCAACAATCATTAATGGAAGCTTATAACCAATGGCGTGAATGGGCTGAAAAGTCCGTTGCCGATTATAGTTTTCATGTCGCCATTACCTGGTGGGATGATTCCGTTGAAGAGGACATGGGCACGTTAGTCAAAGACCACGGAGTTAATAGTTTCAAACATTTTATGGCCTATAAAAATGCCATCATGGCCGATGATGAAACTCTGGTTAAGAGTTTTCGTAGGTGTCTTGAGTTAGGCGCTATGCCAACAGTTCATGCAGAAAATGGGGAACTGGTTTTTCAGCTTCAGCAAGATATGCTAAAGAAAGGGATTACAGGACCTGAAGGTCATCCTTTAAGCCGCCCGCCAGCCGTTGAAGGTGAGGCTGCTCAGCGCGCCATTAAAATTGCTGAAGTCATGAATGTGCCCATTTATATTGTCCATGTATCATGCAAAGATTCTTTAGATGCGATTGTTAAGGCCAGAAACGAAGGTCAACGGGTTTATGGCGAATGCCTGGCTGGCCATTTAGTTGTAGACGACAGTGTTTATCGAAATGAAGATTTTGAATTTGCTGCTGCTCACGTTATGAGCCCTCCATTCAGATCTAAAAAACACCAACACGCACTTTGGCAAGGTCTGGAAAGTGGCAACTTGCAAACAACAGCGACAGACCATTGTTGTTTCTGCGCTGATCAAAAAGCAGCGGGTAAAGATGATTTCAGTAAGATTCCCAACGGTACCGCGGGTGTTGAAGACCGCATGGCTGTTATGTGGGATGCCGGCGTAAATACCGGCCGTCTGACCATGAATGAATTTGTCGCTGTCACCTCAACCAACGCAGCTAAAATATTTAATATGTATCCTCAAAAAGGCTCCGTCAGTATTGGCGCAGATGCCGATTTGGTTGTTTGGGATCCTGAAGCGTCGCGGACAATTTCTGCCAAAACGCATCATCAGAATATTGATTTCAACATTTTTGAAGGCCGTACAGTTAAGGGGATACCAACTCATACCATTAGCCGGGGTAAAATAGTCTGGGCTAACGGAGAACTTAATGTAGAAAAAGGTGCGGGTAAATACATCAACCGTCCAGCTTTTAATGCTGTTTTCGATGCAATGGCAAAGAGTGCGAAAATCAATGAGCCTACCGCTGTAAATCGCAAAAAGTAAATTTTAAAATTTACTTTTTAGGTAAGCAGCATTTCTGCACCGATATTATGGGATAGCAATATCCCTTTTTCATCTAAAAATTGTCTCCACACGATTTTTAAATCCTCTCATTCTTACTTTAAACTGGTTTCTATATGGTCTGGATAAATATTGTTGTTGTATTACTAGCTGGCGCAATTCTTCCAATACAAGCAGGCATTAACGCTCAACTTGGCAGAACCAGCGGTAGTGCACTTTGGGCAGCCGGTATTTCTTTTCTGATTGGGACATTAGCTCTTTTTATTGTATTTTCAGGCTTGCGTCTTCCTTGGCCCGGTTTGGCACAATTAAAAGCCGAACCATTATGGATATGGTCCGGAGGACTGTTAGGTGCATTTTTTGTCACCAGCATGACTTATTTTGCACCTAAACTTGGAGCTACGTCTCTGGTGGCGTTGGTTATAGCAGGACAGCTAGGAACCTCTCTTATTCTGGATCATTATGGATCTGTTGGTTTTAATGCACAGGAAATCAATATTTGGCGCATCGTAGGAGTTTTATGTATTGCTATTGGAATCGTATTAATACGCAAGTTTTAAACTTTTATATAAATTGATCTTATTTAGAGCCCATTTGTTTTGAAAACCGCTAATAAGATAGCATGGCTATAAAGCTCGGGATTAAAACTATTCCTGCCATGTGACATCCAATATTAATACTGCGCTGCGTAAGTAACGAATACCTTATGGAGCCACACCTCTCAAAGTTGCATGAGGCAAATAGATTCGATGACTGGTTGATTGCTAAATTTATTAAAACGCTTGAATGGCACAGATATTAAACTGGATATTTAATTGGTCTTCGACTTTAATAGCGCCCATAAAAACACTCAATGGGGTAATTCCAAGATGGGTCTGATTAACCGAAAAGCGTCCTTTGGCACACACCCGGTTTTCGGTCAGGGATAACAATAGCGGAGCTTTAACCAAGCTGATGTGATCCAGTACCTGTACTTTCAACAACACATCATATTGGCTACCAGAGCCGACAATATCAACGGATTCCATGGTAATCACTGGATAAACATCTGCATTCAAAACCCTGTCACTCAGCATATTCTGATAGGTAGCCAGTATGTCGTTTTCGCGAACGGTTTTTTCATACTTTTCGCCGGCCTGTTGACGTAATTGGTCATTATCTACTTCAATATCTGCAACCGGGAATTGCATATAAAGTCGGCTTTTTTCAATGGATGAGTGTAGATATAGGCTACCTGTCAGTTGGTGAACGCGCATCAAATGTACGTGACCCAGTTGAGCCTGAGTACCCGCTTTACCCACCTCTATCAATACCTGACTTATCGAGTCATTAATTCTAAATTCCTGTTCGCCGTTAGCC
>Ga0224506_10000899_pt1 | contig 22630 bp, 22 predicted proteins | sample SF_Jan12_sed_USG_2_FD_169108 | JGI IMG/M metagenome (GOLD analysis project Ga0224506, IMG submission 169108) | Sediment microbial communities from San Francisco Bay, California, United States - SF_Jan12_sed_USGS_8_1 | ecosystem: Environmental > Aquatic > Marine > Sediment | place: USA... | reverse complement strand
TTTCCGTGATGATCTTAGTTTGAAGCGTGACCAGATTTTTGATGGTTGCTTGATGGATGCGACCATCTTCTGTTTGAGCTTTGATGGCGGCGATTTCTCCATAGTGTCGTTCACCGCCTTTAACCCCAGTCGCCTTGTCCTGAAACACTTTCACAAAGAGATGTCTTGTTGGAACGTTAAGGTATCGAGCCGCTGTTTCTTGTATGTGCACTATGCAGGGATGGTGCGGCGTTTCTAAGTTGTCGATAATCGCTGCAAAATATTGGCTGGGATCATGCTTGGCGAAGTTTTCCTCAGCTATGGCGGTGGCTTTTTTAACCGACTCCAACTTATCGACCTTGACTTCTCCAACGACTCGCACCGAGAGACCTGGTCCAGGAAAGGGTTGCCGTTCAGACATTTCTGTCGGAACTCCCAAGTATCTGGCTACTTTCCTCACCTGTTCCTTGTAAAGCGATGCAACTGGTTCGATAACCTGGAATCCGTAGCGTTCAGTAGGACTTATTCCTATCTGGGCTAATACATTATGCTGAGTTTTTATACCTCCCTTCGTTTCAACTATGTCCGCTTGGATAGTTCCCTGCACTAGAAATCGACAACCTTCTTTTTCAGCGGTTTCACTCAAGGCTTTGTAAAAAGTTTCTCTAAAACTCCTCCGCTTCTCCTCAGCGTCTCGCAAGCCCTTTAACTCGTTTAAGAAACGTTGCTGAACATTTAGCACTTTTATCGGCAAGTTTAAGGGAGGTTGAGACAGAAGCTGGGCAACCCTCTCAGGTTCTCCGTCCCGCATGAAGGCGTCGTCAAGCATAACGCAGAGAAGATTCTCTCCTATGGCGCGGTGGGTGAGCGCAGCAGAGGTTGTGCTGTCTACGCCTCCCGAAACCGCGATGAGGGCTCGCTCGCCTCCAACGGCTATCTTGATCTCCTCCACCTGCTTGTCCACAAATTCTTTAGGATCAAATTTCTCCAGATTACACAACTCCTTCAGATTAGTTGATGCGCCATTTCCTTGGTTATGTATTTGCCCATTCGAGGTATTCTTCTTATTCCAGTAACTTGGGATATAACGTTTGCTCGGATGGGTGTGGAGAGTTCGCGTAGGTTTTTGAATCTAATGAAGGTCGCTTTTCTTCTTCCCTGCATAAAATCCATGTATTCTTCATATGATCTTAACAAAGATTCGTGGCCGTAAGTTTTCCAAAGGTCCTTGGTGTCCCCGGTGATTCGTTCGATGAATTCTCCGACGCCTCGAATTTCTTTGTGGGGATGTGTTACATAAAAGAGGAGTAGCTTCGCATTTTTTGGACCAACCAGTCCTCTGCGAACAAACACGTGCACGGTTTTGCCCGCTCTGTTTTGGTTGCAGAGTCTATTCCAAAATTTTTCTATGCTCAAAATGATGAAGGCATACCGCTCCAACGTTTATCACATCGCGCCTACCATTAACACTTAACATTTTATGTCGTTTACCCTTATAAGCAGAAAATGATTTCGCGATTAGACTAGTAAACGATATTAAGGCTATCGCTACATATTCGCTCTATAACATGTTAAGTGTTAGGTGAAACATTGATGAAGCTTGTAACGGTTTTGCTCCCTGAAGCTTATTTGGTAGGGCTTGACGAACTTGTGAGGTCAGGTATGTATCCAAGTCGAAGCGCCGCCATTCGGGCAGCGGTTAGAGACCTGCTGAAGAGAGAACTATGGGCCAAGCGTGAATAGTGAGAAGCCTTTTAGCTTGAAACTTTATCCATATTTTTGGCGGTCTGCCTGTGAAGAAGCCCGTTGCTAGGGAACTTCAGATGACCAACGGACGGACAACTGAGGCTATCCGACCGCCAAGATGTTAACGCCATCTAAGCTGGTTCTCCGAATTTTCGAAAAAAGACTGTTTTCAACATATCGTTGTTATTAGTATCCAAATATGGTCATTTCAGGCAGCGCTTCGCAGCGTCTTTGATGCGCTTCGCTGTTTCAGCCGGATTTTCAGATAGGGTTATGGTTCTGCCTACGATGAGGTAGCGTGCTCCGGCTTTGATGGTTGCCTCGACGCCTCCTCCTTGAACACCCACACCAGGCGAGTAGATGGGAACGTTCTCTCCTAAGATTCTGTATACTTCTTTTATTTTTTCTGGATAGGTGGCGCCGACAACTGCTCCATCAGCGTTCCAAGATAATGCTTTTTCAGCGAAGGTCAAATATTGAGGGCTCAACTGTTCTGTCTTAGGATTCTGTATTGTTTGGCCGTATCCTTCCTCAGCGGCTTTATGGCTCATATAGACGAGAAGAATAACTCCTCGCCGCATCTGCTTGGCAACTTCAAAAACGGGTTGAAGTCCTTGCTCCCATCCTACGAAGGGGTTGGATGTCACAGCGTCAAATCCTGCTTTGTAATAGTATTCTGCGATGATTCTGTTGGTGTGTCCGACATCGTTGATTTTGCAGTCCATTATGGTTGGAAGTTCCAGGTCTTGGGCTATACTCAATATTTTCTGGACGCCGTTGAACAAGCCCAGCGGAAGAACCAGCTGCCGATTTATCTTAACCCCACAAACGTATGAGTGTGTTTCCTCCAGTATTCGGATGCTTCGGGACAAAAGACGGTGAGGTTGATCAGAGGGGAGATCTAAGGCCAAAACTATGTTTGAGTTTTTCTTCTTTGCGGAGCGATTCATTTTGAGCTGAAAGGACAAATTTGGGCCTCAATGTATTAATTGAGGGAAAAGATAATATCTTTTTTTCTCCTTTCAGCTCCTGTGTGACGGTTTTGCTTCTGTACAGTTAGACGATGGGTGTGAGTTTCACTCGGCATCCTCTTGAGGCGTCTGGTTTTATGTTGTAGATGATGGTCTTAGGTTTCTTTCCATAGAGGATCATGCTTCCATTTCTTTCTTCTATCTTGAAATGCATACTCAAAGTGTCGGCGAAGACCTTTGTTATTTCGGGAATACTGGGTTTAGATACATAGATCATTAGGTCCTTTCCCAATCTGTTTGCGATTACTGATCGTCCAACCACACCTGAATTAAACCTCTCCGTTATGTATATGAGGTTATCGCCGCTTAACAAGTGAACTACGTTTTTACCGATTTTACTTGACAGTTCCACAGCTTCTTGGATATACAGATTGAAGTTTTCTATGGCACCTATGTCTTCCACGGTTGGATCCCGCCAAGTTATGATGTAGGGTTTCTTTGTGTCTATCATGGGATTAGGATAAGTCGTTATTCGGGCATATTTGTCGAATTCTTCTTCTCCGGTGAAGGAGGAAATCATTTTCCTTATGTCTTCGGGGCCGTACTCAATTACTGGAACTGTGATAAACCCTCTGTCCCTCATTATGAAATTCGCTATTGTGGGATTAACAACAACGTCTAAGGCGTCAACTGGAACGTTTTCTCCCAACTCGTACAAGACTGAAAAGCCTCTAGGGTATCCTTCTCCACCCAAGATTTCGTCAAGTTCCGGAATTCCACTCGGGTAATGGGTCTTAGTGCCTCTTGTTGGTTCAAATTTCTTAGGGTTCTCTACTTTTTTGTTGGAGAAAGGAGGGAAAACTTCAAATCCTTTGTTTAATGTGAAAAGAAATTTTTGTCGTTCAATTTTTGTTCCTCGAAGTTTCGGTATCTCAATTTCCCTGATTAGCTTGCCATCGTAATCATCCCTTCTTAGGACAACGACTCCGTCGGCCACAAACTCTTCGATGCTTATACCTATCTTTTCACTTCCAGTCGGAACTTCCACAATGAAGAGTGTGGTACACCCTAACTGCCTAACAATCTTGCCCAGAATATTGTGGACAATGATCCTTGCCTCAATCGGCTCCTTAAAGGCCTGAGCCATGGCACTGAAAGAGTCGATTACAAGCCTTTTGGCTTTTAACCGTGTTACTTCTTCAAGAATCATTTCCAGTACGGTTGAGAGGCCTTTTTCAGTCACGGTTGTAAAATCTAGAATCTTGACTTTTCCATCTCCTTCTTCCCTCTTTCTCAAGTCACGCCCAAAAAGTCTAGAAATGTTATGAATAATAGTGTCCTCATTCTCTGCAAAGGACACATATATCCCGTTCTCCCCATAATCTTCTGCTCCCCTATACAGAAATTGCATGCCAAAAATTGTCTTGCCGGTTCCAGGGTTCCCAGCCAAAAGAACTAGGCTCCCCCTCGGAAAGCCGCCTTCGATTAGAGGGTCTAAACCGTCAATGCCCGTTGAAACACGATTCTCGCTCATAAAGCCTAGCACCGAAGCCTTCTCTACATTAAGTTAGATTTTAAGTTATTGAATTCCTGCTACAGATTTTCTATTCAGATTTTTCATCAAGTTCTTCGTTTTTACTGATTTAAAATGCATAATTACCCTTCATAATCGATTTCTATCGACTTTTCGTTACTTTATGAAATGATGAAAATTGGCTAAACATCTAGCTCTTATATCACGGCATCCATGGAAGAACATCGTTATTACTCTTTTCCTTTTGGTAGCGTTTTTTCTGCCTCATTGTTGTTTCGCTGCTAACTACGATTACACTTATGAACTCCTTGACCATCCTGACGGTTCCACGAATTATCGGTTAACGGTTTCGGTGACTTCCTCCTTGTATGAATATTATCGCAGCAAGGATCACAATGTTTATTCTTATGATTTCGCGAAGTTCGTGACTCCTAGTTCCCTTAAGCCCATAGCCGATGATCTTTGGAGCATTTACAGCGACGACGATGAGGACTTCGCCAATGGAGTGCTGACGATTGTTCATCAGATTCCATACATGGAGAGCGGTCCTCAAAAATATCCTGTTGAGACTATCGTTGAAAACGAAGGAGATTGTGACCTTTTTTCCTTCATAGCTGCGTCCATAATGAAGGCTGGCGGATTAGATGTCGTCTTGTTGTTTTATCAGACGCAAAATCACATGAATGTGGGGGTTCATCTATCAGAAGAACCAAACGATGCTAGGTCTACTGTTTACTATTACACTCATGATGGAAAGCGATACTACGTAGCTGAATGCACCGGAGACGATTGGAGACACGGATGGCGTGTGGGCGAATGTCCTGACCTCCTTCAAGAAGCCTCAGCACGTATCATTACCCTAGAGGACTGCGAACAATCGTCGCCTGGACAAGTTTCATCAAGCTACGGTGCTCTAGATGCTTCTTCTTTGTCCTTGGCGGTTTCCGCGAGATTTGTGATTGCTAGAAGCGCCGTTACGATGAGTGGCTCTATTTCGCCTGCTTTGTCAGGTAAGAACGTCACGTTGTATGTTAGTTCGAGTGGTTCTTCGTTAAGTGTGCTGGTAACGGTTGTAACCGATTCTGATGGGCGATACTCGTACACGTGGCGTCCCTCCTCAGCCGGTATACATTCCATGAGAGCAAGTTGGTCTGGAGACACTGATTATGCTGGTGCAGATAGCGGCATATGCACGCTTATCAGTGTTCCCCTTGAGTGGTTGATGATGGGAGTTGCGGTGATCGTTTTGTTGGTCGTTCTCCTCGTTGTAACTTTGGCAACGCGAAGAAAACCACCCGAAGAACTTGAAGCCTTCGAAGAATGGGAAGTCGTCGACTACCCAGAATACTTTTGAAGATCTTATCTAGCAGAATTAGTTGCATAAATATCTAAGCTGCTGGGATGAGGCAAACTCATGAACCTTAAAATCGACGCTCAACTCAAAACTCGTTTTTCAGACTTAACCGTCCTAGCATGCAACGTTAAGGGCATAAAGGTCGAGACGCAAAACGTTGAACTGGAAAAATTTAAGGACGAAATAACGGAGAAGGTTAGGGAAAAGTACGACTTAGACTCGGTAAAGAATTTGTCAACCTTCAGAGCGTACCGAGATTTTTTCTGGAGAGTGGGAATAGATCCCACAAAAAATCGGCCAGCTGCAGAGGCATTGATCCGAAGGATTCTAGGAGGAAGAACCATACCTCGCATAAACACTCTCGTTGACGCCTATAACCTAGCCTCCGTCAAAACGGAAATAGCCCTCGCAACCTTCGACGCAAATAAACTGAAGGGAGACCTTCTCATGCGGTTTGCGGAAGAGGGAGAGAAATTCCTGGGAATCGGTATGGAAAAACCTATGCTTCTTCAAGGAGGCGAAATAGTTGTCTCTGACAGTGAAAAGCTGGTGGCCATATATCCGTATCGGGATGCGGATAGCACGAAGATAACTGAGAAAACAAAAAATGTTACGCTGTTGGTTTGTGGAGTTCCAGGCATCGGAGAAGAAACTTTACAAAACGCTGCACAGGTGGCACTGGAGTATATCACTCGCTTCTGCGACGGAGAAGGTAAAATATAGTTTTCTATCAGCGCACGCAGGCAAATGGACTGCAACTGCGTTGCCTTGGAGAAGATTTATAGTGTTGCTTTACATATACTATTTCCACTACTTTCAGGGTATCGAGCATTATGACTGAAGAATCGAAACCACAATCTAACGAAGATGAAGAAGAAGTAACAAAACTTATGATTGACAGACCATCCGACTTCAGATTTCACGCGGCTTATCTAGCCTATTCTGAGACTTGGGACAAAACTACTTCACAAGAGACGAAAACGGAATTGAACGAAATTATGTCATTGCTTTCCAAGGAAGAGATAAGCTATTCAAGCTTCTACAGGAGGTTAGATGAATATAGGAGGCAAGGTTCCACACACTATGCCTATCCTAGAAAAAGGATAGAAACTCAGAGGAAAAGGGACTGGAGAAAAAGGCAAACCAAGGACATGAGGAACTCGAGACATAGAGGAAGACACTGAGGACAGAGCTTACCTGCTTTACGCTTTTAGCGCATCTATTATTGCTTCCGTGACTTCATGACTGGTTGAGGTGCCACCGAGGTCGGGAGTTAAACACTTTCCCTCTCTTAACACAGTTACAACAGCATTTTCAATTCGTTCAGCCCACTTGTTTTCACCGAGATAATTTAACATCATCTTGGCAGATAGTATAGCTGCCATCGGATTAGCTATCCCCTTTCCTGCAATGTCAGGAGCAGACCCGTGAACTGGCTCAAACAAAGCATAATCGTTTCCTATATTTGCGCTTGGAGCTAGTCCTAGCCCTCCAACCAAACCCGCTGCCTCGTCAGAAAGTATGTCTCCAAAAAGATTAGACGTGAGAATCACGTCAAAGACTTGAGGTTTCAAAACAAGATTCATGGCGGCAACATCAACAAACAATTCGTTCACTTCCACTTCGGGATAATCTTTGGCGACGAGAAGGGAAACCTCTCGAAAAAGGCCACAAGATTTTCGCATGATATTTGCCTTAGTAACTATGGTTATTTTCTTACGTCTCTTCATCGCCAGATTGAATGCAAACTTGGCAATTCTCGCAGATGCCTTCCTCGTAATCATTCTAAGAGTAAAAGCTGAATCTTCTAATTCAAACTCTATCCCGCTGTACAAGCCTTCCGTGTTTTCCCGAACAGTCACTAAGTCAACGTCTTTTACGCTGCTTCTAATAGGGTAGCTTTTAGCGGGTCTAACATTCGCATACAAGCCTAACGTCTTCCTCAAAGAGACAACAGCACTTCTGTAATCTGCAACACCAACAGGCGTCGTTGTAGCCCCAAACAAACAGGCCTGAGTTTCCTTTATTTTAGACAAAACGTCTTCAGGAACCGAAGTGCCGACTTTTTTGAAAACTTCGTATCCAACTTCCATATACTGAAAATCAAATTTTAAACCGGTTCTTTCTAGAACCCGAACCGCTTCAGGAACAACGGTTTTGCCAATTCCGTCTCCCGGAATCACAGCTATCTTATACATATCCCTCGCTTCGAAGAAAGTTCACTAAGCCTCCCTTCTCCACAATTTTTTGGATGAATCTTGGCAACGGTTTTGCCTTAAGAACTACATTCTTAGATTTGTCGTGGATTTGTCCAGTCTCAAAGTTTATTTCAACCAAGTCGCCGTCGTCAATTCTGTCAACTTCTTCGCAAACAAAAAGAGGGAGACCAATGTTTATGGCGTTTCTGAAAAATATACGGGCGAAAGATTCAGCTATTACCGCACTAACTCCAGCAGCTTTTATCGCCACAGGAGCGTGTTCCCTCGAAGAGCCGCATCCAAAATTTTTTCCTGCAACTATGATGTCTCCCGTTTTGACTTTGGCAAATTCTGGTCTGTGCTCTATGAAGACTATTTTCCCTAGTTTTGTTTTGTCTGTTGTGATGGTGTATCTTCCCGGTGTTATAAGGTCAGTGTTTACGTCGTTTCCAAACTTCCATACTCTCATATGTATCCCCTCGGATCAACAATTTCTCCAGCCAATGCAGAGGCTGCAACCGTTGCCGGAGAAGCTAGATAGATTTCTGCTTTTGGATGCCCCATCCTCCCGCTAAAGTTTCTGTTTTGAGTGGAAATACAAGTTTCTCCCTCAGCGAGCACTCCTTCATGTCTACCAACGCAAGGACCGCAACCGGGGTTGCAAATTATTCCTCCAGATTTGATGATTTCTTGCAGGTATCCCTTGCCAAAGGCGTCGAGGTAAATTTTAGTGGACGCAGGAATAACCAAAAGCCTAACATTATCTGCAACTCTCTTTCCCTTCAAAATCCTAGTAGCTATTTCTATGTCCTCTAACCTTCCGTTGGTACAAGTTCCAATGTAGGCTTGATCTACCTTTTTTCCTTCAACACTGGTAACCAGTTTTACGTTGTCTACGGTAGGAGGCCACGCAACTTGAGGTTCAATTCTGTCTACTTCTATTTCATACTCATCCTCGTAAACAGCGTCATTATCGCTTTTGAAGATCTTTCCTTTCCTTCCCAGAAAGTTTCGGGTTTTTTCGTCTGCTTCGATGATACCGTTTTTGGCTCCCATCTCCACAGCCATATTACACAAGGTGAGGCGAGAAGAAACACTTGCGTTTTTCACGTAATCTCCTGTAAATTCCGCAGCCTTGTAGAGAGCTCCGTCAGCTCCCACTTGCTTAATGATGTCCAAGATAAGGTCCTTGGCATGGACGCCTTTTTCGGGCGAACCAGACAGGTTGAATTTTACGCTTTCCGGAATCTTGAACCAACATTTTCCAGTAGCCATGGCTCCCGCAATGTCGGTTGATCCTAAACCAGTTGAAAAAGCTCCTAAGGCTCCTTCGGTGCAGGTATGGGAATCTGCCCCAACTATAACGTTTCCAGGAGAAACGAATTTTTCAACAAGAATCTGGTGGCAAACTCCGTCCGTGAAGAGGTTGGAAATTTTCTGTTCTGTTACGAAATTTCTGACTTTTTGATGAAGCCTAGCTGCGTCTACGCTTGGTGGAGGAAAGAAATGGTCAAACACTATTACAATTTTGTCTGGATCGAAAACCTTTTTTCCAATTTTGTAGAGGCCTTCAACGGCTAGGGGTGCTGTAGAGTCGTGAGCCATCACAATATCAACGTCGGCGATCACAACGTCCCCTGAAGCCACCTCACTCTTGTGAGAAGCGTTTGCCAGAATTTTTTCTGTTATTGTCAGTCCCATAAACGTCAACTCCTTGGATTTCCATGATTAATTCTTTAAGCTCACTTGGCGTGTAAGCACTCCGCCTACCTTCGTGCGAAAAAGAGGTCTTTATCTTTGAAAGAACTTTTTCTGCTATGATTTCAGGGATGTTCATTCCAAGCTCATTTTCTGCAATATACATGATGCCATGTCTCCCGCAAAGTTCATTTATGTACACTTTTCTTCTTTGGCCAACCAGTTCAGGTGGATAAAACTCATACGTTACTGGATTCATGAAAACTCCGTGCTGGTGGATTCCTGAGCCGTGGGCCGTAGCGTTTTTACCAGTTATTGGTTTGTGGGGAGACACTTCTATTCCGGTAACATCTTCAACAAGTTTTCCCAGTTCGGTCAACTGGTTCAGCCCAAATTTACTCATTCCGAATAGTATATGTAACGCGGTAACAACTTCTTCTGTGGCAGCGATTCCTGCTCTTTCTCCAAGACCATTCACAGACGTTGACACTGTCGATGCTCCAGCTTCTACGGCAGCGATGGAATTCGCTAAAGCCAATCCCAGATCATTGTGGCAATGTATCTCGATTGGAATGTCTATAGCCTTTTTTACTTCTTTTACCAGATACGCCATTCCACCAGGACTTATGCATCCAAGGGTGTCAACGATTCTAGCTCTGTCTGTTCCAGCTTCCTCTGCTGTTTTGAAGGCTTTTTTCAAGAAGTTTAAGTCGTTTTCTCTGGTTGTGTCCTCTGCGCTGTATATAACAAATAGCCCATAACTCTCCGCATAACTAATCGAGTCAGCCAGCTTGTCCAGATACTCTTCTTGGCTCATGTCATGGAACTTATGTTTTCTATGGTAGTGAGATACGGAAAAGGATACTACGACTCCGTCAGCACCAGTGTCCGCAACAACATCTATATCTTCATGCTTAGCTCTAGCAAAGGCGGATATCTGGGCGTCTAGGTTCATGTTCACCAGGGCTTCGATGCATTTTCTTTGTTTTTCCGAAGCAGCTGGAAATCCAGATTCTATCTGTTGTATCCCCACTTCGTCCAATTTCTTAGCGATCCTCAGTTTATCTTCTATGCTAAAGACGACGCCGGGTGTTTGTTCCCCCTCCCTCAAGGTGCTGTCGTGTACGATGTACTCGTCTATCGCGAGGGAATTATAGGTGACAAAGTTGTATGGACTCGGAAGGATTCCTTCTCTGTTTAACATTCTCAGGATCTTTTCTCCACGTTCGTCAAGATATTCTTCTTCCAATTCATCAAACCATCCTTTTGCATGTGTTTTGCTGAGCTGAGGTTAGCACAGTATAGAAAACGCACCAATATATATTTTTTCTGTAAACAAGCATTTTATGAAATACGAAAAGATTATTTTCACTCCCAAATCCGTAATTCAACTCCGAAAAATCCTCTACTGTGCACAAGCGTGATAGGCGATTCATTGCGTAAGCTCCTCCACGATGATGTTTTTCAAGTTTTACGTAAAGTATTTATATGCCAAATATAAAGATTCCGAGCTTTTTTCTATACAAACGTAAAGAACAAATAATAAAAACTGGATGAATTTACGGTGACGAGGAGTGAAGTGTGAGGTTACACGAACGAATGTAAAATGTGTATTCTTTCACATAATTCAAATGGTGTGGCGAAGGGGCGATGATTCTTGTTAGCTTTCAACTACCAGCTACGTAAAATAATCATTGTGTTTGTGTTTACAACACCGTCTACTCGACGAATTTTCTCGATGCATTCGTTGACCTCTACTATGTTCAAACCAGATATGATGGCAGCAATGTCGTATTGACCTGTAATCTCGTAAACGGTTTCGACGTTATGGAATTTCTTTAATAGCTTCGAAACGTCTGAGGTTGGAAAAGAAGGGTTTATTGAAAGTAGAGCCATAGCTTCCGCGCCCTCTGTAAGCCCAACTTTAATGGTGAACCGCCTTATTACACCAGAATCAATGAGCGCCTTAACCCTTTTCCTAACGGCCCCTTCGGATAAACTAACCCTTTTTCCAATGTCACTGTAGGTGGCTCGTCCATCATCTTTAAGAATTCTAATTATCTCCCTGTCAGTATCATCCATTTTCTCCACCTCTCTTATTATTAGATGCGGAAAAATTTAACGATTTCTGAACACCAAAAACGTGTTTGGAACGAATTTCGTATTCAACCAGCGCGCGATACGACTCAAATAACTTTGACGTAACTCGCCTTGCCAAAATCAGCGATTGTAGACTATGAAAAGTTGTGCAAACCGTCTCCTGGAGAAAAAAATGGCACCCAAACAATTTGACCTTTTTCGGTCACTTTTGCCCAATTTTTTATTATATTGACCAAAATCTATATAAGCATTGAGTTGTTCTCTGAACCCATAAAATGACTTGAAGACTATGAAAGCTCTAATAGAGGTTGGTAAAATGAGTGAGAAGGCGGTCCTTAAAAAGGATGCAAAAATGCAATGCTACGACTGCGACACAGAGTTTGAAATTCCTAACGACATTGTGATAGGCGAAATCGTAACCTGTCACGGCTGTGGACTTGAATTTGAGGTAAAACAAGTCGAAAGCGATCTTGTAACACTTGAAGAGCTAACAGTCGAAGGCGAAGATTGGGGAGAGTAGCGCATGCATTAAGACGACAAAGTCTATGGATAACTGGACTAAGAAAAAGTTCCCTTAACCACGCGAGCGTGTTGTATACGAATTCCGTATAATTTATTGGAAATTAGTTAAAACAATAGCCTCTAGATCCGAAATTCTTATAAAGAACATCACTTTCTATAGTGGAGTCAACCAAATCGAGAGGTGGACGTAGTGAATAATGGTAAGTGCCCCGATTGCGACGCAGAGCTTGAGATCCCCGAAGACGTCATGCAAGGAGAAATTCTGAGCTGCCCCATCTGTGGACTCGAACTCGAAGTGACGCAAATACAAGGAGAATCTGTGGAACTCCAAGAACTAGGAATCGAAGGGGAAGACTGGGGAGAATAACTCACCTTTTCTTTCTTAACGTTCACTCACAGCAAAATGAGGGCTGATGAGGGAGACCCTGCAAAACTTTGATAATTTGAAGATAGGATGTAAGAAAACAGATGAGCATTGGAATTCTGTACGAACGTTCCGAAACCGATGAAATGGGTATAAAACTAACCGCAGAAGAGTTAGGAATAAACCTTGTGTACATCCCCTTCCGTAAGGTTGCCGTTCGCCTAGACGAAGATGGATACAGCGTCAGGAGCAAGGGAGAAAACTATTCTAAGGTCATCAAAGATGTAACAGTGATATTAAATAGGGCACAGAGCAAAAATCGCAGGTTCTTCGCAGTAAACGTGTTGGAAGCCTTCGGTAAAAGTGTGATAAATCCTTTGTCTGTCGAATACGTTTGCTTCAGCAAATTAAGGACTCTACTTCATTTATGGAAGGCTGGAATCAAAACTCCTCGAACGGTCTACGTTCCATGTGATTCACATGAACCTATGGCTGGTGGAGGCGAAATCCGTAACGAGGACGAAATCGCTGATCTAATGCAACAGGAACTCGGCAATGGAAGCATCGTGATTAAACCGGACGCTGGCACTCACGGAAAAAATGTTAGACTCGCCAGAGAACGAAACGATCTTTTGACAATTCTGAGAGAAACCGAACCATCAATAACAAATCCAGTAGGTATTCTCGCTCAAAAACTTGTTCAAAAATGGTTCTACGACTTGAGAATAATAGTCACCAAAGAAAGTGAGAAAGCACCAAACTGTCATCCAATGGCGTTAGCAAGGGCTGGGTTCAAAGACTTCAGGACAAACACCTTCCTAGGCAATATGGTATTTGGCGTCAACTTGCCGCCCCACATTAGGGATGTCGCGATTAAGTGTGGCAAAGCCATTGGAAAAAACGGTAAGGCTTGGCTTTTAGCCTTCGACGCGATGATTGACGTGGGTGAAGAGAAAATCTGTGACGATGAGTACGTCAAGGCAGAGTTCGAAAAACTTGGGCCGTCCTTTGATGCGGTAAAAACGATTAAGCGTGATAAAAACAAAAAGAGGGACTTTTCGAGTTGGAACAAGAAACTGGAAGAGACTTTTCAGAATTACAAAAGCCAAGAAGCGTATGAGAACATTAAGAAAATAATTGAAAAAAGCGTCGAGAGAAATAAGAATAAAATAATGTTCCATGAAGCAAACGCCTGTCCTGAATTCTGGGAACAAACTAGACTGGCTGCCGGGATCAATTTGGCAGTGCCGTTACTCAAAGGCGCCCAGAGCATTATCGAATCTGATCATGGAGGATGAAGAGAACGTGAGAGTAGGGATCATCGGCGGCTCAGGATACGTTGGCGGAGAACTTCTACGTCTACTACTTCCCCATCCACAAGTAGAAGTCACAACAGTTGTTTCCCGAAAAAACGCTGGTGAATATGTTTTTAATGTTCATCCAAACCTCAGAGGAGCTTCGAAGCTGAAGTTCCTTCCCTTAGATTTTTCCGGCATCGCAAAAAATTGTGACCTAGTGTTCATGGCGACGCCCCATGGCAGTTCAGTAAATCTTGTTCCCAAACTGCTGGAAATGGGGCTACAGGTTATTGACATGAGCGCAGATTTTCGCTTGAAAAATCCTTCTGATTATGTTAAATGGTACGGGTGGGAACATGCTCATCCAGAGCTACTGAAAGAAGCAGTTTATGGTTCAACCGAGCTTCATCGTCAAGAAATAAAGAACGCCCGCCTCATAGCGTGTCCAGGATGCATGGCAATTACAACAATCCTCGGATTAGCTCCAATAGTGAAGGCTAACATTATAGAAAAAGACAGAATTGTGGTCGACGCGAAAATCGGTTCTTCAGGCGCAGGCAGGAATCCTTCCCTTTCATCTCATCACCCGGAAAGGTTTGGAGGGGTAAGACCCTACAAAACGGTGGGTCACAGGCATATCGCGGAAATGGAGCAGGAACTTAGCCTTCTCACAAATGAGCCCGTAACAATTTCTTTTTCTCCTCACGCCGTTAACATAGTTCGAGGCATTCTCTCAACAATTCACGTTTTCCTCACGAAACCCTTAACAATCAAAGAGGTTTGGAAGATTTATCGTTCACACTACCAAGGAGAACCATTCATACGTTTCGTGAGATACAAGAAGGGACCATATCGGTTGCCCGACCCTAAAGTTGTGATGGGCACGAACTTCTGTGACATCGGCTTTGAACTAGACCCCCGCGCTAATCGGCTAATCATATTGTCGGCAATCGACAACATTATGAAGGGAGCAGCTGGTCAAGGAGTTCAATGCTTAAACGTTCTTCTCGGCGTTGACGAAAAAACCGGGTTAGAAAGCATGGGTTTTCATCCGATGTGATTACGATGTTAATCGTGGTGAAGGTGGGCGGAAGCATACTAAAAGGAGTTTCTTCCAAACTTGTTTCCGACATAAAAAATGTTCTTTCCAATAACCAAATCGTTCTTGTTCACGGTGGAGGAAAAGAAGTCACTGAAATAGCGTCTAAACTGGGCAAGAAACAGGAGTTTGTAGTTTCACCGGACGGTTTTAGAAGTCGATATACCGACAAGGAAACCATTGAAATATTTACGATGGTCATGGCTGGAAGAATCAATAAGCAAATCGTTTCAACTCTTCAAAGGCAATGCATATCGGTTGTGGGTCTCTCCGGATTAGATGGTTTTCTTGTGCGGGCGAAACGGAAAAGACGATTGGTTGTTGTTGATGAAAGGGGAAGAAAAAGGGTTGTTGATGGAGGATACACTGGAAAGGTAATTGAAGTCAATGCCAATTTGTTGCGGCTTCTCATAGAAAATGGTTATGTACCAGTCATAGCGCCAGTTGCCACGAGCGAAGAATTTGAACCTCTCAACGTTGATGGAGACCGAACAGCAGCTTACATTGCTGGAGCCCTCAAAGCAGATCGACTTATCTTCCTAACAGATGTAGAAGGCCTGATCCTAAACGGCAAGTTGGTTTCAAAGTTGAGTGTTTCTGAGGTAAAGGAGACTCTTCCTAAGATTGGACGAGGTATGATCACTAAAGTCTACGCAGCCATGGAAGCCCTCAACCTAGGTGTCGGCGAGGTCCTGATCACATCAGGACTTGAGATACTACCAATTTCCTCTTCGTTAAAACATGAATGTGGTACCGTGATAAGCCGTGAATGAGAAAGAAATCATTAATCTTGAAGAAAAACTGATGGCAAACGTCTACGCCAAAAGACCCATAGTCATCGCTAAAGGTAGCGGAGCCCTAGTCTGGGATATCAACGGCAAAGAATACATAGACTGCACCGGCAGCTACGGAGTTTGTATAGTTGGCCATTCCCACCCAAAAGTTGTGGAAGCGGTAAGAAGACAGGCGGAAACCCTCATTTCCTGCCACGCATCCTTCTACAACGATGCACGATCAGAACTTTTGCAAAAGATTACCCAAATAGCCCCCAAAAATCTCAACAAAGTTTTTCTCGCCAACAGTGGTGCTGAGGCGGTCGAATGCGCCATCAAATTAGCCCGCAAATTTTCCGGCAAGCCTGAAATAATCGCCATGATGGGGGCCTTCCACGGGAAAACCATGGGCGCCTTATCCGCAACTTGGGACAAAAAGTATCGTGAGCCCTTCAAACCCCTAGTTCCCGAGTTTAAGCATGTTCCCCCAGACGATCTCGAAAAGGTGAGGGAAGCCATTACAGAGAAAACCGCCGCTGTCCTCGTGGAACCAATTCGAGGAGAAGGCGGAATAAGAGTTCCTCCGAACGGTTTTCTCCCGGGCCTTAGAGAAATTTGCGATGAGACGGGGGTTCTTCTAATTTTCGATGAGGTACAAACAGGGTTTGGTCGTACCGGAAAAATTTTTGCCTGCGAACACTGGAATATTGTTCCCGATATCCTTTGCCTTGCAAAATCGGTGGCAGGCGGCCTTCCCTTGGGCATAACGATTGCGAAAGAAAACGTCATGTCCTCCCTCAAGGTTGGGGAACACACAACCACCTTCAGCGGAAGCCCCCTAGTCTGTGCGGCTGCGTGCGCTGCAATAAATGTTTTGGTTGAGGAAAAGCTTCCTGAGAGGGCAGCGATGCTGGGGAGGTATTTTAAGGAAAAGCTGGAAGTTCTCCGGGCTAGACATAAGATTGTGAGGGAGGTTCGTGGACTAGGCCTTATGCTTGGAATGGAACTTCGATTCGACGTTTTGAATATAATTCTCAAATGCATGGAGAGGGGAGTCCTCGTCCTTGACGCAGGTAGAAACATTCTACGATTCTTACCGCCTTTAGTCATCGAAAGGGAACATATTGACAGAGTAATCGACATCCTTGATACGGTTATGGAGGAAGAGAAAAATGAGCGACTATCCAGTTAGCCTCCTAACTAGCATGTTAGAGATTTACAGCCCATCTGGTAAGGAAGAAGAAATTTCCAACTTCCTTGCCATGGAAATGGAAAATCTAGGTTTTCGCGTTCGTAAAGATGAGGTTGGAAACGTAATTGGGGAAATCGGTCAGGGAGAACTGGTTATTCTATTGTGCGGGCACATGGATACGGTTGAGGGTTACATACCCGTGCGAGTTGAAAATAATAAACTGTACGGCAGAGGAGCTGTAGACGCAAAAGCACCCCTCGCCGCAATGATCGTAGCCGCGTCAACTTTCGTGAAGGAAAGTTTTCCGGGCAAGATTCTTGTCGTAGGTGTGGTTGATGAAGAAGGGTCAGGTAGAGGAATTAAACACTTCATCAGGAAAGGAATTCAACCAGATTATGCTATATTTGGAGAGCCAAGCGGCGTCGGAAAAATAGTCTTTGGATATAAAGGAATTCTAAACATTAAAATAACATGTGAAACCCCCTCAGGACACTCAGCTGCACCATGGCTATTCGATAATGCCATTGAAAAAGCCATGGAAATTTGGAGACAAATCCGAAAACTTCATCTGCGTGAAGAGAAATTGAGAAGCCGCTTTTACTCCATCACTTCATGCCTGACTAAGATAAATGGAGGCAACGCTTCTTCCATGATTCCTTCAAAATGCGATATTTATGTTCAACTTCGAATTCCGCCCCAATTTACTCCTGAACGAGTTTTCAATGAAGTCAAAAGAAAAATCAAACGATATCAAGCTACTAACCCGAAAGTTTCTGTGAAGGTGAAAATGGAAAGTGTGGCTAATGCCTTCGAGGCGGATCGAAGGTCAGTCCTTGTCCGAGCCTTAGCTTGGGCCATTAGGAAAACGACGCTTAACTATGCTTCTTTTTCGAGAAAGACGGGAACCGGAGACATGAACGTTCTCGGTAATGCTTTGAAAATACCCGTGGTTACGTATGGACCTGGCGACTCCCGCCTAGACCACACTCCCAACGAACATATCGACCTTCAGGAATATTTGGTCAGCATTCAAGCGTATCGAAAGGCTCTGATGAAATTGCCTGAACTGCTGAAAAACAGAAGGACAAGGAAGTTGGAAACCAACTGAAGTTTCTATTGACAAGACCAGTTATGTCTAGGTGTAGTCTGCGCGCAGCAGGTTCAAGCCCACGAAGAGCCAAAATGCACACTCCACCAATTCAAAGAACTTAGATCGAATGACTTTAAACTTCAATAGACAGATATTGATGATGCTGAAAAGTCTTTAATATATGCGAAAGTTAACCTGTATATGACAATATGAGGGAAATCTGGATGGTGGAGGCCTACATTCTGGTGAAGATTTCTACCCAAAAGGAAGTATATGGATATGCTCGGTCTGTCGTAGAGAAATTGATGATGATGAAAGGGGTGGAAGATGCACAGTTGTTGTTCGGCGATTACGATGCCATTGTGAAGTTGAATGCGCCCAAAACCCATGATGTTGAGAATTTGGTCATTGAGGAAATCTCGATGATTGAGGGCATTGAATCGACCATTACGCTTCTATGCGTTGATGAAGGAATTCTAGAGTAGGAGGATTATGCGATGGAAACTGGTTATGTCCTTTTTAGCCTTAAGCCTGGAACGAAAAAGGATTTTATAAAAAAGGTTAAGGATATAAAAGCAGTGAAAGAGGCACGGCTTGTGATCGGTATCTGTGATGCCATTGCAAAAATTGAAGCAGAAAGCATAGAAGAGCTGGAGAAAATCTACTTTAACGAAATTGACAAGATAGCGGACATAATGAACTCTAGGTTGCACATTGTGGCATGCCCAAGAACAAGGAAATGAAAGGGGCGACCCTTGAAAGCCTCATGAGCGAGTGCTACATTATAGTGTCGAGGTTTGCAATCCGACTTTGCAACGGGAAACTTTTTTTGGCTTCTTGCTCAAGGCCATAATCCGAGTGATTTTATAGAATCTGCAACTCTTCCTACACCGAGCGTGAAAGCAGCGTTTCTCATGTCTGTTTCATACTCTTTCGTGGCGTCAAAAACATCTTTGAAAGCCTTCACCATCTTATACTGGAGCTTACGGTGGACTTCTTCCTTTGTCCAATGTTCTCTGTGGAGATTCTGTACCCACTCGAAGTAGCTAACGGTCACACCGCCTGAGTTGGCTAGAATGTCGGGTATCATGAAGATCCCTTTATCAACCAGTATTTTACTAGCTTCAGGCGTGGTTGGTCCGTTGGCGCCCTCAGCCAGAAGACGTGTCTTGATGTTTCCTGCGTTTTCTTTAGTTATCTGGTTCTCCATGGCTGCTGGGATCAGTATATCGCATTTTGTTTCGAGTAGTTCCTCATTTGTTATGTTCTTGCATCCTTTATAGTCCATAACTGAATCTGTTTTCTTTTTGTGTTCATAGACTTTTGCCGGGTTAATGCCTTTTGGATTGTAGACTCCGCCCTTGGAATCGCTTAAGGCGATTATTTTGCACCCTTGATTGTGTAGAATTCTAGCAGCGTGCCATCCGACTTTTCCAAACCCCTGAACAGCGACTGTCGCGTTTCTCAGTTTCATTCCTAGATGTTTTGTCGCCTCGTGTATGCAATAAGTTAATCCTTGTGAGGTTGCTGCTTCCCTTCCCTCCGATCCTTGTAGATGGAGAGGTTTTCCTGTCACTATCTCGGGAACCAAGTATCCTTTAAATTGGCTGTAGGTATCCATAATCCAAGCCATCGTCTGTGCATCTGTGTAGACGTCTGGAGCTGGGACATCTTGGTATGGGCCGATGATGTTTAGTATCATGGTTGTGTATCTCCTTGTCAAACGTTCAAGCTCGCCAATAGATAGTTCCTTAGGGTTGCATCTTACTCCTCCTTTTGCTCCACCATAAGGGATATCTACGACGGCACATTTCCAAGTCATCCACATCGCTAGGGCCGTGACTTCTTCTAATGTGACATCTGGATGATAACGGATTCCTCCTTTGTAGGGTCCTCTCGCTTGGCTGTGTTGAACCCTAACTCCTGTGAAAACATTGATCTCACCGTTGTCTCTTCTTATCGGGACGGCTACGATTACCGATCTCGTCGGTTTTTTGAGTATCTCGCAGATTCCTGACTCTAAATTTAACATTTCCGCCGCTATGTCTATTTGCTGTATTGCAACCTCTAGAGCACTTATATTCCCGTTTGGCACGTAGATTCCTCCACATTTTTTAGGCTTATGTTTGGAACGAATATGATATGGTACTTATTTTTTTCTCCTTTCATATTAACTTTCCATTGCATTTATTTTCGTCCGATAATTGCGAATGCGCGCGCAAAATTCAAGGCGACACAGCCTTTCTCTTCCAAATCAAAGAAGACATGAAAGTCACAATAAAAGAGACAAGCTAATTATAGAGAAACAGAAAGAATCATATTAGAGATGAAAAGAAGCGGAGAAGAAGATATGAAAGTTGCTTTCCAAGGTGAAATAGGAGCATACAGTGAAAGTGCGGTTTACTCTTTTTTCGGGCCTTCAGTTAAAGTGAAGCCCTGCAAAAACCTGTCCGATGTCTTTGAAAGCGTGAAAAAAGAAGAAACTCTGTATGGAGTAGTTCCCATCGAGAACTCCATAGAAGGAAGCATAAACCAAACATACGACCTATTCTTGGAATACGACCTCAAAGTATGCGGCGAAATAGTCCTTAAGATCGCCCATTGCCTCATAGCTCACCCAGGAACCCAGCTAAACTCAATAAAAACAGTTTACTCCCATCCACAAGCCTTAGCTCAATGCAGAAAATTCTTAGAACAACTGGGTTGCAGGCTTATTTCAACCTTCGACACCGCAGGCAGCGTAAAAATGATAAAGGATGAGCGGTTGATGGACGCAGGCGCCATCGCCAGCGAAAGGGCTGCAGAAATCTACAGCATGAATATTCTCGCCAAAGAAATAGGAGACACTCCAAAAAATTACACAAGATTCTTCGTTTTGTCAAAGCAAGATTTGCCATATTCCGGCGAAGACAAAACCTCCATAATCTTTTCGGTTAAATCCATTCCAGGAGCCTTACATCATGTTCTCAAAGAATTCGCTGTCAGAAACATAAACTTGACAAAAATCGAATCCAGACCAACCAAACGAACACCTTGGGAATACAACTTCTATCTAGACTTTGAAGGCTATAGAAACGAAGAAAAATGTCGAGAAGCGTTAGAAAGCATTAAGGACAAGACCCTTTTTGTGAAAATCCTCGGCTCATACAAAGCGGCTATCGAGGAATCTAAATTCAACTTTTAACAGCGGCCAACAGCCTGTGCATGACTTCATATGACCCCGCGTAGTCAGGATTTACCTCTCTCAACTCCGTTTTAACGAGTTCCATTTTACGGGCAAACGCTGACCTGTCCTTTCGCCTCACCATGTTAAGCCATTCCTCAGATTTCTTCAAAAATAATCCTTCAATTTTCTCTATTTCCGGTAAATTCATTTGAAGACTTTTGTAGAATTCTGTTTCTTCAGAAGCAACGGCTTCCGCAAAGGTCAATAACATTTTGTAACTGGCCCCCGCAACCTTTTTTGTTTCAAGAAAGTCAGGATAGTTCAGTAGAGTGTCGCAAACAACTAAACCGAGAAAGTGAGGAAGCCCTAAGACCACTGACATGAGTTCGTCATGTTTTCTCGGAGACATGATAAAGACGTTTCCCTGTCTTTCCTCCAACCAACTTTTGAATTCCCTAGCGAACAGTTTCTCTTCATCATTAATTGGCGTAAGAACAAAATTCTGATTTTCAACGCTTTTCACGCCGGGACCAAACACGGGATGGGTTCCCAACGTTATGCCAGTCTTTATATATTCATGCATTATTTTGACAGGCCTCTCTTTGATTGAACAAATGTCCATGACAACCTGGTCTGGACGTATGTGAGAATGAATCTCTTTTACGACAGCTTCAAAGTTCTCTAGGGGCACGCATATTAAAACTCTGTCAGCCTTCTTAACAGCCTTTACGTTATCAGTGATTTCAACCCCGAATTCATCCCTTATTTTCAATAATTTTTCTTTACCTCTACTCGAAACTATTACGGAATCACCTTCCCCCAAAAAGAATCTTGTGAACCATCGACCCATTTTCCCCGCGCCTATAATTGCCACTCTCATTGTAGTGCCTCACAAATCTTCTTCAATCCTAATTCAATTTCTTCCTCTGACACAGTTAAAGCTATTCTAAAATATTCCCGGTAATCTCCAAAAGCAGTGCCAGGAGCTATGGCTACTCCGCTATCAAGGAGATTTAAGGCGAAACTCTCAGAATCTAGATTGTCATATTTAGGAAAAACGTAGAAGGGCGCATCGGGGCTGGAAAATCTCATCTTCGTTTTAGAAAGAATGTTACATGCTAAATCTGCTCTTCGCCGGTAATCTTCTCTAATTTTATCTACAATCTCTTGTCTCAATTCCAACGCCCTTAAAGCCGCTTGTTGGACGAAAACCGGGACGTTTGTTAAAGTTATCTGGTTCAGTTTCATCATTTTTTCAGCTAACTCCTGTTTCACGATGACGTAGCCAATTCTCCATCCTGTCATTGCAAAGGTTTTGGAAAAGCTTTTAACGAGTATGTGATCGCCATCAAAATCCAAAATGCTCTTTGTTTTAACGAAACTTATGTCAGAATATACTTCGTCAGATAGGATTGTGGCTCCTTTGTTGTTCGCTGTCTGAACGATTTCCTCAAACACTTTTTCATTAGCGACTTTGCTGGTGGGATTATTAGGATTATTAAATATTACTAACCTTGTTTTTTGATCCATTAGATCTCTGAGTTTT
>Ga0224506_10000898_pt1 | contig 22635 bp, 13 predicted proteins | sample SF_Jan12_sed_USG_2_FD_169108 | JGI IMG/M metagenome (GOLD analysis project Ga0224506, IMG submission 169108) | Sediment microbial communities from San Francisco Bay, California, United States - SF_Jan12_sed_USGS_8_1 | ecosystem: Environmental > Aquatic > Marine > Sediment | place: USA... | reverse complement strand
AGCCAGAAAGCCATCGCGCAAATGCAACAGGCTGCGGCAAAGATGATGGATGATAAGCAGGATGTTAACTTTTTTGAAGCACTCCTTTCAGAGTTCAGGATTATGGCACCTGAGTCAGGAATGGTAATCTATCAGCGAGATTGGCGGGGCCAAAAGTTAGGTGTAGGGGCTTCGATATCTTCATGGGACATGACCGTTGCTACTTTGCCGGATCTCACTCAAATGGTATCCAAAACCTATGTAAATGAGATTGACATCAGAACAGTGAAGGCTGGCCAGGAAGTCATGATTGGTCTGGATGCCTTCCCGGATAAAAAATTAACAGGCAAAGTGATGGAGGTGGCCAATATTGGTGAACAGAAACCTAACACGGACAGTAAAGTATTTCAGGTATTAATTGAGGTGAATGAGGCAGATACTACACTTAGGCCAGCCATGACAACGAGTAATACCATTATTTCAGAAGTCGTATCAGAAGTGCTTTTCGTTCCTTTGGAAGCTGTGCATAGCCAGGGAGATTCACTTTCTTATGTGATCGTAAAGGAGGGCATTAGCTTTAAGAAGCAGGAGGTAGAGCTCGGCAAATCAAATGCCAATGAAATTGTTATCAATAGGGGACTCGCAGAGGGAAATGAGCTTTATCTCTCTATACCCGAAGGGGCAGGAAAAAAAGATGTGGTGATGTTGGATAAGGAGGAAGATAATAACCTGACAATCAATCAATAATGATTGCACGTCATTTAGCTAACTTTAATGTCGCATTTAGTTCGGTGTTGTCCAACAAGCTGCGGTCCTTACTCACTGCCCTCGGGATCATTTTTGGAGTGGCCGCAGTTATAGCGATGCTTGCCATTGGGCGTGGTGCCCAAAAGGAAATTATGGATCAGATCAAGTTGGTAGGAGTGAATAATATTGTGATTACTCCGGTTATTGATCAGGTCGAAGAGGATTTGACAGAAGGAGAAGCGGAAAACGCTTCCGCTAATAATGAATCAAATTTTTCAAGAGGCCTCAATTTACTCGATTTGAATAGCGTTCGGACTATTATTCCGGGAATTGAGCGGATTAGCCCGGAAATATTGTTGGAAACCTCTGTAATAAAAAACGGACTGAAACGATCTACCAAACTGGTAGGGGTAGAAAATGATTATTTCAGCATTTTTAATTTTAACCTCACTGAGGGCAACTATTTTAATAGCAAGCAGATCGACAACGGAGAGCCTGTTTGCATCATAGGAAAAGGTATCCAGGCTAAGTTTTTCAGTAAAGAAGAACCGCTGGGGAAAAAAATAAAAGTGGGGAATCATTGGCTTGAAGTGGTAGGCGTATTGGAGCAACGCCAGGTGAGCTCAAAAACAAAAGACGTGGGTAACCTGGGTATTCGGGATTACAATATGGATGTTTATACGCCCCTGAAATGTGTGCTTATGCGTTATAAAAACAGAGAACTCGTCACTGACGCCATGATACAAAGGGCAAAGCGGTCGGGTGATGAAGAAGCGGAAAAGGCTGTCAATTACAATCAATTGGATAAAATTGTAGTTCAGGTGGAATCCACAGAGCGCATGCTTTCCATCAGGAATATCATAGCCCGCATGTTGGAAAGGCGTCATTTTGGCACCATTGATTTTGAAATCACTATACCGGAATTACTGTTGCAGCAACAACAGCGTACACGGAATATATTCAATTTTGTACTGGGGGCTATAGCGGGCATTTCTCTTTTGGTAGGAGGGATAGGCATAATGAATATCATGTTGGCATCGGTTATGGAGCGAATCAAAGAGATTGGCCTTCGTTTATCATTGGGTGCGCAAAAAGCGGATATAATCTCACAATTCTTATTTGAGGCCATCATGATCAGTATTTCCGGAGGCATCATGGGTATAATCATTGGAATGGCGATGGCCATGATCGTTTCTGATTTTGCCGATATCCCCACTGAAGTGACCTTTTTCTCCATCGCTTTAAGCTTTGGCGTGGCAGCCACTGTGGGATTGGTATTTGGCATCGCTCCAGCCCGTAGGGCCGCAGGTCAGGATCCCATAACCTCCTTGCGACATGAGTAGGAATTATATTATTGGGTGTAATATTATTTGATTGGTAAACTTTTAGGCACAAAGGTTGTCTAACTTTGTAGGTGAAAGTGCGTGGCACAAAAAAGAATAACCATGAAAAGAAATCTTATTATATCGTTGGTCGTAGTGGTGATCGTTTTAGTTGCTTTTTTAATTGTAAAGGGCAACAAAGGAGACGACACGAATGACATTGTAGTTCCCGTTGAGTCCGGGATGTTTAAAGTTCAAATTGAAACAACCGGTGAGCTGGAGGCAAAAAATTCAGTTCCCATAAAAGGGCCGAACTCCCTGAGGGAATTCAGAATTTATAATCTGACTATTCAGGATATTGTTGATGAAGGAACGGTTGTGAATAAAGGACAATGGATTGCCACGTTGGATAAATCTGACTTTCAGGGCAGATTACAAGACAAACAAATAGAGATGGATAAAGCCAACTCTCAGTATGTTCAGGTACAATTGGATACAACCCTGCAAATGAGGCAGGCACGGGATGAACTGATTAATTTAAATTATGCTGTCGAAGAACAGCAGATTATTCTGGAGCAGTCTCAGTTTGAACCACCGGCTACGATAAAACAAGCTGAAATAAATCTTGATAAAGCCAGACGGGCACTCTCTCAGGCAAGGGATAATAATAAAATCAAGAAGAGACAAGCTACCGAGCGAATGCGGGAAGTGGCTGCAGAACTCCGAAAGGTACAAAATGAGTATAATGCGATGCTGGCCGTTGAAGAATCATTTACTATAAAGGCTCCCGAACCGGGTATGGTGATTTACAAAAAAGGACACGATGGGCGGCCTATAAAAGCGGGATCCCAAATCAGTGTATGGGATCCAACGGTGGCTACTTTACCTGATTTGGCCGTGATGATATCAAAAACCTATGTGAATGAGGTCGATGTCAGGAGAATACAACCCGGACAACAAGTGGAAATAGGCCTGGATGCCTTTCCCGAGAAAAGGTTGACAGGACGTGTGACGCGTGTCGCCAATGTAGGCGAGCAAAGGCCTAATTCTGATGCGAAAGTTTTTCAGGTGACTATTGAAATCAATGAGTCGGATGATAACCTGCGTCCGGCCATGACCACAAGTAATAATATTATAGCCAAGGAATTGGACAGTGTGGTTTTCGTGCCACTCGAATGTTTGCACAGTAAGGATGACTCCATATCTTATGTTTATAAACGACAAGGTCTGGCAGTGATAAAACAGGAAGTACATATCGGGGAACAAAATTCTGATGATGCAGTGGTTCTTTTGGGACTGGAGCAGGGTGATCGGGTTTATTTGTCCATACCTCAGGGAAAAGAAGAAGCAGAAGTTGTCCTTTTACCTGAAATGGATGGAAAGCGACATCAGGAAGAGCCCAAGGCTGTGGTTGCCCCAAACGGTGGTGAACGAACAATCACATTACCCGATGGCCGAACTATGACCGTTCCTGCCGGATCAGGCGATGGAGCCCGAAGTGGAGGAAGAAGACAGCAGCAAAATGGAACAGAAACAACAAGACAAAGGGGGAATTAATGATATCAAAGCGCGTATTGGCCAATCTGTATATTGCCCTTGAGGCCGTTTTTGCAAATAAGCTGCGTACATTACTGACTGCTTTAGGGATAATTTTTGGAGTAGCTGCGGTTATTGCTATGCTGGCTATAGGTAATGGAGCTCAGCAGGAAATACTTGAGCAAATAAAACTCGTCGGTGTAAATAATATTATAGTAAAACCAGTCGTTGAACAAACGGAAGAAAAGATAGATGAAGGTGCTTCCGGGCCAAATGAAAAGAAAAAATATTCTCCGGGACTCACATTGCGTGATGTTGAAGGAATCAGACATCAAATACCCGGTTTGGCATCCCTCAGCCCTGAAATAATTTTGGAAACATATATCATAAAGAGTGGAATCAGGCGGTCAGCTAAGCTGGTGGGCGTAGAACCTGCCTATTTTAATCTTTCGAATTTCCAGCTGGAGGAAGGAGAAATGTTCAGTGATAATCACCTGTTAATTGGAGAACCGGTATGTATCATTGGAAGTGCAATTAGAAGCAAGTTCTTTTCAACAGAAAATCCCATTGGTAAATCCATCAAATGCGGAAACCATTGGTTGAAAATTATTGGAGTTTTGGAAGAGAGATTTATTTCAGAGAATAGTATTGCCAAGCTGGGGATCAGGGATTATAATATGGATGTATATACGCCGCTTCAAACTGTTCTTATCAGGTATGAGAACAGAGACCTCATTACCCAGTCCATGTTGGGCGGTGGCAGAAATCAGGGTAGAGGTGGCTTCATGTTCATGATTGGAGGTAATCAGGAAGAAGAGCAGGAGCAAGCCGTAGTAAATTACCACCAACTTGACAGACTGGTACTACAGGTGGAAAAAACAGAAATGTTGTCAACTACTGCTGAAATCGTTTCCAGAATGCTTGAAAGAAAACACTATAATGTGATTGATTTTGAAATCGAAATACCTGAGCTGCTTTTAAAGCAACAACAACGCACGAACGACATTTTCAACTATGTGTTGGGCGCCATTGCGGGGATATCCCTTTTAGTGGGAGGAATAGGAATTATGAATATCATGTTAGCTTCTGTGCTTGAGCGGATTAAAGAAATCGGGCTACGCATGTCTCTGGGCGCAAAGAAAAATGATATTGTAAATCAGTTTTTATTTGAATCAATAATGATCAGTGTTTCAGGGGGAATAATTGGTGTGATTTTAGGTGTTGGTTTTGCTTTTATTGTAAGTGAAATCGCCGATATCCCTACGGTGGTATCAGCCTCATCAATAATATTGTCCTTTGGTGTAGCTGCTACCGTAGGGCTGGCCTTCGGAATAGCGCCTGCAAGAAAAGCTGCAAGCCAGGATCCCATAACTTCTCTTAGATATGAATAAATTTAAAATAATACCTGTTGTTTTTCTGGTAGGGCTTTGCCTTTTCTTCCAAAGTGCTACTGGACAACGAAAACTAACGCTGGAAGATGTTGTAATTATTGCTATTGAGCAATCTCCTGCCGCTAAACGCGCTGAAACCCGAAAGGAGAACAGATATTGGATGTATAGGACATTTAAGTCCAACTATGTCCCTCAATTGCAGTTGAGTGGAACGTTGCCGGGGTTTACCCGGGCGTTTAGTCGGATACAGCAAAATAACGGTACTTTCGCATATCGTTTTCAAAATCAGAATACAGCTGAACTCGAGTTGTCCCTTCAACAAACCATAGCCGCAACGGGTGGCCGGGTTTTTATGAGTAGTTCCCTGGAGCGCTTTGATAATTTTTTAGATGGGGAACATTCCTATCGGGGTGATCCGGTATCTGTCGGTTTTTTTCAGCCATTGTTTGGCTTCAATGCTTTAAAGTGGGATCAGAAGATTGAACCTTTGCGCTATGAAGAGTCAAAAAGAGAATATGCTGAAGAGTTTGAGCAAATCAGTGAGCGGGCAAGTCAGTTGTTTTTTGATTTACTTACTGCCCAGATTAGCCTGGGCATCGCTGAAATAAATGTAGCCAGTAATGATACAATCTATAAAATAGCGCAGGGGCGATATGAATTGGGTATTATCCCTGAAAATGAATTGCTTCAATTGGAGCTGAGTCTGATGAATTCAAGGCAATCGGTAGCTCAGTCGCAATTAAACCTGGGAACAGCAACGCTTCGGTTAAAATCATACCTGGGATTTCAGGAGAATGAGACCATAGAATTGATTGAACCGGCGCAGATTCCTGAGTTTGATGTGCAGGAAAGTATTGCAATTGAGATGGCCCAGCAAAACCGCAGTGATGCTATACGGTTTGAGCGATTGAAGCTTGAGGCGGATATGGATGTGGCTGAAGCGATAGGGACAGGTGGACTCAATGCAAGCCTGTTTGGGAGGGCCGGACTTTCCAACAGTGGTTTATTGATTCCTGAGGTTTATGAGAAACCGGATAATCAAGTTATTGCTAATTTGGGCTTTACCATACCCATTTTGGACTGGGGGAGGCAGGAAGCAAGAAGACGTACAGCGGAGGCCAATCAGCAACTCGTGCAGTTTACTGTACAGCAGGATGTGATCAACTTTAAAGAAGAGGTGATCACTCAGGTCAGGAGGTTTAAAATGCTCCGTGACCAGGTGGCCATTGCCAGTAAAGCTGATGAGATATCCCAAAAAAGATACAGTATATCAAAAAACAGGTACTTGATTGGGAAAACTTCAATCACAGATTTGAGTCTTGCACTTACCGAAAAAGATCGGGCCAAGCAGGATTACCTCACTTCGTTAGGTAATTTCTGGCAAGCATATTACCAATTAAGGCAATTGACTCTTTATGATTTTTCGACGGGTCTAATCCTGTTTAACCCTGATTTAGAGTAATAAATGTTTTTTAACAAAAGCATTATTTCTATATTCAAAATCTCAATACGGATTTATTTATGCGGTTTTGTCTATATGGCTTATTTTTTATCACTTCAATTCAAGCAATAGCTCAGGATGATTTGACCTTCGGTGATACCGAAAAAACAGGACAAAAGCCTACCTATAAATCTAATCCCCGAAAATTTAAACAACGGCAAATAATATATATTGTACGGAACAATACAAAGGGATTGCTTTCCGGGAACAAATGTTTTGAAGATTATATGCTGTCCAGGGGATATTACTATTTGGTGCAAAACAAAAACCAATCGGGGAGTTATTCAGGAAGCAAACGATTCTTTCATAATTTGCGGGCGAAATCGATAATCACACTCAGGAATGGCCCTTTTTGGAAGCTGACACTCAAAAAGAAAAGGCGGGAGTGTCGCAGGTTGATACATGACTTTATGGGATAAAAAAAGACAACCTGTTAATGAGGTTGTCTTTTGGGGTGGAGCATATCGGAGTCGAACCGATGACCTCTACAATGCCATTGTAGCACTCTAGCCAGCTGAGCTAATGCCCCGTAGTGTTGCATTTTCCTAAATGCGAATGCAAAGATATTGAAAAAATATTACAGGACAATAAGGTTGACTTATAAAGCTGACAATAATGATGTATTTATCTTTGACAGCATGTAAAGGTGTTGATTAAGATGATTAAAGGCGGTAAAACCTGACATTTTTTGTAATAAAAATTAATAATGTGGGATTAATTCGTATATTTCCCGTGAAAAAAATTGTCATCGGTTAATTGAGAAATGGCTAAGTTAAAAAATATAATAAAACAGCTTTCTGAGAAAGATTACAAAACAATTGAAACGCAATTGTTGGAAAGCAATGCGGACAAATCTGCTTACCTGTTAAGTTCAATGCGTGAACGTCAGTTATCCGATAACAAAATAATGGAAGAGCTGGATGTGAACACAAACGCATACTACACTTTACGGAGCAGGCTGAATCAAAAAATTGAGGAGTACCTCCTTGAGCAGATAGAGAGCCCGCGAACAGACATACTGAAGAAGGTGGTGAATATTAATGAGGTGGTTTTTACAAAGAAAAAAGCCATTGCTATTGCCACACTAAAGAAACTGGAAAAGGAACTTCTTGATTATGATTTGTCCAATGAACTGACCACCGTTTATAAATACCTGAAAAAATTAAATATAAACAGCCCGGATTATTATAATTATTCACAATTGTATAATAGGCACGTGGCATATACCCTGGCTATAGACAAGGCTGAAGATCTGCTGGCTGAGTATTTTAAGAAATACGGTCTGTATATTATGACGGGTGATGAAAGTGTAAAAATGGGCCTTTCTTTATTTACACAGGAAATGTCAAATATCTCTGATTTATACGAATCACACCGGCTTTATGTTTATGAGAGTTGTATGGTTATTTTTCACCGGTTATTTGTTGAATCTTCCGATGAGATGGACGGAGGTGATGACGAACCAATAGAAGACAAAATAGACAGGGTGACGGAAATATTTGATCAATATCCCATGGATTCCATCTATTATCACCTGAATCTTGTTTTTGAATTTTTAAAACTGGAGTATTACAACCACTATAAGGTTTATAGAAAAGCAGAGAAGTACTTTGAAGAAGTAAATGATGCTGTGACAAACATTCTTACCAACTATAGTCAATTTACTTTTCCCGGCCAATTTCTTGATACAAAGATAAAGCGTCACCTGAGACTTGGGCTGGAAACGGAAATGTATGAGGAGGATAAATTAATGTTTGAGGACTATGAGCCCGACATGCAGGACACGCCTAAATATCTTTATTATGTAATGTATAGGGCACTCTCTTGTTATTATGCCGGAAACTATAATGAATCTGCCAGGTGGATTAATAATTTGCTCAATGAAGTAAGTCTGAAAAAATATCCACTGGTGCATCTTGAAATAAAGGTGATTCTTGCACTGCAGTATTGTTTGTTAAATGATTACGACCTGTTTAATCAGCTCATAAATAGTATTCAGCGACAAATAAGAATCCTTGGAAAAGAAAATTGTGAGCACATCTCCCTTTTCTCGAAAATGCTAAAGATTTCAATTAGTGAAGTTAAACAGGAAAAGGCAGAAAAAATAAAACCTTTAATAGATCGCTTTAATCAACTTGAAATTAAAATGTATGCACCTACCACACTGATTCGTATGGATGAGGAATTTATCAATAAACTGGGCTAAACGTCCAGTGTTTCAAGTGTATTCTGAGTAAGTGGTTTGTTGACGTATTTTTTAACACAGGTGTATTTTTTTGATTTGCTAACATCCTGCGGATTAATCGATGAGGTTAACATAACTATGCGACATTTTGACTGAGTGGACTGCTCCAACTTCAAAAATTCATCCAGAAACTGAAAGCCATCCATAAGGGGCATGTCAATGTCGAGAAAAATAACATCCGGAAGAACTTCATCAGCAACCCCTTTTACCTTTTCCAGATTTCGAAGAAATTCAATCGCACTTTTAGCACCGGTATGAGTATATATGTTTTCAGATATATTCACGGCTTCAATCATTTTCTGATTGATAAGGTTGTCAATCTCGTTATCATCGATCAACATTACTGAATTGTATTTTTTGGAACCCATTAATCCTTAATTTTTATCATTGTAAATGTAATATAATAGAAAGTTCTTTTCTATGTCATGTAATAAATTTAGCTGGATTGAACTGTATGAAAATATAAAGTTAGATTTCAAATTTAATCCCCTGGGCCAGCGGTATTTCATTTCCGTAGTTAATGGTATTGGTTTGTCTTCTCATATATGCTTTCCATGAATCAGATCCGGACTCCCGGCCACCACCTGTATCTTTCTCGCCTCCAAAGGCACCGCCAATTTCAGCTCCTGAAGTTCCAATATTCACATTTGCAATTCCACAATCGGAACCCTGATGGGATAAAAAGTGCTCCATTTCTATCATATTGGTTGTCATAATGGCGGAGGATAAACCCTGGTCAACTCCATTCTGAAGTAGGATGGCTTCCTCCAGTGTTTTAAAGCGAATGAGATAAAGTATCGGGGCAAATGTTTCTTCCTGCACTATTTTGTAATGGTTTTCTACTTCAGCAATTGCTGGATATACATAGCACCCTGATTCATACCCTTTTCCTTCTATCAATCCTCCTTCCACAATAAAACGACCGCCTTCCTTTTTTATTTCCTCCAGGGCGTTAAGGTATTTTTTTACAGCATCCTGATCGATTAACGGACCTACATGGATTGATTCATCCATTGGATCACCAATGGCTAATTGGCTGTATGAATTGCTGAGCATGCCCGCTACTTTGTCAAAAATACGATCGTGAATGATTAAGCGCCGGGTTGTTGTACAACGCTGTCCACAGGTACCTACTGCACCAAACAAAGCTCCCCTTATAGTCATGTTGAGATTAGCATTTTCGGTAATAATTATCGCGTTATTGCCTCCAAGCTCAAGTAAGGTTTTTCCCAATCTTGCACCTACTTTTGAAGCTACCAGTTTTCCCATACGTACCGAACCTGTGGCGGAGATCAGTTGTACCCTTTTGTCTTCAGTCAGCCATTCTCCTACGCTGTAATCTCCTGTAATAAGGCATGAGAGGCCTTCAGGTAGTTTGTTTTTTTGAAAAACATCACTGACAATTTTTTGACAGGCGATGCTGCAAAACGGTACTTTCTCTGAGGGTTTCCATATACACACATCCCCACAAACCCAGGCTATCATACTATTCCAGGCCCAAACGGCTACGGGAAAATTAAATGCAGATATGATTCCCACAAGTCCGATTGGGTGATATTGTTCATACATCCGGTGCTCGGGACGCTCAGAATGCATCGTTAGGCCATGGAGTTGTCGGGATAATCCGGTTGCAAAATCACAGATGTCTATCATTTCCTGCACTTCCCCAAGTCCTTCCTGATAGGATTTGCCCATCTCCCAGGAAACAAGAGCACCTAATGATTCTTTATGTTTGCGGAGTTCCAGGCCAATTTGCCGGACTATTTCCCCACGTTGAGGAGCTGGTATTTTTTTCCACTTCTGGAAAGCCTTGCCAGCTTCATCAATGACTTTATTGTAATTGCTGTAGGATGTTTGAGTCACCCTGCCAATATCCTTCCCATCAACAGGGCTCCAAGAATTGATCCATTCAACATCAGGGAGCCATTCGCTTCCAGTGGAAGTTCCCACTGCCTCGCTCGTAATCCCCAGGTTTTTGAATATATTATTGATATTAAATGGTCTTGTAGACATAATTGTGTTTTTAACAAATATAGCTAATGACCTTGGACTAAAAAAAGTAGATTAAAGGGTTGTGTAAAAAAAAGACTCTGGTGTGAATAGATTTATTTATCAGGATCGAAAAGAATCGTTCTAATCAGAGTAAGTTGTTTTCGAATCACAAAAAAGGCGAATCCAGGTTATAAAGGGGAGTGTCTTCGCGAAACACTATTTCCCCCAGTCCAGTGCAAAGGCCTGAACATTGTCTTTAGCATCGATACCTTCGATAAGGACCCCCCCTTTTTTATTTTCCATGGCCAATTTAAATTCAGTAACATTGAATATGTTTACTTTATCGATCGTAGTAATGATGAAACCATCGGTAATTCCGGCTTTGTTCCAGATGCTTTTCTGTCCGTTTGAAATGATGACACCACCTTTGAGCTTATTTTTCTTCATTTGGTCTAATGTGAGGTTTTTAAAATGAGCGCCCTCGTAGTCAATTTCATTATCCCTGAAAGATAACTGGTTCTTTCCCTCACTGTTTCTGAGGGTTGCCTGCACGGAATAAGATTTTTTTTCCCGCACATAATGCACTTCAATTTGATCTCCAGGCCTGTTTCTTGCTACGTATTCTTGTAGTTCAGAGGTGTTTTTTACAGGGTATTTATTTATTGCCACAATAATATCACCTTTTTGCAAGCCTGCTTCTTCGGCAGCGCTACTTCTATTTACATTGCTGATTAATACACCGGATACGAGTTCGAGGTCATTTCGTTCAGCGATGTGGGCATTCATATCTTGTATATAAACGCCGAGCAAGCCTCTTTGAACACTTCCGTATTCTAATAAATCATCCATCACTTTTTTGACTAATGATACCGGGACTGCAAAAGAATATCCCTGATAGGAACCGGTGTGTGTGGCTATGGCTGTATTGATACCAATGAGTTCACCTTTTAAATTTACCAGAGCACCTCCGCTATTTCCGGGATTGACCGCGGCGTCTGTTTGAATAAAAGATTCAATCTGTAAATTTGACTGGGTTCGCAATACGCCAATATTTCTTGCCTTTGCACTTACTATCCCTGCTGTAACGGTTGAATTAAGGTTGAAGGGATTGCCGATGGCTAATACCCATTCACCAAGCATTACAATATCCGAATTCCCATAGGGTACAAACGTAAGCTTATCTTCCTCTATTTTAAGCAATGCAAGGTCTGTGGTTTCATCCGTGCCGATGACTTTTGCACTGTAGGTGCGATTATCATTGAGTGTTATCTCAATGATTCCGGCATCTCTAATGACATGATAATTTGTGGCGATATAGCCGTCATCACTAATAATGACTCCGGAACCGGACGACCGGGCCTCTTGATTGAAAAATCCTTCAAGGGGATTTATGCTGAACTCGCTACCAAACAGGGATTGAATATGTACTACGCCGGGTAAAGCAGATTGTGAAGAGCGAAGAAAGTCCATTCCTGTAGGAATGTTAACTTCGAGGGTGTTTTTAAATTCAGTTTTAATTACTTTTTGATGCTCACTGATTGAATTATAATTTTTATCATCCGATTGAAAAATACCCCCTGTTAATATAAAAACCACCAGGCCTCCCAGAATAGATGAGGAAAATAGGCCAAGGAAAAAACGCTTTTGAGATAACTCCATAATTTATTTAGTTCTTTTATGATTTATAACGGGCAATAAAGGAGGATTGTTTGACCATTTGTAAATCAGGTAAATGTTTTTATATGGGGTAAAAACTAATTTTATATACAAGCTTTAATCAAAAAGTGGTTTAATTCCCCGACCCTGAGGGTCGGAAAAAAACAAAAATACCCATTTGTTACTTCGGGGTACTGCCCCGGAGTAGTTTATTTGTTATTACGTTTTAAATCTTTCGGTTAAATATAATGATTTTAGCGGAGTTCTTGGAGGTATTTTTCCCCCATTGTTTGTCAGGGAAGAATTTGTATAGCAGCCTGATAAAAGAAAACAAGATTGGCCTGCTCTTTGTATTGAAGAATTATGATATTTGCATATTGATTACAGGACAACAAAAACTTAATTTCATGAAGATCAGGCTAATTTTTTATTATTCACTATTGTTGGTTTTTCTTAATTCAGGATGTGTCACACAGAAAAAGTATAATGAACTGCTTGCTGATAAGGTGAAATTAGAAGGTGAACTGGTTGAGCAACAGGATAGCCTGGATCTGGCTTTGCAAAGAGCGGAAGAACTTCAAATGCAAGTGGAAAGATTACTGGCCGATACTACATCGTTGGGTGCGGATCTAAAACAAACAAAGGAGGAGTTAAGCAATTTGAATGTCGAATATGAACAGCTTGAAACCTTTTACAACAACCTGCTGAATAACAGTGGCAAACTAAACAGAGACCTGGCCGAGCAGCAGGAAAGATTACTGGCATTAAAAGAGAGTCTGGAGAATACCCGACGGATTAACGAAGAATTAGAAAATAATCTCAGTGAACGTGAGAAAAAAGTGGAAGAACTCGAAAATATTCTTGCTAAAAAGGATGAAGCTGTGAACGCTTTGAAAAAGCGTATTTCAGATGCCCTGTTGAATTTTAAGGAAAGTGATCTGACCGTTGAAATGAGAAATGGAAAAGTCTATGTTTCCCTGGCTGAACAGTTATTATTTAAATCGGGAAGTGTGGTGGTGGATCCGAAAGGACAGGGCGCCCTGGGGCAACTCGCTCAGGCCGTAAAGGATCAAAAGGATATCAATATTATGGTGGAGGGCCATACGGACAATGTGCCTATTTCCAGAACCTCTCAATACATGAATGACAACTGGGACCTCAGTGTGATGAGGGCGACTTCTATTGTCAGAATATTAGTAAAAGGGGGTATTTCCCCAGCACAGGTTACTGCCGCGGGAAAAGGTGAATTTATACCAATATCCGATAACGATAGTGTAGAAGGGCGTCAGAAAAACCGGCGTACAGAAATTATTATCACCCCTAACCTGGATGAATTGTTTGAAATTTTAGGAAATAACTAAATCAAGAGTACTTCTTGCGTTTTGCGTGATTAATTTGGTGTATTTTAGCTGATGACAAACAAAATTAAGCTTGATATTTAATTGAAAATACTGGTTACAGGATGTTACAATCCGGAATATAACCGCACAATGGTGCTGCTAAAAGGCCTTAGGGCTTTAGGTGTTGAGCTTATTGAAATGCCAATTACAGGTCGTCTTCGTGATAGCAGACACGAAATAAAACAAGCCTCACTCAGCGTTGATTTTATTTTCATGCCTTCTTTTACGCATGCTGATGTGCGCGGCGTAAAGACACTGACAGCTAAACCTGTTATTTTTGATCCCCTGATTTCGAAGTATTTGACTAAGGTCTTTGACTATAAACAGGTGTCCCGGTTTTCGCCCCGGGCAATTAAGAATTTCTACAAAGATAAATTCCCTTTTCATAAGGCAGACTTCCTTCTGGCTGATACATATTCACATAAAGATTACTTTGTAAGGACATTTAATTTAGATGAAAAAAAAGTGGGGGTTGTGCCTGTTGGGGTCGATAGCGAAACATTCTTTCCTCTAAAAAAAAGAAATAACAATAACAATGACTTCGTTGTTGGTTTTTACGGAGGGTTTATACCATTGCAGGGCGTGAGTAATATTCTGTCAGCAGCTGAAATATTAAAAGGCGAAAATTTGATATTTGAATTGACCGGGAGTGGCTTTGAATTTGAGAAATCGGAGGTGATGATAAGAAAAAAAAGGCTTGACAATGTAAGGTTATTGGGCAGTGCGGCATATAATATGCTCCCGGACAGGATTAATTCCCATTCCGTATGCCTGGGTATTTTTGGTGAAACACCCAAAGCCCAATTGGTCATACCAAACAAGGTGTATCATTATGCCGCTTGTGAAAAGTGTATTATCACAAAAGACACGCCAGCCATCAGGGAAGTATTTACAGATAAAAAAGATGTTATTTTAACGTCTTCTGACCCTAAATCGATCGCTGAGGCCATTCTTTATGTTAAAAAAGAAGAAAAGATAAGGGATGAAATAGCTGCATCTGCGCACAAGCACATTACTGAAAACTACAATCATGTTGAGATTGGGAGAAAATTTATGGAGGCAGTGAGTGGTTTTTTTTAATTTTTCGCTTCATGTGCTTTCAATGTATTATTTTTATAAATTAAAAGGTGAAAAAAGGGCGTCACTTTGCTTATCATTTATTTACTTTGAATAGATCTATCTACAGAATGCATGATTAATTTTAAATTCATTAAAAATTTAGACATACAGAAAAAGCTTTTCCTTCCTGTTTTTGTCATTGGAGGGCTTTCTTTGTTGCTTATCAGTATTTCTTTACTCACTTCAATAAGAGAATTGTCGAAAGATAATGCCTTAAAGGATGCGGAATATGACAGTAAAAAGGTTTCAGAAGAAATATCTCAATATTTTGAAGAACGGATAAATACATTGAAAGTATCCGGCAAAGTGATGGGCAGGTATGCAGATGCGGGATATGTACAGGGAGACTTTGAAGATAAGCAAGGTGATATTGTCTACAATATTATTCAATCTTATCCTGAAGTACTCACTTGCTGGGTGGTGTGGGAGTCTTCCGTGCTCTTACCTTTTGGTTTTGGTGAGGACAGTCAGATATCCTTCCGATACAGTAACCATGGGGGAGGATATCTCTTTTCCAAAGACACAATAGCAGATAACCGGGACTATCTGGAGGGCTTATATTATGATACCCGTTTGGTAAATAGAGAAAAAGTATCTGATATATATTATACAAAAGTTTGGCAGGATCATGCCCCAACGTTTAAAATGACGATACCCATTACTATCGATGGCCGGTTTGGAGGGGTTTTAGCAGTGGAAATTTCACTACATCAATTATTTGATTTGCTTCCAAAGAAAGAATCCGGTCATAAAAGCTATTTATATAATAAAGATAATCAGATTATTATTTCAAATCAGGCTGACTGGGTGGATAGTGTGCTGGATGATGTGAATTTTGATGATGCTTTCATAGAAACGATTACCTTGAATCAGCCGGTAAGTGTGGGTATGACGCAGGCTTCCTGGCAATTAATGTCGGTCTATGATATCAGCCAATATTTTTCATTGTATAACAATAAATTATTAATCGTCTTTTGTACGGGAGCAATCGGTTTTCTCTTATTGAGTGTTGTGGTGTATTCATTAACACGAAAGATTAAGGATTCCGTAGAGCATACCACATTAATTTTAACTGATCTGGTCTCCGGAAAGACTTCCGTAAATGGATACGATGAAGAAAATTTCACGGGGGAGCTGGGCGAAATGATTTCATCTGTAGGAGAACTGGCGAAGGAAATTGATAAAAAAACAGCGTTTACAAAAAGCCTGGGATCCGGCCATCTGGATGCAGAGCTGGATTTGATATATGATGAAGACAAACTGAGCCAGGCACTATTGTCCTTGCAGGAGAGTCTGCGTAAAAATGAGATTGAAGCAAAACGCAGAAAATGGACCAACGAGGGACTGACATTATTTTCTGATATCTTAAGAGGTGACAATTTGGAAGTAAAGGCGCTAAGTACTGCAATTATTTCGAATCTGGTAAGTTATATGAAGGCCAATCAGGGAGCCATTTTCTTGTTAAACGATGAACAGGAGGACGACAAACACCTTGAACTCGTCAGTGCGTATGCCTATGAGCGGCGCAAGTATATGGAAAAACGGATTGGTCTGGGTGAGGGCTTGGCAGGCCAATGTGCCGTTGAAAAAGAAACGATACATATGACAGAGGTTCCGGAAGATCACATTAACATCACATCAGGCCTGGGTAAGGCCGTTCCCCGGTCTTTACTCATTGTTCCTTTAAAGAAGGAAGAAGAGATTGTTGGTGTAATCGAGCTGGGTAGTTTCAATCCATTCACTGATTATGAAATTGAACTGGTTGAAAAACTAGGTGAAAATATAGCCCTTACTATTTCAAGTACACGGATAAATACCACCACCCGCCAACTTCTTGAGCAGTCACAGATACAACAGGAGGAACTGAGTTCAGCACAGGAGGAAATGAGGCAGAATATGGAGGAATTGCAGGCTACGCAGGAAGAGCTGGGCAGGCGAGCAAAAGAGACCGAAAAATTACTTGAAGATACCAAGAAACAAAATAAGCTCAACGCACTACAGATAGAGATTAGTAATAAATTAAGTATGGCGTTGCGGGTAGATCAGGTTTACTCGGTATTTGTGGAGGAGATCGGGCAAAACCTGGAATTCGATTTTTGTAATATTTTTGGAGTTGAATTTGTACGGGGAAAAAGAGCTTTACGTTCGTTGGCAACTTTTTATGTGAGCGATGAGGGTATGCAACAGCCCATGATTGAAGCGAGTAAGGAACTGGTCTTTAAAGCCGATGAGGGAGTGATTGGATTGGCATATACGGGTGCAGAGCCTTACTTTGTGGCTGATGTTATTGAGCATGAAGGATATACACGAAATGAAGCTGCAAAAAAATGCGGATTACGCGCTGCATATTTTTTCCCTATTTTTTCCGGAAAGAATGTGACTGCTGTGACAGAAATATATATGCGCGATCAGCAGGAAATAGATGACTTGCTGATCAAATTCCTTAAACAGATGGGTGGTCAACTGGGGGAAGTGCTCGCCCGGGTGAAGCTCACTGAAGTAAGTGCTCAGGAAAAGGAAGATCAGGCACGTTGGCAATACAATATCACTAATATCCTGGATGGAGTGCCTTATGGTATTGCTGTAATAAACGAAGAGGGAGGACTGGAGGAGGCCAATAAACCTATGTTGAAATATTCGGGTTATCGCAATGTTGAATTAAAGCGCTCTAGTTTCTTTGATCTTTTTACTGATGATATTTCTGCGATGAGCGGCGACTCAAATGTCAAGACGCAGCTGAAAACAAAAGCTGAAGAATTGATCGACGTGGAAATAAGAATGGTGAAGATTAAAAAGGATATCGGTGAAAGACGCATGTTTTTAATTGAAAATTTAGCGGTTCCTACAGAAGAATAAGCAATTGACCAGAAGCTACTTTCTAACGGGCAGCTGGTTAATAATATAGGTATTTAGCCGTTCAAACAGGGCGTTTTTATCATTCCAATATTCGCGGCTGGAGATACTGTAAAATGGCCATTTTTTCTTTGTTAGCACAAACGGAGTATAGACATGAGCGTCCTTTACAGAGGCAGCACTGTAATAGAGATCATCGTCAGTTCTTATGAGGCCCAGGTAGTCTTGATCTTCTTTGATTGTGAGGTCTGCAAAGGGCAGTTCCTCGATGATTTCAAAACCTTTTTGTTGTTGAGCCCATTGGATGATTTTTGCTTTGAGAAACCAATGGGCAGATTTGGCTACACTTTGGTTTGGGGTAGGAGTATAGCGTCCTTCAGAAACATCAAGGGCATATTCCAGGTATTCCCTAAGCAGTTTGGGGCCGGAATTTTTACTGTCAGCTACTTTTAGTTGGGGGGGAGAAATACTACTTACAATGATGATTTTCTCACGTGCTCTGGTAACGGCAACATTAAGCCTGTTTTCTCCAAATTCAGCATTGAGACTCCCAAACTGCATGACCATCCGGCCCGAAGGATCAGGGCCGTAACCAATAGAAAAAATAATGATATCTCTTTCGTCTCCCTGCACATTTTCAATGTTTTTCACGAAAAGACTAGCAGGAAAAGTGATTTTAGAACGGATGGCTTTTTCATCGATCAGATCCATAATATGTTCCTGTTGCCGAGCATTGAATGTTAGGATGCCTATTGATTTGTCAGGCTGTTCAGTTAATAGCTGGGTAGTGATACTGACAACCTTTTCAGCTTCAATATGGTTGTGATTTTTTTCCCATATCCCGTCAACTTTTATATAATTGATCGCTGGTGTTTTGCTATTGGCCATTTTTCGATCGGGGAGAAGGTGCAGGTTGCCATGGTAAAATTTTTGATTGGAAAAATCAATAAGATCCAGGGTTTTTGATCTGTAATGTCCGCGGAGTTGTACTTCCATGAGATATCGACGGGCAAGATCGAGGACTGAGCTGATCTCCAATGCAGGATCTTCATCAATATCCTCTTCATACCTGATCTGATAGAGATCATTTGGACGCAATTGTTTGTCATCTCCTGCCACTACAATTTGTCTGCCACGATACATCGCCGGTATGCCCTGCTCAACAAAGCACTGGGATGCCTCATCAAAGATTACAATGTCAAAAATGGGCTCCATGGGGAAGATAGCGGATACTGATTCCGGTGATCCCAGCCAGCATGGAACGAGATTGAAAAGTTCATGATTAAACTGGTCAATGAGTTTTCTTAACGGCCAGACTCTTCTTTTTTTATTTACCTGATGGTCGAGGTCTCGGTATGTAACCCTGTTTTTGAGCCTGTTGTATTCAATACTTTCGTAGGTTTGCTCTCTGGTTTTTAAAAGTAATATCTCGTTGCTAATATCCAGTTTTTCCTTTACCAGGTTTTGTAATTCAGCTTCTTTTTTTCTGAATTTCATCGAAGACACCGACCGTAATACAGGAAATTTAGCTTCTATATGGTCAATCCATGCTATCTTTAAGCTATTTTCGAAAAAGTTAAGTATTTCTTCGACCTGATCGGAAGGAGCCTCGCCAATTGTCAGGTCGAGAACCTCTTTTTCATAGGAGGTTAGTTTGTCCTGTATTTCATCAAAATCACATAATGCTTCGAAATCCCTTTTTAGTATTTTAAGAAAGTTGTTTGCATTGGAGGGGTTGTTGAGTATGTTCGTTATTTGATTTCTTGAGAAATACAACTCCCAGATTGACCGTCTTTCAGGAATGTCATTGACTACGGAAAAAAACTTGTTGAGTATGTCGCTCAGTTCATCCAGATGTAAGAAAGCCAGGTTGATATGGTCTTTTATTGGCCTGAGTGAGTTGAAAATGGCTTTGGCTTTAATGGCTATCTTTTGCGTGTGAAACCAATTCTGAAAGTTGAGCTTTTCATAGGAAGAGGGAATATCGCTTATCCATTTTTTTTCTTTTAGTTTACTTAAATTATGCTCGATGTTCAATCGGTTATCAATTCGTTCAACCAATGATCTGAATCCTTCTTTATTGACTTTCAGTCCATTGGCTACCAAAACCCTTTTTATATAATACTTATCTTCTGATAATAGCTTCCATCTCACCAATTTTAACAGGCCTTTTCTTGCCTCAATCGATCGTTGTAAAACTTCCTGAAATTTACCTAATTGATCAGCGGGCAGGCTTATTTCCGGACCTTCCCCTTTGTAACATTCCATAATGACCCGTTCAGTGTTGCTGAGCCATAGTGGATTGGTTTCCTGATCAGAATATTCAGCCATAAAATGAAAACAGGCATATGTTTTTTCATCTTTCAGAATATTAAGCATTTCCACGACTTTGTGTCTCAGAGCCAGTAAGTTCTCGCAGTCTTCCAAAGAAAAGGTGCGGTTAAAAATTTGGTTAAGCTTGGTTTGTATGCTCTCATGAAAAACAGGTATTTCATGCAGGATATCTTCCATTTTCTTTTGTTCTGAAATGCCGTAGCCTTTAAAGGGCTTACGCTCCAGCAGTGGATAATCAGAACGTTTAAACTGTTTGGCGTATTCTACATAATCCTGTATGGTATTAAGGAAATCAGGCAGATGTTCGAAAGAAAAGTTTCTGTAATATTGCCTGAGGTTTACGATTGGTAGTGAGATATCACTGGTCAGGTACAGTTCTTTGGCTGAAATACCACACTCAGTCTCATCAAAAAGAGCTGATTTATATTCTTCAAGTTCTTCGACAATCCGATCTATTTGCCGGCTTACTTGCAGGAATCTTCTTTCCAGTGGTATCTGATCCAGATTATTATTCTGATGTTGGTATTCAGGGATCACCCGTATTTGGCGGGCAATTTTCTCGAAAATTTCCTTTCTGTCGTTCCGGTAATCATGTACCAACCCAATAAAATCAGCAAGGAATTTTTCCTTGAGCCGATCATATACCACATCCAATGCAGCCCGCTTCTGACAAACAACCAACACTTTTTTACCTCTGGCCATAAAATCAGATACCAAATTACAAATCAGTTGTGATTTGCCGGTACCCGGAGGTCCCTGGACGACAAGCGAGTAGCCTTTCTTTACAGCTTTTATAGCATTTTCCTGAAAGGCATCAATTTTGAAAGGAGTAAAAGTTTTTTCTTCGCTTACTTGTCCCAGAAAAAAGTATGGAGAGTTTCCACTGCGTTCTTCTATGTTGGAACGCTCTTTGAAAAACTCGTCAAGATCCCGGAAACGATTTGATCCAAGCAGCACATCATAATCCGGGGAGAGATGTGAACCGGTTTGTGGAAAGATACCCAAAACGGCTTCGGGAAAGAGCTTTAATTCGCCATACTTATGGTTTTCCTCGAAATCTTTTTTCCCAAATTCCTGAAAAGGAGTCAGTTCGTCCTGAAAATTATCCCGATTGAAATTGAATTCCACCCCGCTGTCGCGAAACAATTGGTATAAACTTGTGCGGAAAACAGTGATGTCATTATCAAAATCATCGAGGTTGGTTTCAAGCAGCTCGTCAGGAATTTTCACCTGATTATAATGACCATAGGCTAAAAGAAAAGACCTGTTGAGGGTAGCACCGGTATCTGTGCGAGGAATGATTTCCCATTTGTTCTTGTTCAATTTCAATTCTACCGGAAAATAAGCAAGCGCACAACGAACAGGTGTGCCGTCTGCCAGTTTTCCCCGTAGAAAAGGCCATCCTATATGCAAGTCTCGTGAACCTTGTTCTTCAAAAATAAAATTGTCAGCACGTTGTATCTTGCGCAAGATCCGGCTAATCAGATTAACATCCTGATCACGACTGTCCATTTCAGGACAAATAATGACCTTTTTTCCGAGGATAAGTGATTCTATGATTGAAAATGAGGGTTTGCCATTGAGAAAGCTGAACTTATGAATGTCAGCATAATGACTGGAATTCAGCTTTAATAACAGCACAGATCTGTTTTTGCCTGTTAAATTGGTCAGGCGTTTACTATATGACTTGAGTAACTGATTCATAAATACGAAAATCAGTGTAAAGTAATATAATTTTCAAGCTTCTGAAACATTTCTTCTGTGACAATGGGAATGTTTTTTATTTCGCTAATATCCCTGAACCCGTCATGCTGTTTTCTGTAGGCTACAATCAGTTCAGCCAACTTGAATGAGATATAAGGATGTTTGGAAAGTAGCTTTTTGTCAGCCTGATTGATGTTTATTTTTTGAGGATTAAATGATGCTGTGATAAAGCCCGCCACCATAATATTTTCCGCAACGGCTGAATCAAGGTGATACACTTCGTACAGTTGGGATTCATACAAAAAACCCCCCAGGCTGTTTCTGAAATTAATGATACGTGAAGATAGTACCTTGCCTACTCCTTTTATCTTTTTGAAATCGGTGGTGTCAGCTAAATTGAGATCGAAAGAATGGGTGATATATTCTTCATGATCAGATTTGCTGGATGTTTGAGAAAGGCTATCAAGTGTTTGAATTTTCGTTTTGGATGTTACGGCATCATCAAAGTCTAAATAGGGCGAAATAGCCAGTAATTGTTTCTCAGTCATGCCGTAGATTTTACGTAGGTCTTCTGGTTTATTAAACCGCCCACCCTTGGCTAAATATTTCACCCAATTATTAGCCGTATTTCTTGAAAGGCCATGATCCTCTAACTTTTGTGCGGAGATATTATTTGGATCAAGTGACTTGTAAATTTTAGTATTTGGTGTTTCCGCTATTTTTGAAGCGCTATTTTTGTTTTCTGCGGTGGGTAGATCTTTTTTTCTTATACTTTTCGCCAGGCTGTCCAGTTTAGAAATGTCGGAGGGATTGTTATTGTGTTCAAAAAAAAGATAGTCTTTTGTCAGGCTGTAAC
>Ga0224506_10000897_pt1 | contig 22637 bp, 26 predicted proteins | sample SF_Jan12_sed_USG_2_FD_169108 | JGI IMG/M metagenome (GOLD analysis project Ga0224506, IMG submission 169108) | Sediment microbial communities from San Francisco Bay, California, United States - SF_Jan12_sed_USGS_8_1 | ecosystem: Environmental > Aquatic > Marine > Sediment | place: USA... | reverse complement strand
TATATACTTCTTTAGCCATCTTAAACCTGATTATTGGAAAATGAATTCGCAACATTTATAACTTGACATTCTTATTGAAACAAAGACGAGTTTGGACAGAAACAACAAAGGCGGATGCGAAGCATGGGTCGTAGAAAGAGTCGCCCAAAACGTGGCTCATTAGCCTATTTGCCTAGGGGACGTGCCGCTCGTGCTGTCGGTAGGATTCGCTTCTGGCCCAAAGTAGAGAACGGCCCAGCTTTGCTTGGCTTTATGGGCTATAAGGCTGGAATGACACATGTTTTCATGGTGGAGGACAAGCCGGGCTCGCTAAACTTGGGTAAAGAGATAGTTCATCCTACAACCATTCTAGATGTTCCCCCCATCACAGTTTGCGCCATTCGCGCCTACGCGAAAAATCAGTATGGCTTACAGACTTTTACTGAAGCTTGGATGAAAGACCCACCAAAGGATTTTAACCGCACAGTTGTATTGCCTGAACATTTCAATACTGAAGAAGGATTAAAAAAGATTGCAGAAGGCCTCGACAAAATCGTGGAGTTTCGCATCCTAGCCGCCACACAACCAAGACTCGCCGGCGTTCCAAAGAAAAAGCCTGATATTATGGAAATTAAGGTTGACGGAGGGTCGGTCAAGGAACAGTTTGAATATGCAAAAAGCCTACTCGGAAAAACTGTTTTGATCACCGACGTTTTTAAGGAAGGCCAGTTTGTGGACGTAGCGTCAGTAAGCAAGGGAAAGGGTTTCCAAGGTCCTGTAAAGCGCTGGGGAATCAAGATTCTGCCCCGCAAGTCTCGAAAGACAATTCGAGGCGTCGGCGCCATCGGCCCGTGGAAACCCACTCGAGTCTTATACAGTGTTCCCAGAGCTGGCCAAATGGGCTACCACCAAAGAACCGAATACAACAAGCGCATCCTGAAAATCGGCATTGACGGGAGCGAAATTTCTCCAAAGGGCGGATTTTTGAGGTATGGCCCCGTAAAAGGAACCTACATTGTCTTGAACGGAAGCTTGCCCGGTCCAGCTAAACGTCTCGTCCGCCTGCGATATCCAGCCCGACCTCCAAAAAAGGTTCCTGAAGCTCCGCCGAAAATCACTTATATATCCCTAGAGTCACCGCAGAGATAAACAGGTGGTAAGACTATGGGCAAGATTTCAGCTAAAGTTTTTGATCTCAAAGGAAAAAAAGTAGGCAGGGTTCGTCTCCCCCCACTCTTCAAAACTCCGGCTAGGCCGGATGTAATAAAGCGAGCCGTTGTTGCGATTCAGTCTCATCGTTTCCAGCCACAAGGTCGGGATGTTTTCGCTGGAAAGAGAACCACAGCAGAGTCTCGAGGAGTGGGCTTAGGAATCGCACGCGTTGCGAGAGTGAAGGAAAGGGGTCAAAGAGCAGCCTTCATTCCATTCGCCGTGGGCGGCCGAGCCACACACCCTCCAGTGGTTGAAAAGAAAATCAGAAAGAAGATTCCTCGAAAGGAAATGTGGCTGGCCTTGCGTTCAGCAGTCGCCGCCACAGCGTCTAAAGAAATTGTAGCCTCTCGGGGGCACATGGTAGATGATATTCCCGATTTTCCGTTGGTTGTTGTGGATGAAATTCAAGGCTTGAAAAAAACTAAGGAGGTTGAGGAGGCTTTCATTTATATCGGAGTGTGGCCAGACATTTTTCGAGTCAAGGAAAGCCGGAAGGTTAGAGCGGGTAAGGGGAAGATGCGTGGTCGAAAGATGAAGCAGGCTGTCGGACCCTTGCTTGTGATAACTAAAAACGAAGGCATCGCTGAAGCAGCTCGTAACCTTCCAGGAGTAGACATCGCTTCAGTGGATAATTTAAACGTCGAACTTTTAGCACCTGGAACTCATCCGGGAAGATTAACTGTTTGGACGAGTTCAGCCTTTGAGAAGGTGGATAAGCTTTTTGGAGGAAGATAGGCTTGGACCCTTATGAGACTATATTATATCCGGTTATGACCGAGGTCACGAGTCGCATACTTGAAACGGAAAACAAACTCGTTTTCGTCGTTAATAACAGGGCTACTAAGAGGGACATTAGAAGGGCGGTGGAGGAGCTTTACGAAGTGGTGGTGAAGAAAGTCAACGTTGCAATTACGCCCAAAGGGGAGAAAAAAGCCTTCGTGAAGCTTCATCCAGACTACAAAGCAGTGGACGTAGCGATTAAACTCGGCGTTATATAAACACAATTGACACGCTTTCTTGGGCTTCAAAATGCGACTATCTCCCAAAATCTTTCCAGTCGCTGTATTTATGTTAGTTGTCGGAGCATCAGCGGGACTGCTCCTATTCCCAGGACTCATATATCAGCTTCTTCTCTGGGTTTTAGAATCTTTTCAAGCTGGAGGACTTCCCCTCTTGTTCTTTGCCATGATTTTACAGGCCTTAGCCATACCTATTCCTTCCGAGCTTGTTCTGATATGTGGGGGCGCAGCGTTTGGACTTCTGTCCGGATGGTTGGTTGGAGCAGTAGGATCCGTAGTTGCAGCTCTCATTGGCTTTTACATTTCTCGAAAAGGAGGCAGATCAGTTGCCATCCGACTTGTTGGCGATAAAGGAATCGAGTTTGCGGATAATTGGTTCAGCCGTTGGGGAGCGTGGGCGGTTCTTTTGGGAAGAATTGCACCATTCATCCCCTTCGATGTAATATCATATAGCGCGGGTTTAACCCAGATGAAGTTTAGAAGTTTTATTGTTCCCACTGTGATAGGTACGTTGCCGAGAGCCCTATTTTACGCTTTTTTAGGGGTTTATTTTGAAGGAACGCTCCAAGATCTCATAGAATACTATAGGGAATATGGTGAAATCCCCTCAAACCTTCATGGAAATCTGTTCATGTTCAACATCATTCTGCTTACAATAGTTATAGTAATGGCATCAATACTCATAATATACTGGTTCGTCACACGACGATATGCCGCAAGACAGGAAACTAAAAGTATTTAAAAAGGAGCTTATCTGTAGAACCTAATTATTCCACAGGAAGATGCAACATCGTGGGTAAACGAATTCGTGTCCAAAGACGCGGTAGAGGGTCTTCAACCTTTAGAGCATCCACCCACAAGAGAGTGGCGCCCGTTCAGTACCCTCCAACGTCCAAAGAAGAACGGGAGGGAGTTATCCAAGGCCAAATCATGGAGATTATCCACGACCCTGGAAGAGGCTCCCCGCTTGCCTCCATAAAACTTGAGACTGGCGAAACCTACTATTCGGTGGTTCCAGAGGGGGTCTATGAAGGTCAGCCAACTCAGATTGGAGGCAAAGCCTCTGTGGAGATAGGCAACGTTCTTCCTTTAGGCAAGATTCCCGAGGGCACCATGGTCTGCAACATTGAGCTTTCACATGGCGATGGAGGTAAACTTGTACGTTCTTCCGGGTCCTACGCAACCGTGGTGGCGCACACACCCGATGGAACTATCTTAAAGCTTCCTTCTGGAAAGACTCGGTACGTCAATGACCTTTGTCGAGCAACGGTTGGAGTTATCTCCGGGGCGGGCCGCATCGAAAAACCCTTCCTTAAAGCGGGCGCTAAGTTTCACTTGATGAAAGCAAAGGGACATATGTATCCCCGCACGCGTGGCATAGCCATGGTGGCTGCGGCTCATCCATACGGGAGCAGCAAGAGGGGGGGTCGTAAGGTTACAACGGTGTCGCGTCGTGCTCCTCCGGGCAAAAAGGTTGGGTTGATCGCTGCAAGAAGTGTTGGTCGCAAAAGAAAAAGAAGAAAAAGGTAATCCGTTTTAAACCCTTAGTCTCTGAATGGGGGGAGAGGGCCTACATATCGCCTCAACATTATTTGTCACACAAACGCTTAATCGCGTTGAGGTTACATTTTTTTCCATTTTGAAGCAACGAAGTTTTCACGTTAGAAATGTTTAATAAACTCGGGTGAGCCAAAAGTTGTAGGCGAGGAAGAAAATGCCTAGAGAATTTACCTATCGTAGCCACACTATTGATGAACTGCAAAGTATGTCGATGGATGAGTTCATCCGCTTGCTTCCGTCGCGGCAACGTCGAAGCCTTCAACGGGGACTCACCCCTGAGCAAAGGATACTCCTCGAAAACATCAGAAGGGCTAAAAAAGTTCTGAAGGAAGAAGGGAAAGCAGTCGTCAAAACCCACACTCGTGACATGGTTATTCTCCCAGAAATGGTTGGTGTCACCATTCTAGTCCACAACGGAAAGGAGTTCACAGCGGTGGAAATAGCGCCAGAAATGATCGAGCACTACCTAGGCGAGTTCGCCATCACTCACAAGCCTGTCAAACATGGATCGCCGGGCATCGGCGCTTCAAGATCGTCAATGTATGTTCCTCTGAGATAAAAAATGGACACAGGCCAAGCGCCTGTAACTCTCCAATCTTGTCAAATTAACATATGTTTTCCAATAGCATTCATTCGCTCAATCTGGTTTTTGTTTTTGGTGGTGTCGTCTAGAGGGCACGTAAATAGATGAGCTTGTTTACAATGAAGCCTCGGCGCATGATGCGTCACGCGCGCAAAATCCCTGTGCAACAAAGTTTATATATTAGGCGCACTTTCAAGTGGCTTTACTGGATGATGACGGGGTGCATAGAAAAACTCCTTTCTCTTTCAGCAACTAAACGGTTTTTTAAACTGTAGTTGCATGCACCCCATCATCCAGATATTATGGATCCTCTCTTAAAGTTTCTGTAACTGTTTTCTACTCCGCGTGTGATATCTTATGGTGGGGAGAGAAGCCACCAAACGAATGAGTGAACAATTTCGAATGTTGGGTCTTTCGACGACTACTCCGCAACTCTTCCTATTTAAAAATTAACGACACTGTCTAAATACGTGTTATTCAGCAAAAGGCTTTTCGCATCTGATTCTTACTTAAGCTCGATAGGTTGGTTCAGACGGCTTCTTTTTCTTGACTGAAGGAATCTTTGGGAGGGGGATGGGAGGAGGGATGTTTAAGGTTCGGCAGACAATTACCGACTCTAGGAATACGACGTTGGATATGGATTGAACGATAATCGGCGGTGGAGGATTTTTTTCCTCATATGCGCTACGAATCTGTTTAAGTTCATCTTTTGACCCTGTCACGTGACTCTTCCCCTTCAAGCTAATTTGAGCCACAGCTGGAGTATAGTTTATAGTAAAAACAAAGGGAACCTCTAGCATGTCTTCACGTTTCTCGTTGATTCCTACAACGTTAAGATTTGTGGCTACCTGAACAGGGGGAATAGGCTTCTCAATATCCCAAAAACGCTCCGCAGAAATGTTGTTTACAAAAACCCTTACTTGAACCATCCTCTACGCCTCATCTACCTAATCTTATAGAAGTTTCAAGATTTAAGCATGTGTCACGCGCTCGTTTCAGCCTGCTTATACCGCGTGAAACCGCAATGTCCACAGGTGTAACGATCGCCATGATCAGCCATAAAGTATCCTAGTCCACATCGCTCGCAGATGGGTAGCAACCTTTTAAGCCCCTTTTCATCAACTTTGTAATAGGAGAAAACGCCTCTTCTTTTTTTAGCCTTTTTCTCTTCAGTTTTTTCAGTCTCTTTTTCGGCCACCTATGATTCCTCCTTCTTCTCTTCCGGTTCTTCCGGTTTTTCTGGCGTTTGCGACTCTTCTGACCGTTTCGGAGGCACATTTCGGGCCACTATGTGTTTCGGTTCCACGATTTTCGCTTGTTCAACGGAATCGTAAGCGTTAGCCTCGCCAACGGCGGTCATTGTTCCTGTTTTTGTCTCCATCTTTTTAACGTAAACTAGTTCAAGGTCTGTTTTCAAAAGGGTTGCAAGCTGTTTTCTAACCTCAAAACGATGTGGAGTTCCTCCAGTTTCTGTATGTTCAACTTTGAAGGTTACCTCCTTTCTTTTCAGCAGAGGGTTGTATTCTTTGGAAATGATTTTAACCTTCATTGGCACACTTCCGTAGGCTTGTGATTTGACGTGCCTCCATTACTTTAGCTTTTCGAAGACTGTCCCATGGCATCCACGATATGATGTATCTTTTCTCTCGTTTTTTCTGTAACCTTGACCACAACGATTCCTTCGTGCGGTTGTCCATAAACCACAAAAGAATTTTCAGGAGCACATAACACAGCTACGAGGGTAAGTAGGTCTTCTTCGCCATCAACCAGCACCTTTGTTCGTCCCTTTCCGCTTAAAGCCTTTCTTGTAACAGTCCACGCCTCTTCAGTTAAAGTTCCAGGAGGATTTTTTAGGTGTAAAGTTTGGTCAGCATCCGCTACGATGGGCGGGATAGGATCTCTCATAATCTTGTTGTCAACTATTAAAACTTGTAAAGAAATGCCGTGCTTCATCATGCTGTCGGAAACTGCGTCACCCACAGAAATAACCGTTGACGGCCTGTCCCTTTCGATCAACTCTTTTAGCTTTTTCATAGTTTCATCGAATGACCCTTGAATCAACAGTCCTAAGGGCGCCTTTAATTTCTCGCGCAATGCAGGTGTGAGGAGGCGTATTCTGTTCACCTACCTTACACGGAGCGCGTAGCGTCCCTTTTCCTTCACTTTCATTGCGCGGGCTATAGCTGAGCCTTCGGGATCAATGATTATCACCAAGCCAGTGAAGTCGTCGCTTAGGCTAGTGACTTTACAACCTGGACAAACGGATCCATAAGAAATGAGGTGGCATTCTCGACATGCTTTTTCACTCATGTTTCTGAGCTCCCAGATGTTTCAGTCTCTTTTGTTTTTGCAGCTTCGACGCCCTCTATTTTTTCTATGTCCTTCTTGATCCATTCGATTTTTCCAAGGAAGGGCTGTCTAGCGGTTACACCGATTTTTCCAGAACCTCCGCCGCGGCCGAGAGAGACAGCAGTTATGCGAACTCGTACGTGGTCTCCAGTCGTGAGTTTTCTTTTTGTTTCTTTTCCCATGAGTACTCCTTGCCTCTCGTCATGGGAAATGTAATCATCCATGAGTTGAGATACGTGGAGTAAAGCGTCGACAGGTCCTATGCGGATAAAGGCTCCGAAATCTGCTATTTCAACTACCTCGCCCTCAACAACCTCTTGAATCTTTGGAAAGAATGTGAGAAGAGAGAATTTAACTTTGTGAAAAGTCGCCCCGTCTCCTGGAATGATCTTTCCGAATGGGTTAACCTTGATTTTGGTCACGGCTATGACGTAACCAAGCTCCTCGTCGACCATGCCATCATATTTCATCTTCAATTGTTCGTAACCCACAGTATCGATAGCCTCTCCAAACTTTTCCGGCGGTATGCGAATGGTGTCTTCTAAAGCTACGAGCTTAAACAAACAATTCTCACCTAATTTCGTTGATGATCCTGATAATTATTACTAACGCATACCCCTCCATTTGCAACTGGGACTTTTGCCTCCAAATAATTAACGGACTCATTTATAAGACTATACTGCCCCCTCCAACTCTAAACGACGTCTCTGCCTCAAGAAAATGACTGGAACTCCCAGATTCCTTAGCCTTTTCCTAAGCTCCCGGTCGTTTGTGGCAACGGGGCACTTCCACTCTGCTGCCACTCTAACAATTACATCATCATGGGTCTCCTTTAAGCCTTTTTCAACATGAACCACGCGACATTTTTCGGCGAGTTTGAGCGCTAACGAAGCTTGTTTACGCTTTTTGGGAGAGCCTTCTTTAGCTAGTCTTTGAAGTTCTTTTTGTGTTGGGGAGAGAAGAATGGGATCAAACCGTTGATTTAGAAGGTTGGTTAACTCTTCGAATATGTCGAGTTGAAATTGCGAAGGGACGAAAAGAAAGTTTGAGTCAAAAATCACTTTCACCTTTTCTTTTTTACTTACTCGCAAATTTTTACTCCGCCTCCAAACAATTACGTATTTAAGTATGTAGCGAAACTTATTTAACATCACAATAAAAGAAGGGGTGGCGACTAAAAATGAAAGTGCAGTATAAAATGAAAAGGACAGAATACCTTCTTCTAATCCTATTTGCAATAGTTCTCGCAGCTGCAATACTCTTTGGCTTAGTCTTAAAGATGTATAATGTTTCGCTCATATTGATATTCATAGACTTTCCCTTGGCATTAATAATCGCAGTTTTCGCTAGTCTGGGCATCCGGGAAGAAGAAGAAGCAAAAACTATGTAGACTCTTTAAGAAAACTCATGGCGCTGAAAAAACAGCAATAATAAATGGTTTTTATCGACGAAATCTCCCAGCCAATACTTAAATCTGCAGCTCCGCCTAACTACTCTTTTATTATTCCGTAGCCGATGAGACGCCATCTGCCAGCGATTTTTCTGCTTATAGCTACCCTAGAGTTTTCTTCGGCACACACTGGCCTTGCCAATTGAAAAGTAGCGACGTTCTCTTTTGTAGATACAACGTTTCCAACGGTTATGGCTGTTCCAACATCGAGGAGGAGACGCTCACCTTTGTTTACTCTGTCAACTTGCACAAGCTCTTTAGTTCCTATAGCACGCTTAAAGAGTTGAGTGCCCAATGCTAATTCAGATCGATTTGGTGGGAGCATATCCGGTTTCCCCACCAAATTTCCTGTGAGGCCGTCCGCCTTGGTTAGAGACGGATCGAGAAGGGTTCCTATGCCTACTAAGCCTCCGCATTGAGCTTCCTTAACCGTTCTTCCGCCTGCGTGTAGGCTTACAATCTCGGTGAAAATGGGTTCATAAAGCGTTTTCCCATGCTTTTCGACTCTAACTCCCGGACGAATTTCAATCTCGTCTCCAGCTTTGAATATTCCCTGAAGGATGCTGCCTCCAATAACTCCGCCCACCAGTTTCTCCACGGAAGTTCCGGGTTTATTTACGTCGAAGGAGCGTACAACATACATTCTAGGAGGTTTATCTGGGTCCCGACTTGGAGTGGGAATGTTTTCTTCTAATGCTTGGAGAACCGCGTCGATGTTTACTGAGTGTTGGGCAGAAACTGGAATGATGGGTGCACCTTCGGCCCCGGTTCCCTTTACAAACTCAACAATTTCCTTGTAACTGTCTAACGCTCGTTTTTCATCAACTATGTCAATTTTGTTTTGTACAATTACAAGATTTTTTACTCCTGCCAATTCGATGGCCGCTAGATGTTCTCGAGTTTGGGGTTGTGGACACGGTTCGTCGGCTGCTATGACCAATATGGCTCCATCCATAACTGCTGCTCCAGAAAGCATAGTCGCCATGAGGGCTTCGTGACCCGGTGCATCTACAAAACTAACTGCCCGAATGAACTCGCCTGGGGAACCGCAATTGGGACAGGTGGGCTCTGTAGAGTAGGATTGATGAGGTTCACATTTGGAGCATTTGTATATGGGAGCGTCCGCATAACCGAGCTTTATAGTTATGCCGCGTCTCAGCTCCTCGCTGTGCCTAGCTGCCCAAACACCGGTTATGGCTTCAACTAGAGTGGTTTTTCCATGATCAACGTGGCCGATGGTTCCGATGTTGACTTCAGGTTGTTTGGGCAGTTTCTTCAGTCGACTCACCTTCTTCTGTTTCTTCCTTTGCCGCCTTTTCTTTCTTTTTTCCTTTCGGTTTTTCTGCTTTTTCGCGTTTCTTCGGCTTCTCCGGCTTCTCAACGATTTTCATATTTATTTGAACAATCTCTTCGGTTATGACATTGCCTCTAAGGGTTTTTCTTTGTCTCTCTCCCTTTTGAGAGGAATGGAAACCCACGCCTTCGCTTAAGATGACGCCAATTCGAACCCCCCCATGAATGTTAGGTCTCATGGGAAATCCATCCTTGTCGGATCCCCCAGTTATTTTCAGCTTGTGACCACGCATCTTGGCCACGGATCCATCGATTACTTCTCCGAGTTTTCTACCAATTAGGGGAACTGCTTGGGTTCCCTCCACCTCGATAGATCTAGATTTGCCCGTTTCTGGATCCGAGATTATTACTTTGAACTTAGCCATAAGCGACTTTTACTCTCCTAACGCAGTTTTTCTCGTGACGTTAACTGAATGGGAAGCATCCATTTATTAAGAGTTCGCTAGTAAAAAGTTAGCTGGCTTAAAAATGGAACCTAGATAATACTGGAGATTGCTAAGCTCTAAAAGCTAAACTAGGGTTAGATTCGGTTTCCTTTGGCTTTCCTCTCTTCCAAACATACACGAAAATTCCTGCAGCGGTAACTGCGACCACGACTGTTGCGATAATGGGAATCCATGTAAACAGCTTCTCAAGGGTATCGTTTTCATGGTTTGTTGGAGGCGCTTCTATCATTTCATCTTGCGTATAAACATAGAAATCACTGTTCCTAAGAAAATCTCTGTACACCCGAGATGAGGCTACGTAATCCATTTGACTAATGTTCATGTACTGAAGTGTTTTTTGGGAAGTGACTGCAGCCTTCTTTATTGCATTGAGGGGGTCATCATATCCACCTAGGACGTAGGTGAGGTCAACGGGTAACCATCCCCAAGGCGGAATGTACACTATAGTCCATCCGTGCCATCCAATGTGCTTTAGTGAGGTTGTCAAGTGATCTTCCCAATACGTATCTTCTGTTGATGGGACCGTGGGCATATGTATGCAGCCGATTTGAAGGTATGATGGGATTCCCAAGATACGGCACAGCGTAATGAACAGAATCGCTTGATCGTCGCAATCTCCGCTACGCTCAGCGTAGGTTTCGTTTGGATATGAAGGGACTTCATGTACCGCGTAGCCGATATTTTGTCTAATCCATTCAACGAATTTCTTGACAAGGGTGAGAACATTTGTCTCATTTTCCGCTATTTCTTGAGCTACAATTCGAAGCTCTGGATCCTTAACTAGCCATGAATCACCTTCTCCACAGTAACTTTTGTTCAATTCCTCCGGAATTTCCTCGAGAGTCCCTGAATCTTCTTCCTTTATGTTTGGGAGCAGGCGTGGTTTTGAAAGAGCGTAGTATGTGACCGTGTAGCTTACGTTTTCGCCGGGTTTAAGTTTTGATTCTGGAAACTGCAAAACCGTGATTGGATTCCCGTCTTCGTCGAAGGTGGTATTTTTTAGGGGGTAGGAATGGTTTACCAGCTGGACCGTTTGCCAGGTATTGTTCATGAATAAGCCGATAGCGCGGTCTTCATTTGTGAAAACCCATTCATCTGTGCCATTATTATGGTAGGTGACACTCATCTTAACGATGAAACCCGCTTCTTCTGTCTCGCTCTTCACTATTACGAAGCCATCGAATGGTACGGTGGAAAGTAACAGAAAAAAAGCGGAGACAAACACCATAATCCTTTTCACGGTTTCTACGGCCTCTCTATGCAATTTATCTAACAATTTCATGCAAGATTACCAATAATAACATTCCCCCCAGAACTTCGGTTTGACTGAGTAGGGTCAACGTGGTCAAACGTTTATGATTGTTTTACATGGCACTAGTCAAGAATATCCCAGCTATTTCCTGACGTAGCCTTACAAGCTATGAATTCTCAAAGGCTGAAGAGAAGCGCGATGTCACAACATGAAACTATTCTACGTGTACCCTGAACAAATCTATGTCTACCGCCATCTCTCTGGTGGATTTCAAGAATTCCCTAACCGCCCGTTCCACATCCCTCGACTGCGTTATGTACCTTCCAACAATAATGATGTCGGCTCCATTCGCCAAAGCTTCAGGCGCTGTTTCCGGAGTTATGCCACCGGCGACAGCTACCAAGAACCTTTCATGCTGGAAGGCTTGGCGCATTTCTTTGATAAGGTCCCAACGAGTTTTGCCGGTTCTTTCCTCTACGTCTATGGCACGGTGCAAAATCACGATGTTGGGGAAATTTTTGAGGGCCTGAAGCTTCTTAACAGGGTCTTCAACGTTCATCATGTCCACCACAGCATAGATTCCAAGTCTCTTAGCCTCGTAAATGAACTTGTCAATTGTTTCTGGGGCTGCTAACCCTGCAACCACGACGGCATCCGCGGTTTCCTCAAACGCTAGGTCAACCTCAACTTTTCCCACGTCCAAAGTTTTCAGATCAGCGACGATAAATGTCTCTTTGGTCACTTCCCTTAGGTCACGAATCACCTTCACACCGTATTTCTTTAGCAAGGGTGTGCCGACTTCCAAAATGATTCTGTCGCTTTCCGGCAGTTCGCTTATGATTTTCTTTGTCCTTTCCACGCTTGGAATGTCAAAGGCTATTTGTAGGTAGGGAGGTCTCCACAGTCGGGGCACTTTGAAGCCCATTATCGGATGTTTCGCCCTGTCTTTGTCGTACATGATTTTATGCAGAGGCGGATACTTGTCTAGAGCTCTTCTCAAGGCCAATTTGGTGGCTCCATAGTTATACTGGTAAATCCTTCGATAGTCCTTTGCCTCCGGATGCAGAAAAACGCTACATATAATCAACCAGTCGTCAAGTTTATCCTCCGGAATAACTCCCTCTTCCACAGCGTCAGCAACCGCTTTGGCCACAGCCGCCTGGGCAGGACCAAAAATCTTCCCTGCCTGTTCCATATTTTTCACGGTAACCTTGGGAACTAGAAGGGTGTGTGGCTTGGGTGGAAGGTTTGGCCTAATAACGGCGAGAAGGGGAGTGTGACCGGCAGACAATGTCGACAATCCGCTGGCGAAAGCTTCTCCCACAGGACCCGCTTTGTCTCCAATTATTAAGTCTATGTGGGCAACTTCGGATCCCTCACCTATCAAGGCCTCGCCTATTAGGTAAGCAAATTCTTCACGCTTTTTCACAGCTTCCACGGATAATTTCCTCTTACTTACATCCGCAAATTCGACACCGAATTCCCTCATCCACTGATAAAGCGTATCACGATGTATCCCTAAAATCTCAGCTGTGCCTTTAATTGTCGGTTTTGTCGACCTACTTCCCCGAGCCTTCCTCAACTCTCTTTCCTTATTCTTCGTTTTTGCAAGCAATTTGATGAGTGCTTCTCTAGTCTCCGGCTTTCTACTGTCGTATTCCGACACAACATCACTCTCAATGAGAAGATTAACGGAACATGTATAAAAGTATGTCGGAATAAAGGGAGAAGTCTTCAGCAAATCCGACACTTTTTCTGAAGTAAGCTCTTCTTCAAGTATGGATTTTATCCGACAAACTTCAGATAGCCTTTCATTAGACAGTTAGATTTTAAAGATACAACGAAGAAAAAGACAGTGTTAATACACAAAAATTGGGGCATTATATGCATAAACGAGATCTTATGGAACCCCTTGCGGACGAAATTAGGATTTGCCGCAAGTGTGGATTATGGAGACAACGCAAAAATGCTGTTCATGGAGAAGGAAACCTCGATGCTGCTGTAATGTTAATAGGCGAGGCGCCTGGTTACTGGGAAGACGTGAAGGGCCGACCCTTCGTGGGCGCGGCGGGCAAGATTCTCGATGAGATGCTGTTAAGAGCGGGGATTTCTCGAAACGACGTGTATATCACAAATGTTGTTAAGTGTAGGCCTCCAGAAAACCGTGACCCACTACCCAGCGAAATCGAAACATGCACGCCATACCTAGATCATCAAATAAAAATAATCAAGCCAAAGTTCATTGTGACTCTTGGCAGGCACGCGGCTTCTTATATCCTTGCTAAAGTGAGCATTGAAACCAAGGGCATCACGAAGATTCATGGGAGGGTTTATGAGGCAGATCTTCTTGGTTTTGAAGTCTTTATAGTTCCTATGTATCATCCGGCAGCGGCTCTATACAACGCCAAGTATAGGGACGAACTCGTCGAAGACTTCCAGCTTCTCAAACTTGAACTCGAAAGGCTTGGATGACCTTTACTGCTTGAAATATTCGCTGCGAAACGTTAATTGCCATAGCTAACAAGTTGCGCATGAATGGATTGGAGATTCATAAACATTTTATTTGCAAAACATTTCACGACAGGTTATGACCGATCGTAGGGTGTTGGTTCAGAATTTCAAACTCAAAGCCTTGCAACTACGTTACAGGATAGATACGTGCGACAGTGAAGAACAGAGAACGAAAACTACCACACGATATTGTCGGTTGGTGTATTTTCTGCTCAGCCTTTAACTAGGCATTCGTAGGATCGAAGCACACGCTTTCTGTGCTAAATTATCATTTAGATCTACGTTTCGTTTCTTCGCGCTTTCGCTTTTCATCAACTGCGTTTCTTATCCACTCTGAAGGGTTCGAAACATTTTTCAGATACTTCAGTTGATCCGTTCGTAGGCGCACTCCATAATGAAGCTTCTTTTCGCTCATGTGGCACACCGTTTAAATCAAGATTCAAAATAGGAAAAAACTTTATGAAGCCAAAATATTGATTGCGGATGCATCTTCAAATTCTTTCATGAGAATTATCAGAGCTTGACTTCCCGTAATACTTCTTCAACGCTTCCATAGGCTTTGGTAGGTATATCCTTTAACAACTCGTTCAGTCTCACCTGCCTCCCTTCTTCCACCTCAACGAGCCTCCATCCCAATTTCGTCAAAAGCACGCTTTTGGTGGCTGGATACCTAGTTCTCTCCATCATCCTTTTCACCGACTCCAACCCAACCGCTCCAGTAATCCTTGGAAAACTTTTGTTTTCAACATAACGCATAAAACGAAGAGCATCGCCGAACATGGATAAATTGTTGAAAAACACGTAGACTTCTTTTCCTTTGGCCTCTAGCGGCTTGACGAACTCATACAGTCTCCTCAGTTCCTCGTCAGCATATTGGTAGTAGTACATTCGTTCTCCGAGTCCGTGTAATCGAAAATAGACTATGTCACTTGTATAAGTTGGCGTCGCTTTAAAGGGATCCGTAACGTGAGGAATATCTAACTCTTGCAGCATTTTGGTGAGTTTTTCTCGCGTGGCAGGTTCATCCCAAGAGGAACCGCGAGTTTCCCAAACAACGACCAAGCCTTCACGAGCGATCTTGCCAAAAAACTCGTGTGCATCCTTCAGCTTGTCTGGTCTGAAAGACCCCGGTGTTTGGATAAGCAGTATGCGTGCTTTTAGCGCCTCGCATATTTCCTTCATTTGCTCAAAGGCTTTGAGGCTTGGTTCTATCCTAAACTTGAACTTGTGACTAATGTCTTGATGCGTCTTCACGGTGAACTCGAAATTTTCTGGAGCCTTGTTTCTCCACCTTAAGACCGTTGCCATCTTTGGATAACGATAAAACGTTGTATTCAGCTCGACTAGACAAAAAATTTCTTGATATTTTTTCATGGAAGTTGGATATCCACAGCATCCAACCTTGATCATCCATGTCCCTTCGTTTATGTTACACGCCAATTATTATTCTAAGCTGAAATCATCATTAAAGCTTTACCTGAGAGGCGGCAAAGGCATTTTCAACTTTCATAGTCCGTCACTGAAGCCGTTTTAGTTAGGATAAAACAATTGCTTGTTTCGAGTTAAACAAATATAAATGAGCGGGTCAAGATAGGGTTCAAAAACCGATAAAAACATCTGTGGCAAGGATTTCGGAGGAAAATAGCGATGGAAAAGGGCTTTTTCAAGAGGGCTCTTGAATTGATTGAATCCAGCAAGGCCCATGAAAAATACAGGAGCGAAGAATGTATAAATCTGATAGCAAGCGAGGGTCTGAAATCTCCAGCAGTGAAAGAAATGTTGAGTTTGTCTCAGGACTTAGAGTCTAGATACGCCGAAGGAGAGAACGATCAGGAAGGACATGTTAAAGAGCGGCACTATCAGGGACAGAAATACATAACAAAAATTGAAAACTGCGCAGCGGATTTGATGAAAAACGTCTTTGGATGCAATTGGATCGACGTGAGACCTGTCTCCGGCACGCACGCGAATCTAGCTACTTTTAAAGGTCTTTCGTTGGCGACGAAAAACAACAGAATGGTGGTTGCGCCGCTCAGATGCGGTGCACATATCTCCCATGACTATACAGGTCTAGCCGGAAGCGTCATAGGGTTAGAGACCATCAATCATGCCTATGACCTGAATGAATTGAACATTGATCCGGCCAAGTCTGCAACGATAATTGAAGCCACAAGGCCGGGTATAGTGACGTTTGGAGGCAGTCTTTTTCAGTTTCCACATCCGGTCAAGGAACTAGCAGAAGTCGCTAAGGAAGCGGGTGCCTACGTCGTCTACGATGGTGCCCATGTCCTAGGATTGATAGCTGGCGGACAGTTTCAAGACCCCCTTAAGGAAGGAGCGGATTTCATAACGGCGTCAACCCACAAAACCTTTCCAGGACCTCAAGGCGGTGTGATTCTCGCAAACTCGGGAGACGAAAGAATGAAAAAAGCGATAAAGAGAGTTCAAAGTGCGGTTTTTCCCTTAACCACCTCGAATACTCATCTTGGAAGACTTCCTGCGTTGGGTTTAGTTGCCTTAGAAATGAAGTTGTACGGTGCAGAGTTGGCGAGGCAAACGGTTAAGAACGCTCAAACCGCGGGTGAGTGTCTGTTTGAAAATGGATTGAAGGTTTTGGGAGAAAAGAGGGGGTTCACGAGATCGCATCAAATCGCGGTTGGCGTTCAAGATTATGGTGGTGGCAGAAAAGTTGCGGAAAGCCTTGAGGAAGCCCACATAATTCTGAACAAGAATTTGTTGCCATACGATGATCAGCACAATAGAGAAAATCCTTCAGGCCTCAGAGTGGGCTTCCAAGATGTAACTAGGAGGGGTTTCAAGGAAAGCGATATCAAATATTTATGTGCTTTAATGTTGGATGTTGTGAAGGGTAAGAGAAAACCTGCTGAAGTAAGAAAGGATGTCATTGTGCTGAGGCAGAACTTCAAGGGAATCAAATATGGTTTCCAAAGTGTCAACGAAGTAATGAGTCACTTGAAGAAATATGCTTAGAACTTCGAAACAATGCGCGTGCATACTACTGTTCAGAGGGTGGTACTCCCTTTGCTGCTAAACCAAAGACGTAAATAGTATTCCTCATATCGTCATGTCATGTTCATTGTCCTAGATGTGAAAAAATAATTATATGTCCTCGATGATACCATAACTACAAAGAAGCTCAAATAGGGTTTATCCCTAAAAGATAAGCAATTTTATCTACTAGAAGTTAGTTCAATAAATCTTTTATACCAGAAAAGCGATTGTTGTGTCAACAAAGGAAATTTGGGCCTATGAAAAACTACTCAACGACTTCAACGACCAATTCTCCAATGATGTTCTATCGCTACCGCTATTTCTTTTATCGTTAGGCCCAGTAAGCTGAAACAAAATTTTCGCATCTTAGCTTTCTGGGCTTCATGGGGGGTTTGTATAGTTTATGAAACAATCTGATGAAGAACGCCGCAAACGAATTGTGGTCAAATATGGAGGAGCCAGCCTAGCGGATCACGAACGCATATTGAAGGCAGTTACGGCAGTGGCTAAAGAAGCCAAGAAGGGTACACAAATCGCCGTGATCGTTTCCGCTATGGGAAAAACAACCGATTCGCTTCTCCACGCAGCCAAAAATGCTTCTAACGGAAAGGTTGAGAAAGGAGAGCTGGATGAAATCTTGGCAATGGGTGAGAGAACCAGCATCAGAATCTTCGCCGTGGCTTTGAAAGCACAGGGTGTAGAATCCCGTTACTTCGACCCATTAGACTCAGACTGGCCCATCATAACAGACGACGTTTTCTCCGATGCAAACCCAATCTTGGACAAATGCGAAAAAAGAATTCAGCAATACGTGCTTCCCATCGTTGAAAAAGGCGTCATACCCGTCATCGCAGGCTTCGTAGGCAGAACACCAGATGAAAAAATAACTACCCTTGGAAGAGGTGGAAGCGACACAACAGCCTTCATTTTAGCGAAAGCCTTAGGAGCAGATGAACTTATCATGGTTACCGATGCCGAAGGAATAATGTCAGCTGACCCCAAGATTATAAGTAAACCAGAAAGGCTTCCAAATATCGACGTGAACACCTTAGTGGGACTAGCGGATTCGGGCACAAAATTCATCCACAGAAAAGCTTTGCGATACAAGGATTCATCGGTAAAAGTCAGGGTAATCAGCCACACTCACGGAGACTTAAACGCAAAAGGCACCTTAATCAAAGGAGCCCTGTCAACCGAACTAGACGTAGTCCCAGCAAGCCAATTCCCCGCCATGTCGATTACGGTTGTGGGTCGCGGCGTTTCCGAAAAACCTGAAGTCATACAAGAACTAACCGAAATGGTTAAAGCCCATGCCCATCTGCTGGGATTATCTTTGAATTATGACTCACTAATTTTGTACGCGTCAGAAAATGAAGACTCGAATCAGCTTCTCGATAAAGTTCACGAAATAGTCCTAGAACACGAGGAAACCCTCGCCATGTCTGTTAGAAAACAACTAGCTTTTCTTAAGGTTAAGGGCGTTGGCTTAGAGGAAACCCCTGGTCTCATTGGAAAAATATCCGAGACTCTGAGACTAAACGCCATAAACATTTTCGGCCTACTAACAATCACATCCAGCATTCTCCTCTTCGTAGACTGGAACAAAAAAGAAAGAGCCCTAAATCTGGTTAAGAACGCTTTACGAGGTGATTAAAAAGTGTTGAAAGCCGCTGTTTTAGGCGCAACAGGTAACGTTGGACAAATCTTCGTTCAGCTGCTAAACGGGCATCCATGGTTCAAAGTCTCAGCTGTGGCAGCCTCCGAAAGAAGCACTGAACGAACATACTCCGAAGCAGCAAAATGGAGACAACAAACGCCAATTCCAGAAGGCGTCGCCGACCTAGATGTGGTAGACATAGAACCGAAAGCCGTTAAAGATGTCGACGTAGTATTCTCAGCCTTACCTGCCGACGTAGCTGGAAAAACAGAGGAAAACTTCGCCAAAGCCGGATACGTCGTGGTGAGCAACGCTTCAGCCCATAGGATGGACCCCGACGTGCCTCTGCTGAACCCGGAAATAAATTGCGGTCACGTTAGCCTCATCGAAGAACAACGCAGAAAAAGAAAATGGGATGGAGCCATCGTTACAAATCCGAACTGTAGCACCTCAGTTTTAACCCTCCCTCTGAAACCAGTCTACGACGAATTCGGCATCAACAGAGTTGTAGTTTCCACAATGCAAGCAATCTCAGGCGCTGGATATCCAGGCGTCCCTTCCCTCGACATCGTAGACAATGTTATCCCCTTCATCGGAAAAGAGGAAGAAAAATTGGAAACCGAAACGTTAAAGGTTCTAGGTTCCCCCTCAGAACCAGCAGATTTCAAGGTTTCAGCTAGTTGCCACAGAGTTCCGACATTGGACGGCCACATGGAAGCTGTTTTCGTAGAGTTAAAACGTGAGGCAGAGCCCGAGTCTGTTGCAGCCGCCATAGAAAATTTTGTGGGAGAACCCCAGAAACTTAAGCTTCCAACAGCCCCAGAAAAACCTGTGGTAGTTAGGCGTGAGGAAGATAGACCGCAAACTAGACTGGATAGAATGGAGGGCAACGGCATGAGCGTCGTAGTGGGCAGAGTTAGGAAGGACCCTGCCTTTAGAGGAGTGAAGTTTGTTGCTTTGGGCCACAACACTATAAGAGGAGCTGCTGGATGTGGCGTTTTGAACGCAGAGTACTTGAAAGCGAAAAAATTCATCTAGGAGAAGAGATGTTTGGAACCCGGTAAAAAAAGACGATTAAAAAGGATTTTCCGCGATGACAACCGAACCGTTATAGTTCCCATGGATCACGGCGTCACGGTGGGTCCTGTTACTGGACTTGTGAATATGCAGGAGATCATTAACAAACTGTTACAGGGAGGAGTTGACGCTGTCGTCCTCCACAGAGGCGTAGCGAAACACGTTGATACTGGAAACGCTGGCTTAATCATCCACTTATCAGGCATCACAAAGCTTGGTCCTGACCCCAACAACAAGGTTCAAGTTTGTTCCGTAGAAGAAGCCGTGAGAATAGGCGCAGAGGCTGTTTCGGTTCACGTTAATGTCGGCGCTGAACAGGAAGATAAGATGCTTGCAAAACTTGGCAGAGTTGCTGACGACTGCGATAGATACAGCGTGCCCCTGCTGGCCATGATGTATCCCAGAGGCAAAAAAATACAAAATCAGCACGCAGTAGATGTGGTTGCACACGTTGCCCGGGTAGGTGCAGAGCTAGGAGCCGACATAATTAAGACAAATTATACGGGTGACGCTGAGACCTTCAAAGAAGTTGTCCGCAGCTGCTATGTTCCAGTTATAATAGCTGGTGGTCCCAAAGTAGAAACCGTTCGAGAAGTTTTGCAGATGGTACATGACTCCATAAAAGCTGGGGGCGCCGGATTCTCTATCGGCAGAAACGTGTTCCAACACGAAAATCCAACTAAGATGGTTAAGGCTCTCTCAGCGATCGTGCACCGAGGTGCCTCAGTCGAAGAAGCCTTAAAGATTCTCGGTGAGTTGAAGTGAAAGAACTCTGGATTGAAATAAACGAATCACTTTCCGGCGACCTAAAAAGTAGCTTATTGAAATCAGCGTCTCAAGTTTGTGGCGTTATATTAGTTGGTGCAAAAGACGTAGAAAACGCCAAGAAGACTGGAGTCAAAATAGCGGCCAGCTCAGACGAATCTGACATTAATGTACTTTCAACTTTCGACGAAGGTAAGGTGAATGAGTTAAAAAGGATGGGCAGAACCGTCGCCGTGAAAGTGACTATAAGAGGAAAGGAAGACGAAGAAACCGCTATCAAAGCAGCAGAACTTTCATCCGACTACATAGTCATCAAATGCCCAGACTGGAAAGTCATACCCTTAGAGAACCTCATTGCAAAAACACGAGGAAAAAGCAAACTACTAGCAGAAGTTTCCACCGCCAAAGAAGCAAAACTGGCCTTAGAAACTCTAGAACTGGGAGCCGATGGAGTGGTCTTGAAAACCTCTAACCCCGATGAACTCACGGAAACAGCGGTTTTTGCCAAGAAAAAAGCTCCAAAAGTTGACCTAGTGGCTGCTAAAGTTGTTGAACTGAAGGAAATTGGAACTGGGGCAAGAGTCTGTGTTGACACATGCGATCTCATGAAGCTTGGGGAAGGAATTCTCGTGGGATGCCAATCATCTGGTTTGTTCCTTGTTCAGGCAGAGGTTCATGAGAGCCCGTATATAGAAACGCGTCCCTTCAGGGTTAACGCAGGACCCATTTCATTATATGCGCTTTCTTCACCCACCCGAACAAGATATCTGTCAGAACTGAAGGCAGGGGACGAAATCCTCATAGCTGATAGGGAAGGAAAAATTAGGTCAACGAATGTGGCGCGAGTGAAAATCGAATGGAGACCCATGGTTCTAGTTGAAGCAGAATACGAGGGAAAACGAATGAAGACCATTGTTCAAAACGCTGAGACCATAAGACTCGTAACCCCGGAGGGTTCTAAATCGGTTGCGGAACTAGAAACAGGCGATAAGGTCTTGGCACATGTGGTAGAAGGCGGCAGACATTTCGGAACTTTGGTAAAAGAAGAAACAGTGATAGAACGTTGACCATCAAAATCTGCATCTCGGTCCCCCCTCAAACAGTTACCGAGGCTTTAGACCTAATAGAAAAAGCTGAGAACCAACACGCAGATTTCATTGAAATCAGACTAGACAGCCTCAAAAAACACAACCAACTAGCCGACATCGCACACTGCAGCAACACGCCTCTGATAGCCACAAACAGATCAACAAAATGCCAAGGCAGATTTTTGGGAAGCGAAACTGAACGCAAAAAAATCTTGATGAACGCCGCGAGAAACGGCTTTGAATACGTGGACATAGAATTATCGACCCCTAAGTTGAAGAATATCACTAGCAGCTTGCATGAAATGGGCGCAAAGCCCATAGTATCGTTCCACGATTTCAACGAAACTCCAAACTCATCGCAACTAAATAAGACCCTTAGAAAGGAAATTGCAAGCGGGGCAAATGTTTGCAAAATTGTAACCACGGCCAAACTCGTCGAGGACAACCTAACCATGTTAGACTTCGCGTCCAAGGCTTGTAAAAATGCTAGGATAGTTTGCTTTGCTATGGGGGAACTTGGTAAACCCTCTAGGCTTCTATCTCCTGTTTTTGGTGCTTTTTTCACCATAGCTTCTCTTGAAAAGGGGAGAAAAACAGCGCAGGGACAACTCACCATCCAAGAGATGAGAAGCGCATACGAGGCTTTGGGGCTAAAGTAGAATGAAAATTTCCAGGAAAACGGGGGTTTGCGGCATCATTGGAGATCCAGTAGAACATTCGTTGAGCCCTGTAATGCACAACACCGCCTTTGAAGAGTTGAACCTTGACTTTGTCTACTTAGCTTTCAGAGTTCGAAGAAAAGAGTTAAGAGAAGCCATCATCGGCGCAAGAAGTTTAGACCTTCGGGGGTTAAACGTGACTATGCCACACAAGAATGCTGTTATGAGATACTTGGATGAAATAAACTCGACAGCAAGGTCCATCGGTGCAGTGAACACCATTCTAAACGACGAAGGAAGACTTCTAGGTTATAACACCGACGGCATTGGCGCATTGAAAGCTCTAGAAGAAAACGGCATAACTCCAAACGGAAAGAAGCTACTTCTACTAGGAGCCGGTGGCGCTGGAAAAGCCATAGCCTTCCATGCAGCACGGGAGGTAGAAGAACTCGTAATCCTTAACAGAACTCCCCAGAAAGCAAAAAAGTTGGCAGAAGTTTTACGCAAAGAATTTAACAAGAAAATAAACGGCAACAAGTTTTCAACCGAAATCATGAAAGAAGAACTGAGAGACGCGGATATACTGGTTAACGCAACCTCTGTCGGCATGCATCCAGACATTAACCAAAGTCTAGTTCCTCCAAGCTCGCTGAGAACTGATCTAT
>Ga0224506_10000896_pt1 | contig 22641 bp, 28 predicted proteins | sample SF_Jan12_sed_USG_2_FD_169108 | JGI IMG/M metagenome (GOLD analysis project Ga0224506, IMG submission 169108) | Sediment microbial communities from San Francisco Bay, California, United States - SF_Jan12_sed_USGS_8_1 | ecosystem: Environmental > Aquatic > Marine > Sediment | place: USA... | reverse complement strand
CACTGCCACACATCGAAAGGTATATCTCCCAATGTGCGGAGAATCCTTGGGGTCGGAGTAATATCGAGTGTTTTGGTCATTGCCGATTTAGACCTGGGTTAACCAGGCTGATATAGCGGAGGCCACTTCATAGCCAAGCATCGGTGGAACCGCATTTCCAATCTGCATAACATTGGTGGTGGCAGAGTGTGGAAACAGAAAAGAATCAGGAAATGTTTGTATTCGTGCACATTCACGGACTGTCAGCCTACGTTTAATGGAGTAATGGAACTGTACCCGAGACTTGGCATTCGCACGAACGGTATAGCCTGGTTGATCGGCCCAAGATACCTCGTCTCCTTGCCCGTTACCCTTCTTGGCTTTAGACGCACGAAAATACTGTGACTGATTGGGGATAGACTCATCATGAATGGATTCAAGGTTTTTTATGGCCCATTTTATTGTTCTATGTTTCCCAAGATATGTTGGCTTCGGTTTTTCTGGAAACCCCTTAAGATCGTCTCTAACCCCAACAATAAAAAGTCGCGTTCTATTCTGAGGTACACCATAGTCGGGGGCAAACATTGTCCAAACCTCAACTCGATATTTGGCGTCTTCAATGTCAGAAATGATTGTCTTAAGCGCCTTTCCTCCCGCAAAACTTGCAAGACCAGGCACGTTTTCTCCAACAATAACCCTCGGCCTGTGGTGGTTGGCATAGGTAATCAAAGACTTATAAAGACGGCCGCGGTTTGATTTTAGACCATTACGAGGACCACAGGTGGCAAAGTCCTGACAAGGAAATCCACCTATTAGGATATCTGCTCTTCTTATCTCTTTTGGATCAAAAACGGATAGATCGCACACTTCGATATGATCGGAAATATTCAATCGATAGGTATCGACACATTTTTGGTCATTGTCGTATGCAGCAACAACTCGAAAAGGAAGCTTTGGGAAACCTAAACCGTTGTAGTCAAACCCTCCAACAAAACCTAAATCTAGACCACCACACCCGGAAAAGAACGAAACCACAGTATGGTGTCTTTTATTAACACTAACACCGTTTAAGCTTCTTTCCTCACAGGTGTCACCGAGAAAATTTCGCATTGCTTGCCGGATCATTCGTGATGTCGATAAGCCATTTTTGGCGGCGATTTTACCAATTTGTTGGTAGTCACCAGGATCGACGCTAATCGTTATCTTGGTGAGTTGCTGCCTTTTTGAGTTTGGCATGCAATCTTTCGTTCTTTTTTTTATTTTTCGTTTAAAACTTGAGAGGGGAAAGCCGTTCTTCGTCGCGATATTTTGCCAAAAACTCCTGGATGGCTTGGTTGCCTAGCCACGCCATTGAAACTTTGTGTTTGTTGGCTAGCTCCAACAATTCATTATATAGCTGTTCAGGAATCTGCACGGACACACGATGCTTCGATGCCACTCAATTCCCTAAAATCAAAAGGTATTGCTATTTGCTGCACTATGCTGGAGATAGTTGCACTATGTAACAGTTTCAAGATGGGGTCAAGATAGGTTTCCTTTGGGGGGAAAATATTTTCCACAATAACGGTTATCTGACCAAATCATAGTCTTTTGCCCGTTGTAAATGATTGGCGGCTTGGTGGAAGCGATACCAGCCATTTTCAATAAAGCCCCCTGCCCTATTAAACCGCCGATACAAGCCGTCACCTTCAATGATCGAGGATGGAAAGGCAAAGAGAAAAATATCCCCTTCGACATACGCCGAGCGGAAGGCCATTCCCGGCTTGATGTCTTCGCGGGACATGCCCCATACGCCCTCCCTGCTCTATTGGTCTGGCGTCTTGTCATCTTTCGGGAACAACACCACGTCACCGGAAACAGCAATATTACCGGGTAATTTTAAAGAAATGCTGCCTTTGTCGTTTTGAAACGCGGTGCCGACCGTGGTCCATGCGGTTTGTTCCTTCCCGTCTTTGTCTTGATATTTTTCAGGGACCGCAATTTTATATTGAACGTTCTCAGCCATGGTCATTACTCCTACTCAGTGGTGAATTGATGGAATCCACCTAGCCAGATTCGCCGTGAGCCGTCCAGCAAAAAACGCCTATGAAGAAAAACGGGTCCCTATCCCCTCCCCCGCATGCCTTTGGAAGACAAAAACAAGCCTGACATGCCTTCGGAGCCGACACGTTCACGAGAGCGCCACCCGGAACGGATAGTCAAGGGCAGAAGCGTGAGCGTCCCTTGACGCCGTGAGGATGGGGCTAGGCACTCTTCGGCGAAGAAGGAAGAAAGCAGCTTCGGTCATGTCCCGATCTTTCCCCCTGCTCCCCTTGAAGGCAAAACGAGGTTCACCACAAAGCACGGTGGTCCGAATCTTGCGCCTTTTTACCCTTTAAAGCCGCATTTTCTTTCTTTCCTTCATCTGATCTTTTCATAAGTCTTTTTTTTAACTTTATCGAGGTTTGGGGAGATCATATTTTAAAAGGCCATGCGGAGCATGGGGCGTAGTGAGCCAGAGGCGAACGAAGGGTAGGCGTCAATTTATGAATGCGACTGGCGTAGCGTTCCGAAAACGCGAAGCCGAGGAGCCACGAATGAGCAAAGGAAGATGGGTACCGACTGATGAGAGGAAATGGTTGTTAGGTGGGACACGGACAAGATTAAAAGAGATTATAATAAGGTTAAAGAATAAGAGGCTTGGCAGGGTTAAAAAAATTTTAAAAATCAATAACTTATGGATTACTTAATGTCCCGAAAACCTATTACTTTTGTCCAAATTGTCCTGAAAACCTCTATCTTTGTGGGTGAAATGTCCCGAAAACCTCTATCTTTATTGGGAAAATGTCCTGAGAACCTATCTCTTTTGTGTTGAAATGTCCTGAAAACCTATCTCTTTGATCTAATTAAACAAGGCCGAATCTGTGGATATCACTCCCCTATTCCTCAAATGTCCCGAAAACCTATATGTTTGTGTCCTGAAAACCTATTACTTTCTGTCCTGAGAACCTATTACTTCTGCCTGAAATGTCCTGAAAACCTATAACTATGGGCTTTTAGGCACTCTAATTTAAAAAATCCCTCGTAATTTACCTGTATTTAAAGGGTTAAATTGTCCTGAGAACCTATAACCCTGCCCGCCTTTCCTCTTAAAAATGTCCTGAAAACCTATATCCCTACAAAAGCTTTACGGTCCCTTTCTGAGAATCACGATTACGGGCATTGGCATTTTTCATTTCCTGAACAAAATCAAAACTCGGCTGCAAATGATATTTGACATTGAGCACTCGTTTTCCTGTGTTTGTAGGGGCTTTTTCTGCCTCAAAAGTTTCGAGAACATTGGCCTCAACTAATTCCTGTAAAACGCCTTCAACATAAGCCATTCTGCGGTCTTTACGCGGGTGCCTGACCAGTCCGCTATCGCGTTCAATGGTCGTTTGGGAAATCGTGTATTTATTCAGGTGGTTGGCTTGGATGTAGTTATGCGATAAACGCTTGTGGAACCACCGGGCAAGCGGAGATTTTAAATCCATCAAGGTGCCGTAATTGAATTGACGGTAAGAAATATTATTAATGCTGTCGCTGATGGGTTCTGGAAGACGGGCGCACCATAATTGTTTGGGATCGATAAGATAATCTTCGCGTGTCAGACGAGTGAGGTCTTGTAAAATGGTTCCGGTGTACAAAAGCCCTCTTCTTGAACGATCTTTTAATAGTCCGACTTCCAGCACAGTTTTTGCTAAAATTTCAATGGATTGTTTGATCTCATCAAGGCTGCGTGTTCTGCCGCGCTCCTTTAATTCCTTTTGAACCATATTGAGTGTAAACCAGACCTTGCTTTTTTTCTGTGTGGGATCGTGTTCGGCAAGTTCCCCAAATTCCCGATCTGAAAAAATCTTTTTTAACACCTCCTCAACAAGTTCTTCATCAGCCGATGGATAATAATCCGTCGAGGTACCGTCCTTGTTCTTAATTTTGACTGGCTGAATAATAACCTTGCAGTGCAAAGGTTCTGGACGGTTTGCATAGGTCGGCGTATACACAAACTCTTGCTCATACAGGGGCAGATTGCCTTTCTCATCACGCATACTGGCTTGAATACGGCCCGCTACCGCATATTTTGGGATGGCGTCCCACATCTCGATGGTGTTCGAAAGGTCTTTCGAATCACCATAGAAATTTCTGAACATACTTAGCTGTTCAGAAATTTGTGGTTTTTTTGGTGGCTGACGCCGTTTTACGGTGAGAGCTTTACTCATTTGGTTTCATATTTTTCAAACAGAAGGTCTAAGGCTTCATCTATCAGGTCTGGCCCTTTTTTTCTAGAGGCATGTTTTTGAGTGGCGACAAGGATATCAAACTTTTCTGCTCTATCCTTAGTCGGATGAAAGCCTTTTTGAATGCGATCGAGAAACGGCATTTTGTCACTAGAGGTTTTCACTTCCAATTTCAGCTTCTTTTCCTTGGGCTGTGGAACGGCGGTATTCACTAAATTCCCCTCCCCTGCTCCTTGAGTTTTTGAACGGTCCTGTTCTTTTTTCATCCAATCGAGCGGCACTTCGTCGGTTTGTGTTTTAGGCATGGGCTTTTTCCTTTTCTAATTGGGTGTCCTTAAGGGAACTTTGCGAACTGAGCACAGCGGAAAGAATGGCTTCAAATTCTTTTCGGCTATCTTTGACGCGGTAGGATTTATTCATCTTGGGATCAAAGATTGAGCGGTATTCCTCTGCCGCCTTTGAATACACCCCGCTACGATGAATTTCAAAGGCCCCTGCCCGCTTCATGGCTTTAATCACCGTTCGCTCTAAAGGTAATAATGGATTACCGTCTGTAATTATTTGAATAATCCGGCGCGTGGGATTAGTGGCTTTTTCTGCCCGTTCTAAGGCATCAACAAAGGTGGCATATTGAGTGCGGTCGGCCTTGGTCGGAATAATGACCGTGGGTGCGGGTGGAACTTCCCAATCGGCAGCGACATGATCGGCAATGACCAAATCATATTCATCCCCGTCGGTCGGGAAATGAGAATCGACGATAAAGGGTAAATTCCCTTCTTTATACGCCAGCATGGCCGTACCTTGCGGGTCACGACAGAGCACAAACGGCTTCATGTCATGGATCGCAACGGCGGCAGCGGCAAGATTGAGCGCAATCATGCTCTTCCCCTGCCCGCCTTTCGGATTCCAGATGGATACAACTTTCATATTTTTCTCTTTTCGTAGGAAGTTAGAAACGGAAGGACACGATAACGGATGATCGTAGGGCCATAATAAATCAAGATCGTAGGATACTCAATAAATAATTTCGTATAAACGTACGTTTTTTATTTAATAATAAATTACGTTCGTATTTTAATAGGTTTTCATCTTGTGACGGTTTAATTTTCTGGTTTTCGTAATTTCTTTATTTCGTAGGAACGTACGTTCTTATTTTAATAGGATCATCCGAACTAATTTACGGCAGATAACAATATCGCATTATTCTACGATCATAATTTCGTATTATTTTAATTTAATACGTTGATACGGTCTGATGATTTGATGATCGTAGGGTAGGAGACATTACCGATCAAAAGACGGCCCGGAATCCGGCTCGGGGCCGTGACCGCGTGAGCGGTCATTGACGGCGCGTGGGGCAGGGGCATCCGGCGTGTAGGGCCGGAAGTCCTCGGTTTCCTGATCATGCGAAGGCGGGGAGGGGGGTCGTTGCCGTTCGACTTGGTGCCGCTGTTCAAGGGCGGCAAGCTGTTCTTGGGCGTTACGATCAAAAAAGCCTGTTCGCTCTCCTTGCCTTCGTTCAATATCCTCTAAATTCAGCCGTAGCGCCTCCACACGCTCAAAAGCCTCCTGCTGACGGCCCGACAATCGGCCCATGAAGGTTTGGGCCTTCCTGAGGTCGTCTTGGGCTTGTGTGAGGGCGTGTTGTGTCCCGGCCTTATCGTAAAAGGCTTTTCCGGTCGCTTCCATCTCGGCTCGCCGTTGGTCAATCTGGGCTTCCAAGGCGCGGCGTTCATCCAAGTGTTTCAGATGCAGGGCATTGTGCCGCTGGGCGAGTAGGGCGGTCCGATCTTCGGCGGCTGCGCCCTTCTCGCGTGGCGGCTCCTTGTGGCGTGAAAGGGCAAGAGCGGCCTTGCGCTGTTGCTCGGCAGCAATCAGGCGTTTTTCGCGCTCGATAGCCAAGTCGATAATCTTTTCCTGCTGCTCCAACTCAGCCAATTCCCGGTTCCAGTATTCGGCTTGGCGGTTCTCATCCCCGATGCGAGTTTCTTCCCCCCGGCGCTCCATTTCGGTGGCATCCGGACCAAGATGCTTGGTCGGCTTTTGCTGCATGCCGCGTTCTTCAAAACTGCGGCTATCCACGCGGTCCTGAGAGCCAACCCGCTCCAAAGCGAGATTAAGCGCCTCAGCCCATGCTTCGCGGTCTTGGACAAGGCTTTGTTTGTGGTTCCAGTCCCGGTTTTTGTTGGCAAATTCGCCATGGTTATTCAAGGGGCGAAGGGTCAACAAAATATGGGCGTGGTAGTTCCGGTCATCACCACCTTTGCCCGGTGCGTGATACGAAATATCGGCAATCATACCCTTGGACACGTAGCGATCTTGGGCGAAGCTGCCAAGCAAGGCGCGGCGCTGTTCATGGCTCAGTTCATGGGGTAGGGACACTTCCACTTCACGGGCAAGCTGGGCGTCTTTGCGGGTTTCCTTGGCCTCGACCGTATTCCACAATGTGGCCCGATCTGTGGCCCAATCCGGCGCATCATCCGGGGTGATGATTTCGCTTTCGATCACCCCGCCGCGCCGAGAGTATTTATGGTCTAATCCCGTGGTGGAATCGTGGATGTCCTGGGCAGCACGGTAGGCTGCGCAGGCGGTAACGCTTCGTCCTGTTGAACGGCCAATCACCTTGGCCGAGTAATGGTAAATTGCCACAGAGACGCGACCAGTTAGAAGATACTCAAGGTTCGTAAACGAGAGAAGCGAGAACCGCTCCTTTCAAGCACACGTTACGCAGTAATGTATAAGTGCGCCCTTACGGGATTTAACCACCACACAATATCACAAGATATTGACCCCAATCTACCAACCGCGCTAAGCTCAACCCGATTCATCCACAACCGATGATTCCAAACACTAACGCCACGCCACAACCACGGAGCAACCCACACACGAATCAACCCCTCACTTTGGAGTAACTGCGTATCATGACTGATAAACCAAGCATCAAATCTATCCACAAGGCCACTACAACCGATGATTCACAATCAAAGCCCCTAACCCGCCTTGAAAAGCTCGAACAACAACGAGCGAAAATCGCCAAGCAAATTGCCCTTGCCAAAAACCGAGACAAGCAAACCGAACGCAAACTCGACACACGCCGCAAAATCCTTGTCGGCTCCACCCTCATGACCGAAGCTGAAAGCAAACCGGAACTCTACGATCAAATTACCCGGCTCCTCGACCGCTATCTCACCCGAGAAGACGACCGCAGACTCTTTCCCGATATCCCACCACAACACCGGAAAGAAAAAACAGAAGACAAGCAAAAGGCGACCGCTTAATAGCGGTCAATCTTCAAAAAGAAAAAGACCCCGATCTTAGAAAAGATCGAGGCCTGAAAGTAACGATTATTTAGGTTTCGGTATGCGTAGAACCACCTCTCTTCCATTATCCAGGCGAAGATTAAATCCTTTCTTATCTTTATGTACCCACGCGGCCCCGGTGCGGGTCCAGAAGGTTTTATCCTGGCCTTCCTTCTTTGTGACGTAATAGGCATATAAGCTAGGTGCTGCGCCTTTTTTCGTTGAGTTTTCTGTATTTAACATTTTTCGTCTCCTTTAAGTTCCCTGACTGATCCATTTCAGCCATTAAGGCCTGTTCACCACCAGGAACCGAGGAAGCAAATCCAGAAAAAAATTCATCTTTATTTTCCTTCCTAGACCTTCAAAAATGTAAAAAAAGTGCGTGGTTTTTCTTGAATCGCTTCCGCCTGGTGGTAGACCTTAAAGATGGCTGATATGGGTCCGGGGCAAGGACCGGGAAGACATAAAAGTGAATACTGACAAACAAAAAAAGATTGCGCCTGGCTAATCGCCAGGCACATTTTTATGGCCTCATAGCCGGCCGGGCCTAGCATACAGGGCAACAGTGATATAAAGAAAAAAGGGTTTTACTGCCGGTATGATGATCGAGGGGTTTCTGTAAGCCATTCTATTTCCAGAACAGATTAATATTTCTTACATCATACGTATTTATACTATATTCTGGTAAAAGGAAAAACGATGAGAAGGCAGATAAGACAATGGGGTTACGGGAGATATTTCGGTCTAATACTTTGCAGGATTTGGCGTCAGGCTGGCGATTTAATAAACACTACAATGCTCGACGTGGAAACTATGTAGAAGACCAAGGATTGATGATGCGCGGTATTGATAAGCTTTTAAAGCAATTTGCCAGTGATGAAGACTTGGCCGATTGGAATGACGATCAACGGGATTTTGTGTGGTCGGGCGAAGATTTGCTTAATCGGGATGATGGGCCGAGTTAAGATTTCACGGAAAAGAATTTTCTGGGCAGGGCGGTAAGACAAATTTTTTCTTGGGATTTCTCATAAATGATTTCACGTCAATATCTTTGATATTGATCTGAGAAGGGTCCTGGCAGGGCTTTCGCTCCAAACTAAATTGACTGATTTGAGTTTCGGGTTCTTGAGGCACCTCTTCTATATCGCCTCTGGGAAGACCCAATTTATCTGCTAATGGGATAACATATTTTTTAGTTTCTTCCTCCAAAAGTTCCTGAAAACTGGGCGTTTCATTTGTATAGGAGGCTAGGATTTTGGGCATCTCTTCCTTCATCAGAGCAACTACAGCATTTTGCTCTGGTGTTAAAGTTTTTCCCTGTTGCCGGGCATTAAAAACTTCGAAAACCTGATTATCTTCAAATAATTTTTGAATAGCTTTTCTGGTTATTTTCTCAATATTCAATTCTTTTTTTGCCGCCGTATATGCTTCAAATTCCTCTTCATAAATATCCTGAAAACTTGGCGTAGCGTTCGGCGGATAGGAATTTTCCACGTCTTTTATCTTCTCCAGCAATGCGTCAGCTTCGGCCATTAGGTTAGGACTTTCATAATTGCCATTGTGGAATTCGTAAAGGTTACTATCTTCGAGAAATTCCTTAATAGCCTTTCTGGTGTCTTCTTCATTATTTCCTTCTTTACCATTTACATAGGTGGTGACTTTCGTTAATCCCGTGGGATAGGTAATCGTCACTTCACCAGAGAGAACATCATGCGTCCAGGTGCCTTTGAAACGATTCCCATCTGGATTGATTTCTATGCCAGGGCCGTGGCGCAGGTCATTTTCAAATACACCCTCATGAATGATGCCATTGGCTAAGATATATTTTCCTTGGCCATGCCGCGTTTCTTTTTCGCCAATTTCGCCAACATATTGGCTTTTATCTTTGTAGTTGATCGTGCCCTGAACCATTTTATTATTTTCATACATGCCGGAAACCCTGATAACCGGACCTAAATTTTTGGAAGTGTATTGTCTTGTAAAGGGGCCATGGGAGACATCATCTTTGTACATGATAGTTATCACAACATTTTCAGTGGTGATTGTATGAATGCCTTGTTTTTTCCCTTGGACATATTTTCCGGTTATAGTAGCGCCTTCCTCTGCGTATGTTTCTGTGAACTGGCCGTGTTTCTTACCCGAATCCCAGGTTCCAACCATTTTCGTCCCTTCTTTGTTAGATAAAGTGCCGGCTCCGTGCGGTTTACCGCTTCGAATATGCCCGGTAAAGGTTTTGCCATCTTCGGTAATTGTTCGGATAGGTGGCTCTGGCGATTTTAACGACTGGCGTACTTGCGGCCAAATATAAACCAAGGCCGCCAATCCAAAAAGAACTAGGGTAATCAAGACGCCTTTATGCTGAAAGAAAAAACTTCGGGCTTGGTCAGTCGGTGCGACAGGAAGAGGGGTGGCCGGCCTTGGCGGGGCCGATGAAGTTTTTTGCAGCTCGTCGGCCAAGAAGCCATACGCTATTTTAACCTGGTCCTGAAAATCCGCATGAATATTGCCTAACCGGGTGGAATAAGCGGCTTCCAATTCTGCGGAAGAAAAAGGCTCTGAGAGCCGTAAGAGTTTCAGGGCTTTGGTTCTGTCCATAACGCTAAGCCAGCTTTAGCCTTTCATATACCGCGTTTAATTCTTCGGCCGGCAAATCATTCAGGTTTTCGATAAAGGCCGTTTGTAAATCTTCTTTGGTAAAGGGATCAGGCAAAGCCAAGGCTTTTAAATCTTGGGTGCGGGTATTGGTGCTTTGATGGGCTTGGATCATCTTCGGGTCTTTGAGAATATAGTAGGCTTGTTCTAAATCAGGCAACACATCACCATGGACGGTATCAATCAGGCCGGCATATTTTTTCCGCAACTCCTGGACGGTGAAACTTTCGCTTAATCCCATGAGGTCCAGGGCATCTTGATAGGCTTCAGCATCATTGGTTACCGGCTCGTCTTCCTGAATAGGGACCGTGGCGGCCGTGACAAGCGGCAGCAATTGCAGTTCTGGAAATGTGATGGCGGCCGGCAGATCAAACGGCAATGGAGGCAGGGCTTCAACAGGTATATCAAGCCTAGGGCCTGGTGCATCCAGTAATTCCCCGATCAGGGGTTTGGCGGCATGCTTTTCCGCTGCCTTAAGAAGGATCGGGCTGTTGGAGCCAAAATAGTTTGTGGTGGTCCACCCATAATGAAGGGGCTTAGCAGCCGGCCCGGTAAAATCCGGGTCAGGGTCGTACATACTTTTATCAAATAATTGAAAATAGGGCACTCGCTTGACCACAAAAGGGTCTTCCCCGGTCGGGAAAATCAGACCAAATTCACGAGAACGGGCAAATTCTTTTTCAAGTTCGCTCGGATCAAGTAGGGGCCTGATTTGATAGGACGAGGAGGTGCGGTAATTTGCGTTTTGACCCCATTTTTTCTCATAGGCCATTTGTGACACATCATCGACCATGGAACGGGTATTGCCGAGTTTTTGCATTACATAGTCTTTCGTGCCTTGGCCGGCCAGAGAAAACACCTGTACAGCCGCCGCATTTTCCATGAAGGTTTCCCAATTCTTCCCATAGAGGTCTTGAAGCTGTCCGATATTTTGTAAAATAGGCCAGAGCTTGACGCCGATACCGGCAACGTAGCCGGCCGCTTTTTCAAGGATCGGCATATGCCCCAATGAATAAAATTCATCAAGAATAAATAAGGTTTTGCGTGAGCGATTGGCCCTCCCGCCTTTTGGATTTTCCATGGCATAAAACGCCAATAGGATGAACAAACGGACAAAACGGTTCAGCCGCTGAAGATCATTGCCTTCTAGGACCAGGTAAATTGACACTGGTTTTGAGGGAAGATCAAACATCGAAAAATCGCTCTCACCGCCTAATAAATCCTGAACGCGAGGGTCTTCGAGGAATTTAATATGCGTGGACACGGTGCCCAGCAGGCTGCCACGGTGTTCCCCGGATGCATTGGAAAGAATGGCGGCGGATTCACGGGCTAGGCCATTACAACCTGGGTTTTGCGCCATAGTTTGTAAGATCGCCTTGAATGCCTCGGCTGGCTGGTGAAGCGCCTTATAGACCGCAACGAGGGAACGATTGCCCTCAAAGGTGGGATCGGTCAGCACATGGGCGATAAAGCCTTTAATGACTTTCTCGGCCGCTTCATCCCAGTACCGATTTTTATCACCAGAGGAGACGATTAACGCACTGGTGATAATATCAATTTGCTTCACACAATCCGGCGAATAAATATCAATCTCTTGCAACGGGTTGTAGCGCCGGTGAAGATTTCTCACACTGGTTTTGGAGTAGGGGTCGATGACATGAACACCTTGTTTATGATGGTCGGCCCGTTTTCGAGCCGTGACTTCGGTATTGCTGCCTTTAGGGTCCAGGCAAATGATATTGTCCGACCAAAGCAACAGATTTGGAATGATATAAGATATGCCTTTGCCGCCACGTGAGCCGGCAATGGTGACAAAATGCCGGTCATCATCGAGGCCAATAAATAAATTGCCGTATAGGGACTTTCCCAGGAGGAGGGCGCTTTTGTAATAAGGAAATTCCCATTCTTTCCAAAACCCGGCGAAACTACTCGATCCACCCAGGCCAAAGGCAGCGCGTCGAAAATGATCACGTAGCCGCGTGGTTTTTTTGGCGACTTTAAAAAACCAACCCGGCTCATGAATGGTGCGAAAGAAAGAAAGAAACAGCCAATATCCGATGATGACCGAGAAAGCCGCCGGGTGGGCTGACAATACAAAGATAGGAATTGCGAGATACGCGAGATATAAGAAACTGAGATCAAATTTACCATCAAATAACACCGTTACCGGCATTAAAATCACGCTTTCCTCTGTGGCGGCTCCGCCACTTCGATCAATCCCCATAAAGGAAAAAATAAAGAACAGAAAAATGGGGGTATAGCCAAACACTAAGCCGCGCCAATCTTTCGGGTGCATGGTCTGATTGCCAAAATAATCACCGATTAGGGCTAAGGCGAACACCCCCGAACCAATAAAAAATATCCAGGCGGGGATTGAAAAGATTTCTTGAATAAAGATGAAGAGGGGAAAGGTATTGGATGATGACCAAAAGGCCGCCGTCACCATTAATATTATGGGCAAGAACAGATACATTTGAAGGCCGGTCATAAGAGCTACTAAGGAAAAAAGAAGAAGCCGGGCCGCAAATCCATCAAATTGTCGCTGGATCGGATTAATGGGATTGCTTAGAGAACGAATGAGGGGGTGAAATATGCGAAAGCCGAGAACATAAATAGTCCAATACGTACCGCCGCCAATAGCGATACAGGCAATCATTCTTAAGGCTTGATGTTCTATATAAGGAAGAAGGAAGTAATTGGCTTCAAACGCGGCATAGAAACCAAGAGCTATCGTGCCGACAATCCAAAAAAGATGAAACACAGGGGGATCCTATTATAAAAGGCTAAAATTTCTTCTGAATATCTGAATTGGGAATGTGGATTGTACCAAAAGAAACGGGCTATAGTGTATCCGCTACCATGCTGGCAAGCCTCTGGTAGTGCGACGGTGATATACCGGAAAGGCCGCTTAGTTCTAAAGGACTAGGCGGCTTTTTTCTGCGTACATAAAAAGGGGGGGTTATGCGTGAAGATGACAAGCTCTTTGAAAATGCCCCGGATTTAGGTCTGGAATTTGATAAGCATAAAAACCCAAATTCCCCGGAAAAAAATGAAGCCGAACGATTACGCGATCAGATGCGAAAAAATTTAGTCGCTGAAGAAATTCGCAATCACAAAAATACCTTAGAGCATCGGCCAGATGGCAATATGCGCCGGGAAGGGGATGCTCAAATGTTGCAAGCAAGAGTGAGACAAGAACGGCGATTTCGGGAATATCAGATTAAACGAGAGGCGGCCGCAGAACAGCAGCAACATGAACAAATGGCACGACAAAAAGAAGGGTCAGCTCAACAAGAAAATGCTCAACAACGCGCCATGGAAGAACAGGTCAAAAAACAAATATTGGCCGACCAGCAACACCAAAAAGACGTGGCTGCCCATCAACGCCAAGTGAAAGCTCAGGAACAGGTTAAGCCGCCGTCACAAAAACCGGGTAGTAAATTGGATCAGGCCAGTGTAAAACTTCAAAAGGACTTTAAAGAAGCTACGTCACCTCCACCCGAGCCGCCGGCCCCAAATCACGAACCGAAACGTTAATAACTGATGGATCAGGCTATGTTTAAAGAAGGAGATGAATTTTTTACAAAATCCGTGCGCCGTGAAGTTCCACTGCCTGGCGGAGAAACAGAAACGATTGAAATGCCGCAATGGTACTGGACCACAATGGACTGGCTTGTAGACGAATCCGATATGACCGAAGAAATGATTGTGCAATTTGGTTTAAAACATCCACAAGGAGAAGACCTGGCCGAAAATGTGAAAACCTCCATCTACGTGTTATTTCACAGTTATGATAAACAATTTAATCCGGACGAATATGACGGCACCGGCTATGATGAATATGATCCTGACCAGTTTCTATTAAAAGAAGCCATGGATTTATTAGGCATCGAAAAACCCTTTTCTGAAAAGGATTTAAAAAAACAATATATGACCAGGATTGCTAAAATTCACCCTGATCTTATGGATCAATACAATGAAGCTTTTGAATTATTAAAAAAGAATTTGATGAAAGAAAAATAAATGGAATTGCGTTTTGAAAAACTGGAAGAATGATTATGATAAAGGAGAATTTAAAATCAAACCGTTCATGTGGAATAGGCTGGTTGGCTTGCCAGACCAAAACTACAATCACAAAATTAGGGTCATCGCCAATGATAGTATTACACCATGGTCTTATTTGACGCCTGAAGAATGCGAACAACAGCGGCTACAAATGGCTTATCAATATGAAGGCCTCCAGGATGTTGAGGATTAAACAAATGGTCAGTAAAACCTATTTCTTTCGCCCATAGACGCTCACAGAGCGATCTTAACTCGAACCGCCACCTTTCCCACGGAAATATCAAAAGAGGCTATCAGGGGGTAAAATTTCGCAAAAAATTGCCCCTTTGGTAGCCCTTTTTTTTGTTATTGGGAATCCCTCCCACAGTCACAAATACACCATCAATGCTCATGCGGGGTTTGGGATGGCCACTTTGGGAAAACCTCCCACGTTTCGAAAACGGGGAAAAGAAAACCCCTGACCGCAAACGATCAGGGGTGAAAATGAACGGCTTAAGAGAGCCGTTCGCGGGTGACGGTATCGGCAAAGAAGCCTTGATGTTTCAAGTTGCGAAACCACATCCGGGCAAAGCTTTTCAATTCGGCCTTGAGGGAATTATCGACATGGGACGGCTTGCCTTGGTCATTGTAGCGGTAGACCTCCTGATACACGCCCATATAGTCATTGCGGAATGACAGGGGTTCGGCTTGTGTGGTGCCTTCATGGGAAATGATTTGAAAGACCATTTCCGGATCACGCATCAGATCACCGTTTTGGATGCCCGTATGGGATAAGGCAATTTGCCGATGACCGTCAGTGGTGGGACCGATATCTTCAATACTCAGCGGCATAAAGCCTTCGGATGTCAATTTGACGGCTTGATCCTCGCCTAAAAGGGTGAGGAGGGATGTGGCAAATGATGTATAGGTTTTCATGATTAAAGTCCTTTCGATGAAGTGATGATCCCCCGACCGGACCATCCAGCCGGGGGCAGGGAAGCCACGCTAGGCGGCTTTGGCTTTGGAAAGACGATGCTGGCGCATCCATTCCTTCGCATCGATGGCGGTATCAATAAGCGCATCCAATTCATGCGCTTGGTAGGAATGGCCGTTTTTCCACTCGCTTTGTTGTTGATACCCGATCTTGAAGGTCACCGAGAGGAACTTGCCTTTTTCGGAAGTCTGCTCCCAGATCGACGCTTGGACCCGTCCGTTTTGGATTTTGTGAACAGGTGGGTTTTTTTCTAAAGTCGCCATGATGTTTTCTCCTTTGTTGGTTGTTGAAACTTGGCTTCTCACAAGGAACGGAAGCCAATTTCATCAACCCGGAGAAAATGGTTCAGGCGAGCGCCGCCGCGCCGGGTGAGCAGCCGAACATGACAGGAATGGAAGGGACTGAAATGGATGGCGTGGGCGGTGCCGGGCGCAAGGCCCTGAAAAAACCATGAACGACAATACGAAGGGCAGGGGCCAATTTTAGGGAGTGCTAAACATCACGGAAAAGATTTGATCGGCCTTCACGGGCAATCTCGGGCATCAAGGAAAACGGCCATTTTCCCCAGAATGACAGAAAACACTCACATGGAGGAAACAGGAAGGAAAGGGCGGCTAGGCGGTGCCTTTTTTCGGTTCTTGATACGTGTCTGGATGGCGGCGGCGCATTTCATCTTCCACGGCTCGTTCAAGCATGGCTTCAATTGCGTCTTCCTTGGTCGGGGCTGTCCCGGCATAAATCATTTTACGGCCCTGTTTATCAATGAAGAATTTGTTCCCGCATTCATCCGTCTGAAGGTTTTTAAAAAATTCGGCTTCCTGTGGAGAACGGTTGTCTGTGGCCATGAAGAATTTGTAACGCTTTCACTTTGAAAGAGTCAAATACCGATAGACGGACGATTTGCTGATGCCTAGCAGACATTCGATGATGTGATAATCGTCGTTGTAGAAAACGCGATGGTATCAGGTTCTATCTTGCATTAGGGAGAACTTGATTGAAGGATCTTTTTTGGTGGTTCCTGCTTAATGGTGTTGGGCAGGAACCACCGTGAAGCCATCCTGTTTATCAATCAGTCAACAAGCATTATTTTGCCAATAAGGCTCCCACCTCGTTCCAAGATTTCAACGTTCCTAACACGGTAGGGCTTCCAAGTCGGATGTTATATTTATCTTCCTTGACCATGCGAAGGGCCAAAACCAGATTATTGAAATCCTCCAAGTTATTGGTTTCAAAGATGGTAATAAAATCGGCATCGGCCAATCCTGTGGCATGGAAGAGTTTCCGCTTGACCGTTTTTAAGTAGGCGATGGTGGGCACCGTGTGCTCCCGAATTAACGCCACACGGTCTTCCTTCGATAGATTCCACCATTCCGCGCTTTTTCTGGTGGGCATCATAATCATGTAGGTCGATGGATCACCCTCATATTTGGCGGCTTTGAGTTGAGCCAAGAGGTCCGGGAAATCTGGCGCATAATTCAACCCTTTAGTGATGCCGCTGATGGTGAATTCCAAATCGAGGTGGCGTCCTAGCCCTGTCCCTGCAAGCTGAGTGAGCAGTTCCTGATTGATCTTCGCCTCCGAGGATTGGAGCCGAATGAGGAAATGGGAATCGGTTGTCAATCCATACGTCCAATACGAATCGAAGGTGATCCGATCCTTAAAGGACTCAACCAGCGCTGTTGCTTCCTGAACCCCTTTGGTCTTTTCGTCAGAAGATAGCGTAGTCCAGGTCGGTTCAACCTCGAACAAAGCAAACGTGCCATGCACTGGGGCGTCTGCCGCGATGGTTCGCTCTGGATTGCCCGCAAAAAACACCAAGACACTCATCAATACAAAGGTGAAAATCTGCATTAAAACCCCCTCCTTAAAAGGTAAAGAAATGGTGGATAACTATAGGATGTCTACCGATAGCGTATTACGTTACAGGGTATTTTTTCCAGAGGAAAATGGCTCACTTTGATTTCTGAAACATAGGAAAGCCGTTTCCTTTAAAGTGATTATGTATCGCATGGAAGCGTTGGGGTAGCTGAGCCGTGTCGGGTCTGGGCACCGCCCAGCGGCAATCGAAGATGAGGCTTGAAGAAATACGCATCCAAGAACGTTCCTAGGTCGTGAACCAGACACATGTTGATTAAGAGTTTCTGCTCTCTAAAAACTATGTGACAAAAAACAATCCAACCATTCCGACAGTGTCAGCTTGGGCACAGGTTAACAGTCCGCTCTCGGCCGAGAGCGGAAGTCCAGTAAACATATAAGGATAGCTTTCTTGCTTTCAGTTTTAATTTTTGCTTTAGTTAAAATCCAAAATAGGAACTCCTTTTTAACCCAGGTCTTTTTCACGCAATTTTGGCTTTTCTTGGAATCTGCCTGAAACCAGAAATGAAACAGCGGAAACCCTGACCTTGCTCTATAGCATAAAGGCCGTTATGCTATACTGCTAGCTGAGTAGGGGAGGAGGAGAACCTGAGCACAGACGTTTCTATATTAGAGGGAAGCCCATTGCCCCGAAGGATGGAGGCCTTCGCGGTTCCCGCCATTATTCAGGAGGCCGGGCCGGAGGCCTTTCGACGCTTCCTCGAATTCTTTACCGCCCAAATCCGTAATCGCAATACCCGCGAAGCCTATGCCCGAGCCGTGAGCCAGTTTTTTGGATGGCTGCACGAACATGGGATTGTCTGCCTAGCGGATATTCAACCCGTCCATATCGCGGCCTGGGTGGAAGGGAAAACCCAGACGCAAAACCCACAAACCGTCAAACAACATTTGGCCGCCGTCAAAAAGCTCTTTGACTGGCTGGTGATCGGACAGATTGTCCCGTCGAATCCAGCCACCGTGGTGAAAGGCCCCAAGTATTCTTATTCCAAAGGGAAGACCCCCATTCTGTTGGCCTCGGATGCACGGCGATTTCTTGAAAGTTTCTCAGGCGGTTCAATCAGTGTGCTGCGTGATCGCGCGTTGATCGCGCTCATGACCTATACCTTTGCCCGAATTAGTGCGGCCCTGGCCATGAACGTCAACGACGTATTTGTCCAACACCATCGGCTGTGGGTGCGGTTGCATGAGAAAGGCGGCAAATACCTGGAGATGCCATGCCACCACAATTTGGAACTCTATCTAAAAGAGTATATGAATGCTGGCGGGATGGAAAACGATCCCAAAGGGCCACTGTTCAGGCGATTGAATGGCGGACGAAAGCCGGAGACACAGGCCCTGACCCGAAGTCGATTGCATCGAACAGAAGCACTCCTGATGATTAAGCGACGAGCGAATAAGGCTGGGATTGAAAATCCTGGGATGTGTAATCATTCATTCCGAGGAACCGGCATCACCGCGTATCTCTCGAACCCTGAAGCGAAACTCGAACATGCGCAAACGATGGCTGGTCATGCCGACCCTAAAACCACTCGTCTCTATGATCGACGCTCGGAAGTGTTGTCCTTGGATGAAGTGGAGCGGATTGGCATCTAACGAACCTTCCCAGAAAGAAGCCACCTACCGACGAGCTTCGGCACACCTGAGAAAGACTATTATCAGATATGGCTTGCTGGTCAAGACAGAATAGAAAACAAGGCGGGATTTCTTGTAGGGTTTGAGGGAAAGGAGTCATGATGAACAAAGACCAAGATGAGAAGATGAGTGAGTTTGCAACGGCGATGACCAGAATTGTTCGGGAGTCTGGGATGGACCCACACGAAGCGTATGCACTGATGGTGTATTACGGGATTCAGCGAACCGCAGAAGAACGCGGAATGAAAGAAGCATGGGAAATGGTAATGTTTGCGGCAGAAGGATACGGCAACCTGCAATTTGGTCTGAGCGGGAAAGAACCGGGTCAGCAGACATGGAATTAGGAAAAGGAGCGGGACGGCTATTCCGGTTCTCATTTTGGGTACACCCTATTTGAGAGTAAGTCACCTAGACGAGAAAGCCGCTAAATATGCGGGTTTTGAAAGTCGATTTTCGGGGGGACCCTATTTGAGAGTAAAAAGGTATGTTTATCTAGGAAAGGTTTTTTTGAAGGGGATTAGGGCATCCATTACTATTTACCTAAGGAGTAAAAGATATGGCGCAACAAGCTTTCGTACTGAGAATATCACCAAATGGAATTGACGGGGTTCCTGAAGCCTTAGCTAGTAATCAGATCATTATCGGTTGGGCTGAGGCGAAGGGATTGCTTAATGAAAATCTGTCTTGGGAAAAGTTTCGCACTATAGTTAGTGACACGTATTACGCCGATCAAGAAAATATGAGAAAGGCTGGTGCCGCTAGCGGACACCTGTGGCGGTTTATAAGGGAAATGAATATAGGAGACCTTCTGGCAGTCCCCTGCGGTTCAGACTTTTATGTCGCGGAGGTGTCTGACCCCGCAACGTATGATGAATCAAAAGTAAAAGATGACACTGCATATCGACGCAACGTCAATTGGCTGAATGACAAGAAGCCTATTCCGCGCTCTCTAGCTAGATCAGCGCTTATCTCAAGAATGAAAACGCAGGGCACATGTGCTTATGCATCGGATTTATTACCCGAAATCAAGGAATGTTTAGAAATTGCGAAAACTGGCTCCAAGCCAGCATTCCAGAGTGATTTACAATCAAGGCTCATTCGCGAAACCCTTGATGAAATTAGAAGTGGCCGGATTCATAGTTATGGGTTTGAAAATCTTATTCATAATGTTTTGGTCGGGCTAGGCGCAGTTGAAGCCCGAATAGTTCCTCGGAGCCAAGACAAAGGAGCGGATATAGTTGCGACATTCAAGGTGGCAGGTGCATTTAGATATATTTTGGCTGTTCAAGCGAAGCATTGGCAGCCTGAGCCTCCCGTTGGGAAAGAAGTTGTAGAGCAACTTATTAATGGCATAGAAGCAGAATCAGCGAATTTGGGAATGATTGTTACCTCTGGAACGGTGTCAGAAGAGGCGGTAACTCTTGCGGAGCAATTTTTCGAAGATAAGGGAATAAAGATTGAGCTAGTAGATGGTGACCAGTTTGCAAAGCTTATTGTTGAGCATGGTATTAAATCGAGTTAACAAAGTGCTCAAATTTAACCAGTTTAATGGAAGCGTGAAAGTAAAATGTAACCGACGACCCCATTCTGTTACATCGAGCTTGAAACTAGAGAAAAGCTACGGGCTGGGATGCGGTTGAGGAGGTGACAATTGCCCTTGGTCGGCAAAACTGTAATGCGTGTGTTCACCGATAATGACGTGATCGAGGAGAGTAATACCTAACAACGTCCCAGCCTCGGATAATCGCTTGGTTAGAGCATGGTCTTCCGGGCTTGGGTCTGGATTGCCCGAAGGGTGATTATGAACACCAATGATGGCGGCAGCATTGGCCAGAAGGGCCGCTTTATAAACTTCCCGTGGATGGACAATCGAGACGGTTAACGAGCCGATTGAAACGGTATGTTGAGCGATCACTGTATGCTTGGCATTAAGCAACAACACGCGAAATTCTTCCCGGTCGAGGCGGAGCATGTCCGCACATAACCGGGCGACATCGTGACTTTGGGTAATGGGGGGATGGTAGGGCCCTTCCGTTTCTTGGATCAGCATGACCCGCACCCATGGAACGGAAAGGCTGGGGGTTAAGGAAGAGGGGTCCGATGTCATGTCATACTCAGTACGGTTGGTTACAATAATCTTTTCGATAAACCCCCTCTCTAAAGGAGGAATGGCGGATCGTCAAGGATTAATGAATGAAGGAAAGGGAAAGCAGGAAATAAGATACTGAATACCCATTCTGTTACATGGAAGGCTTACTTCATCCATTTGGGTTTGGGGATTTTAAAGCGGCGTGGGCTTTTGAGGCGTGGGCGAAACTTCGAGGTGGTAAAAATAGACCCGGTACGGCGGGGTGGGACGGTCGCAGCTTTATAAAATAACGCAGTCATATCCATACAGAAAGTATGAAGGGAAAAAGGGAAAAGCTAAAGCTTTAGGTTTTCCTTTTCCACAAAAGGCCATTAGACGGGAAGCGGCTCCATTTCGGGAAATCGCTTTACTTTGATCGTTTTGGCGGTTTTCTCAATATCGGCAAGGTCATAGGCCATTTGCATCCGCATCCAATGTTCGACGGTCGAGCCAAAAGCCTTGGACACTCTGACGGCCATTTCAGGCGAGAGCGACGTTTTCTCATTCGTCACACGAGACAAGGTTTGCCGTGTCACGCCGAGCCGTTCCGCAGCATCGGTAAGGGTGAGGCCCGAAGCCTCAATGGAATGTTTAATGATCTTGCCCGGATGGACAGGGTTTTTCATAGGCATGCTCTTCTCTCCTCAATGATAGTCTAGTAAATCCACGTCAAAGGCGTTGCCATCTTCAAATCGGAAGATCATCCGGTGATTCCGTGACACGGTAACACTGTAAAACCCTTTCAGGTTGCCAGTGAGCCGATGAAAGCCAAAGCCTGTAATATTGAGTTCTTGTACAGTCTGAGCGGTATCTAAAATAGAGAGATACAACTCGGCTTTCTCGGCAATATCCGTGCGAAGGCCGCTCCGGTCACCTTTCTCGTAAAGCTTTTTTAAGCCACGATGCTTAAAATTCTCAATCATTATCTAGCGTAACATGTAACATGACATGTTACAATAACTTTTTGTGGCGGGATTAACCTATTGAACTGGCAGGCAAAAGATTGGGTGAATTTTTGTTGTGCTACAACCCAAAGCGTAGTAGCTTCCCCAGATGGAAAAAGAGCCTTTATATCGCATGCAGCGCGAGGCCGAAGAAAAGGCAATGTGGCAGGATATTGTTAATATCGTGCGGCGTATGTGTAGAAGGCCGATCCTTAAAACCGCAGAGCAAGCTAAACGAGAACATCTAAACAAAAACGGTTCTTGAGTATCGTAAGCCTTTGATTGCTCACCAAAAAAGCCGTATGATTTGTCATAATCTATATTATCACTCAATCAGAGATTGCAGATGTTTGTTCTTTTAAGGGTTGAGTTTTCCTTAAATCTATCACAAGTTTTTCGAGTAAGCCCTTTTTGGTCAAATTACATTCCCATATAACAAAAACACGCCACCCTCTTGATTTTAGTTCCTTCCAATTTCTTATATCGCGTTCACGATTGCCTTTAATCTTGGTTTCCCAAAATGTCACATTACTCTTTGGAATTCTTGCAAGTTTGCATTCTCCATCCTTGTGACCATGCCAAAAACAACCATTAATAAACACCGCAGCATTTAGGCCTGGGAATACCACATCCGGCCTCCCAGGTAATTCTTTCACATGTAATCGGTATCTAAGGCCTTTGCGAAAAAGAAAAGACCGTACTTTTTTTTCTGGCCTCGTGTCTTTCTGAGGCACAAAGGACATAATCTCGCTTCGGCGTTCCTTTGTTACCGTATCAGTCACTTATCTCCGAACACGACCGGTTTCGCATCGGAGATCGCCAAAGCCTTTTCCAAATG
>Ga0224506_10000895_pt1 | contig 22656 bp, 21 predicted proteins | sample SF_Jan12_sed_USG_2_FD_169108 | JGI IMG/M metagenome (GOLD analysis project Ga0224506, IMG submission 169108) | Sediment microbial communities from San Francisco Bay, California, United States - SF_Jan12_sed_USGS_8_1 | ecosystem: Environmental > Aquatic > Marine > Sediment | place: USA... | reverse complement strand
ACCAATGTACTAGAAATAAGATCTTTTTCTGTAATTATTCCTATGACCAAATTATTTTCTAAAACCATCAATGATGAAATATTTTCCTCATAAAATATTTTGGCAGCATCTTTAATAGTTGACATTGGAAGTAATGTAAATGCAGTTCATGTTGCAGCAATAGTTATTGTTGCTCTTGTTGCAATTACAAGCCCGCTATGGATTGAAAAGTTGATAGACTGGTACAACAAAAGAAAATAATGAGTTTGGATCTTAAGACCAACAACGATCAGTTACTTGGTGAGAGATCCAACGTGTCTATTTGCACTTTTGCGGAAATAGTATTTAGATCATTCTGAGGAATGATACGTTTCTCTTTTATGCGAACTTTGTACATCCTAATTTAGGATTCTACGGTAGGAGTCATTATCTAACCGTTTAACCAACCGACCATAACCGTCCAAAGGAATGGGCCAACTTTTGTCCATCCTTTTCAAATTATCTTTTGTCAATTGACACAAATCACCTGTTGAATAAGCTGAACGAATCATTCGTGTTGCTTTTATTCAAATTTTGCAAGTGATACGCATGGGTAATCAAGATAATCAAAACAAATCAAGTTGGGAAGATGTACAGGGATTGCCCTGGATTTTTTACGAGGATTAATCTATTTCCATAATTCAGTCAATCAGTTGTGTCTTAAAATAATACAGTTCAGTTTGATTCAAACCAATATCATCTCTTAATCAATCAGATACTGATCGAATTGCAAATCAATATCGAGAATTAATTATCGTATACAGGAAATCTATTTTGGGTTAGATTAGTCGTGTATTGCAATATAAAATGTCTTCTTCTAACTTATACTATTCTTTTAAGAGAAAATACAATATCATTCACACATGAAAAATAAATTTGAAAAAAATTCTCAAAAAGAATCAAAAAAAAATACTGATTATCGGTTTAGGTCAGATCGGATACAGCAATGCAGAATACATGACCAAATTGGGTTTGCATGTTGAGGGATTTGACATAAGCGAAAATGCCGTAAAACGAGCCCTAGATCATAAGATAATCCAAAAACAAGCCGACAATTTTTCTGGATATGATTATTACATCATATGCATATCAACACACAATCCAGAAAACATGTTCATGCCATTTCTAGATGGGATACACACAATCGTAAAACGTATCGCAAAAGAAGGAAAAACAGGATTTGGTAGCGGTTCTTTATGACTCTAATAAAAAATTAATAGATCAAACAATAATTAATTCCAGAGGAGAAGCTCGTTTTTCAAGTCTGAGTATAGGGGCTTATGAATTTCACATTATTCAAAACAATGGAGATGAAAACGAAAAACAAGTAATTACAGAAAAACTTGTACTTGATGGAACAAAGGCATCATTTGACATATTTATGACGAATTTGTATCCAGAACTTGTAAGTGTTAATCAGGATATTCCGACATCAGATATAATTGAAAATGTTAATCAAAATAAAATAGATCTTCTAACAAACGATTCCACCTATACTGTAAATGATAACTCTACAACGTCCAAATTATCGTGTAACTGTGTGGCATTTAGATTCGATGATGTGCAAAACTTTTGGCTCAACGACGTACAGATCAAAGTAATTGACACTTTTCATGAAAAAAATACTCCTGTCACTATAGGCATAATAGGAAATCATTTTGGAAAAGATGAAAAACTCGTAAACTCGATAACCAATCTCGTTCAAGCTGAATTTGATATAGAGATTGCAAATCACGGATGGGAGCATGAAAACTTTGCAAAATATCAAAAAGATGAACAATCAGACCTATTAAAAAAATCAAACCAAGCAATACTGGAAATACTTGGAATGTCTCCAACCGTATTCATACCTCCTTTGAACAGCTTTAATGAGGATACCATGTCTGCAATGAGTGAAAACGGAATCAAATACTTTAGCACAGAGCTAGATGAGAGTGATGTTGTATATCAGGTATCTGACTATCCAATCTATCATTTTCCAGAGGGTGCAACTACCGGTAAGCTAAACAAAGAGATTTCATTGTTTGAGGGACTATCTCATGAAGAGACTTTTTCAGACATTCTGACAAGCATAGAAAATTATGGTTTTGCAGTAGTTACGATGCATCCACAGGAATTTTCTACAATCAAAGATGGCACATATTCTAACATAATAAATCAAATTCAGGTTGACGAGCTAGAATCACTCATTGAAACTCTGAGTGAGAATAATATTGACACGGTTTTGCTATCTGAGATTAATGAAAAATCGTCTATCGCTACAAATACTCCGGCAGTGCCTCAATGGATTAAAAATAATGCGGGACGCTGGTCAGACAAACAACTTTCAGATACTGATTTTTCAAAAGACATAGAATATCTAATTAAAACTAACGTAATTGAGATACCAGATACCATTTCTGTTGGTACAAATGTTTCTGAAATACACATTCCAGAATGGATTAAAAATACCGCGGGATGGTGGTCAGACAATTTGCTATCTAATGAGGAATTTACAAAGAGTGTACAATATTTGATCACTAAGAGAATAATCGAAATTTAAAATTATTTGCAAACCTCTTAAGGAAAAAATCTCAATTGATACATCCTGTAATAGTTTAGTCGAGATAATTTATTCCCCTTATTCTATCTGCAAATGTATTACTAAAGTTTCTGAATGACATGAAATTTTCTAGAGTCATATTGATCTGTTTTTCTTGATTAATGATATGGTGAACAATCAATTTATGAATACCTATATGTTCATTTTACTATGGGATTTCTAAAAAAAATCAAAGACACCGCTGAAAAGGGACTTGAAAAAGGTACGGAAGTTGGCAAAAAAGGTATAGAAAAAGGTGCGGAAGTTGGTACAAAAGCTTATGATGGCACAAAAGATGCTGCCAAAAAAGGACATGACAAGGCCAAAGAAGAATAACAATTTCTCATTTTTTAATAAAAACAATTTTCTTTTTAATTATCTTACGATTCGAATTTCATTCTAAAATTTTAGTTTACACGTGGGTATGATAAATCTCCGCTTAACTATATCCCCATCCACGTCGTGCTGGGGAATATAGTTAAGATGTTGTAGAACAGACCCACGTGGAAAACTAGAATTTAGAAAGATTCAGAATTATTATTGACAACTATTTCACTTCATTGACAATCATTGACATTTAGAAAACATTGATCCATATTTATCAACTAGTTTGTTTTTGTATTTCCTTATGGGTGATTTTTTCTAGGACTTGTCTAGGACAAAAACTGTCTATGTTTTGACTATAAGCGCTTTTTGCAAGCTTCAAAATAGTGATGCAAAATGTATCCGTTGTCAGATTTCCTTTGAAGAGAATAGTATTGTTGCAACTTCTGCAAGTAATCATAGATATTGTTACAAGTGTGCCTCACAGATAAACCTGGTTTCAGGTAACATGAACAAGGATTTACAGTTAGATGTATCACTCAATGATGCTATTCATCATATCAAAAAACTTTCCAAAAAAATTCAATTGAACGAGTTAATAGCATCATTATCTGTGAAAATTATCGAAGAGTCGTTTAAGAGTTCATTAATTCCTTCAAAAAATATTCTTGGACTAGCATGTGCTGCAATTTACTTTGCAGTTATTTTACTAAAGGAAACTCTTGACAACATCACTGAACAATTACCTGTAACTTATAGAGTGATTCAACGGAATTTTTCTACCTTGAGATATATTTTGATGAATTCAAAATTGTTGGAGGAATTTAATGGGACTTAGTTGTAAGGGAGTCTGCCACAGATACAAAATAAACAGAATTAATGGAACTGGGAGATATTGTATTGGACAGAAACGATGTAATCTATGTGATATGTTCATGCTGTGGGATGGAATATTTTGTCCATGTTGTGGTGGTAGACTGAGGTTAAAGCCACGAAACACTAAATATAAACAAAAATTTTTTGAAGCAATTCGACATAGAGATGTAAATGTTATGGGTAGAATCTAAGATGTGTAGAGGAATTTGTGGTAGATACAAAGCTAAGTGGATTTTACATGCTGATAGATATGCTAATGGACAGAAACGATGTAATGAGTGTGGAATATTTGTGATGTGGGATGGTAGGCATTGTCCATGTTGTGGGATGATGCTGAGAACACGACCTAGAACAAAAACATACAAACAAAGATATTATTTAAAAATTCAAAATCAAAAAAAATTAAAAAGTCTTTGATGTATACTAAAAATTCATGATTTATGGATTTAGACAAATCCAAGAATACTTTATTTCATATGTACCACTAAATTTTGGAACATTCCATTTTAAAAAGAATAATACCTTTATGTATACATAAAAAAGTCACAATACAAATGACAGAAAAATTTGTTTCTGTTGAAGAAAATAAAATATGGTATCTTGATTTTGGAGATTCTGATAAAACGTTAATTTTGATTCTAGCTGCATGGTGCACTCTACACCTGCAAAACATCCCCTCAAAATCACAATCATTTTTTATTTCTGACTAATTATGTAATTCTGATAAATTAGATTAATAGACCTCATTAGAAATTTTTTAAAAAAAAATGCTAATTTATTATTGCTTATTTTTTATATAAAAATCAGACCAAAAATCTAAAACTTTTTTATTTAATTCCATAAATGGCTCAAATGCATTTTGAGAATCTTTAAGGGTTGCATTTGCCGAATTCATCGTGGACAAGATTACCTGATTTTGAAAATTTTTTGATTTAATGTATTCTTCAGCAATATTGTAAATAATGTTTGCAGCATCTTGTGGAATCTGTGTATTGATATTTGCTTTTTCTGAATATTCTTTTTGAAAATCTAATGATTTGTTTATTGTATTTTTCCAAGCTTCTAAAAATTCTTCTTGAAGTTTTGTCATAGACTCCAAATATTGTGGCATGATTTTTTCTACCTCACGAAAATACTTTTCAAAATTTTCTTTGAAAACCTCATGGACATCTTGTTCATTTTTATTCCCAGAATTTTTAACTGTACTGCTCATGCAATAGATAAATCTTGTCTAGTTATAAATGTAGGTTTTAATTGGTAATGGTTACCAATATTTGTCAATATTAACCAATAATTATATACTCAAAAAAATAGAAAACAACATGAAAACTGATCTGATCACTGTATTGGCAATAAAGATTGTAGGAGATACGTTTTGAATCAAATTACCACAATAAATCCAGCAACAGCAGAAAAAATTGAGACCTATTCAGTAATGAATAAAGATCAAGTGGCGGATTTAGTAAGAAAAGCAAAAAGAGCATTTCCTGAATGGAAAAAAGATTACGAAAAACGACGAAGTTACATCTACAATTTAGTAGAATATCTAAAGAAGAACAAAACAAAACTTGCACAAGTTGCAACAAGAGAAATGGGTAAAACCCTCAAAGAATCAATTGGAGAAGTTGAAAAGTGCGCATGGGTTTTGGAATTTTATGCTGATCACGGAGATAGTTTTCTTTCAGATGAAGTACTAAATACTGATGCTCGAAAAAGCTTTCTAACCTTTGAACCACTTGGGGTAATTGGTTCTATTATGCCATGGAACTTTCCATACTGGCAAGCATTGAGATTTGCAGCACCATGTTTGATGGCGGGAAATGTCATAGTAATGAAACCGTCTAGGGTAACCATGCAATCCGGAATTGAGATTGAAAAAGCATTCACAGAGTCTGGATTACCTGAAGGGATATTTCAAACAGTTGTTGGAAGTGTAGATTCAGCAAATCATTTGATTGATTCAGACGTAAACGCAGTTACTTTTACTGGCAGTACTAATGCAGGCGCAAAAGTTGGGGAGAGAGCAGCAATGAATCTAAAAAAATGTGTGTTGGAATTGGGTGGAAGTGATCCTTTTATTGTATTGGATGATGCAATTATAGAAAAAGCTGCAGAAGGTGCAGTTAAAGGTAGATTCATCAACTGTGGACAAAGTTGTGTTGCATCAAAAAGATTTTTTGTTGGTAAAAACATTGCAAAAGACTTTATTGAATTATTCATCAAAAAAACATCACAACTAAAAGTTGGAGATCCAACTTCTATGGAGACTGATATTGGTCCTTTATCAAGCAAAGATGGACTTGATACAATTTCAGGTATTGTAGATGATGCAAAATCAAAAGGAGCTGAAATTCTCTTGGGAGGCTCAAAGATTGATGGCAAGGGGTTCTTTTACCAACCCACAATTCTCACAAAGGTCAAATCAAATATGAGAATTGCAAAAGAGGAAACGTTTGGACCAGTTGCCCCAATCACAATAGTTGAAAATGAGAGTGAGGCAATCAAACTAGCTAACGATGTTGAATTTGGATTAGGCGCAAGTATCTGGACCAGGGATCTTGCCAAAGCAGATAAAATGTCCAGAAGAATTGAATCCGGGATTGTGAGTGTCAATAACGTGGTTCTCTCTGATCCCAGAATTCCATTTGGAGGGATAAAACACAGTGGATTTGGAAGAGAACTATCAAGATATGGCATGCTAGAGTTTGTCAACATAAAATCAGTCAGATTTTATGAAAATCTTGTGCATCACCACTATGTTGAATAAGAAATACATGATTGATTTTATTGAATACGAGTGTGATGAAAACCTAATCTATACTCCAATATCATATTGTGAATTTATACAGGCATATCAAGAATATCAAGATCTACCTCAGCAAAAACAAAAAGAAATGTCTGTTCTCATTGGAAATCTCATTACATTGCATTTCTCTTTGGTTGTAGTGTATTGCATCTTTCCAAAGTATGGATCAAAGTCTTTTCGCATTCTGACTAGCAAATCCACTTCAACAAATATCAGTTCATCTGTTTTGGCATCTACTAGATTACTAGACTCATCTTGGATTCCTCCTGCAACTAGCCTGCCTCTTTCATTTATCACGCCTGCAAAGCGTATTTTAGAGTCAATCTCCTTTACTTTTTTGCACAGCATGTTATAGTCGTGAATTTTATTTGGTGAATCTGAGCCAATCTGACCCAAGTTTTTCAGTAAAGATTAGTATTAAAATAAGGATTCACCGTTCAAAGTCTTTCTGTAAAATTACTGTAAAAATTTTGATTCATGGGTTTAGTGAAGGTTTTGTATACCTTTTCCCACATTTCGTATATTTTCCCATCTCTTCCGTGTCTGAATTTTAGATCTTGTCGATATCCATGAAGATACAACTTGAATGCTTTTTTCCTGATTTCCATTGTGGTAGACATTACCACCCATTATTTGATTTATTCATAATTAAAAAACATCCTGAACTATAATTGATTAAAATTTCGTCATTTGATTGCGAAACACGATCCGAAATGTCTATATCCAAAATCAAAATCATATAGTCTGTTGGTTTCAGAACAAACTCAAATATTGGCAAAAGAGATTTTCAAAATTGATTCATTAATCCAACATTTAGGCGTGATTGATTTGGAAGGGAATGTTTTGCTGGACCAATCTTCAGCAGCACATACTATAATGGAGCCTGATCCTGACAGAGTGGCGTTTTACAAGCAGCTTGCTGTAAGACGAAGCACTAGAGAACATTTTGATGAGGCCTATGGAAAAACCAACTATATTCACATTACTAGAGAAAGAATGCAGCAAATGATTCTGTATTTGCCAAATCTTACAATCTATCTTACTCTAGGAAAACCCATGACTCCTGACGAAGTAAAAAACACTGCTCAGAAAATTAGATTGGTTAGTAGCGATATAATGAAGTATGGAATTTAATTTTAAATCCAGTTTTATGCTAAAAAACTTTATGAAACAAACTACTCTGTCATTAAAACATACTTTTAAAAAATAGATTTAGTGTACAGTGTTTTCATCTGCGACTATCTTTTCAAATTCCCTAAAATCAATCTCGTCGTGTTTTATGTTGGTAATATCCAATTTTGAATTTGTTTTAGAAAACACATCCAAATTTACAATATCGAGATCCCTTTCAAATATTCTTAAAACATTTTTTATTTTTTCATAGTCATTCTCATCCAATTTTTTTATTGTTGCTCCTTTACCTGTTGTTGTTCCTTGTTTTGTGTATATTATACCTCCAACCATACCTGCTCCAAATAATTCACCGGGTTCACCCAAATTCATCAAAATTCCATCTGACATGTATAGTCCTGAATTGAATCCAGCTCCAAATGTCACCAAATTGCCGCCTCTAGCCTGGGACATTGCTCTTTCCATACAGCCCTTTCTAACTAGAATGTCAACACCGTGACTGTAATTGGTTGATTGGTTGTTTTGCCCTACAAGCTCAGTTGCTAGCCCATCTATTACAAATTTTCCGCAATATCCTTTATCTGCCAACCCATTTTCTGCATGACCCTTTACTGTCCAAGTTCCATTAAAATTACAAAACGCCCCAAAAAAGTTACCTACGTTTCCCTCTACGGTTAAATTTAGATTTATTGGTTCTGAAAAACCAAAAACACCAATTCTGTAGAGTGCTCTAGGATTTTTTATGGTTATGTTGTTTTCACCATCTTCAACTTTTTTTCGAAGAATAGAGTTCGTTAGATTTTCATAAAGTATAGGTGCACTTGTAACATTTCCAAATTTTTCAATTGCAGCATTTTTCAAACCTTCTGGAATGGATACTTGGAATTGTTCATGTAATTTTTTCTTTAATAAATCAAATTCGTTAGAACCTGAGTTTGTAGAGTGGACATCATTTGCCAAAGCCCTTATTTCATCAATATCCAGTGTATACATTTTAGTTCCTGTAAAAGATTCTTGGTTTTCCGGGATGGGGAGTCTCTATTTTTGTTGTAGCTCCTACTACATCCAGTGCCGACAAATCAGTGGCCATTGCCCAAAATGGAGCCTGATCATTAGTTCCCGGATTATATCCTATGATGCCTTTTCTCGTTCCAAATTTATCCCGTACAATTGCAATCGAATCCGAAGTGGCAGCTATGTAAGTAAATGGACCATCAGCTTTTGCTACAAATTCACGATGGGCCCTTTCTATGTCTCCATGTTTGAGTATTCTACTTGCTAGAAAAACGGCGATAACTTCTGAGTCACTATCTGTATGAAATGTAAATCCCTCCAGTTCTAGCGAATCTTTTAGCATGTTGTAATTTGTAATCTCTCCATTGTGAACTATTGCAATATCTGGCAGGATAGTAGTGCTGAATGGATGAGTATTGTATGGAGTTACTCTGCTGCTTGTTGCAATTCTTAGATGGCCTATGCCATGAGAGCCATTCATTTTTCGTATGCCAAATTTTTTATCAAGGTCTTTAGCCAATCCCGTTTTTTTGAGTATTGTCATTTCGTTTTCAAAACTAAAAAAGTGACATTCAGGATCTTGGCTTATTTTTTGTAAGTTCTCAGATACATTTTCTGATGAAGATTTAACCTCATCAATAGTATAATCAGACATTTCTTTTCTAAAATTTTTCATTCTGAAAGAGTTTCCAGCATTATTTTTATTGAATATTGCAATTCCAGCTCCATCCTGAGCTCTAATCTGCTGACTTTCCATCATATCTTGCAAAATTGAGCCTACAGGAAAATGGCGTAATTCACCATCATCCATCATGAGTCCACAAATTCCACACATTTAATTTTCCTCCTCCATTACCAGGTTAATGATTTTCTGTTTCTCTTGTTCATTAACTGAAATATTTTTTGTATTGACATGCTCTTCAAGTATTTCCTCAACTATGTTTCTATAGGTTTTATCTACGCCTTCCAAAGGAATATCTCCTTGCACACTTGCCTTGATGCTGGATGTTCTAAAGTCACTGGGAGATAAATTGTGAAAGTCACTGTATCCAACGGCTGCAGGAATACCTGTTAATTCACTTTTTGTGGCAATCATATGGTTGAAAATTTTTTGTGCTGTAATTTCTTCATCAAAGAAATTTTCTGAATGATGACCGACTCTAGCAATCAGAAGACTAGTGTCATAGCCAATAATATCTGCACCCAATCCTACCGCTTTTATCATCTTTCCAGCATTGTTTACATCACCTGCAACAACTAAGCAGGCACCATCGTTTTCCTTTCCTCTGTAAAATTCGTTTATAGCTAATTTCGCATCGTGTATGACTGAGATTGCATGTTTTCCGTCATACTTTTCGCTTTTTGTAATATCATCAGTATTTACTAAAATCCCATCAATGCCTAATTCAAGCAGACTTTTTGTATACTGTGAGAAATATTCATCCACTTCAACTAGAATAGGGCCATCAAATTCTTTGCGAATTTTTTCAATCTTTTCTTCTGTTTTGACTCCAGCATACTCTAACACGATTCCGTCTGGGTCAGCCAAATTGTTAATGTCATCTAATATCTGAAAATGCGGATATTTCCTTTCATCACAAGGTTCATCTCGGGATATTAATCCAACAGTTGATCTGCTATCATCTAAATAATTCAAAGCCAAGTTAAGAGCATCTTTTGAACTTTGAGACAGATCAAATTTACCGTAAATCAAAATCGGGATTTTCAAAGAAATTTTTTGATCTCCTTTTCGTCCAATTTTGGTTGTAAGTTTGATTTTCTCCCTATAAGGATCAAATGGAGGTCTGGACAATTGTGCACCTAATGCAACAATATATTCCCATAGGTTTTCTTCTTTTTCAGTAGCACTTTTTTCCCTGATTGTTCTTATTACATCATCAGTGGACTCTTTTCTGGGTAAACCAGTATTACAAAGTTCCAATATTGATTTTCTAACTATGGCTTTTTCATTTAGTCTCAAATTTTTTCACCTTGTAAATTAAGAGTGTTGATCGCATTATCTATTTTTGAGCGGATTTTTGAGACATGGTTTGTTCCATCAGAGAAGGGAAGTCCTGAAACAATGCTGGTCAGTAGATCATTTACTGAAATATCCATCATTTTAATATCCTCAATCTTTTTCCTTCCTAGTGAACCTGCAATATTTTGCAGTTCAATTTTTGTTGCTTTGATATAGTTAAAAATTCCCTCAGCACTTTTCTCCACATCAAGCTTCTCATGGGATCCTGTAATTCCAGCAGGACAGATATCTGTATGGCACTCTTGAATTAAGGTGCATCCCATTGCAAGCAAAAATCCAGTTCCAATTCCAACACCGTCTGCCCCAAGAGCAATTGTTTTGGCAATTCTTTCTGAATCCCAAATGCCACCATTCACTAGTAATTTGAAACCATCTTTGTTATGTGTCTCATAGTAATCATTAATTGCATCCCGAATTGGAAGTAGTGACGCTATTGTGTTAATTCCGATATCTTCCCTAACTTCATATGGTGCAGCTCCGGTTCCACCGACCAATCCATCAACAGTGGCACAGTCTGCATACGATTTTAGGATAATTTCCATATCATCATAAATACGTGATGCACCAACTTTTACAATTATTGGGGTTTCCCAATTAGTTAATTCTCTAAGCTCAAGTACTTTTGCAACCAAATCTTCAGGTCCTAAAATATCTAAATGTCTTGATGGAGAATGGGCAGGTTTATGTGCAAGTATTCCACGATTTTCTGCAACCAGTTCTGTTACTTTGGATCCTGGAAGTATGCCTCCATGGCCTATCTTTGCTCCTTGACCAATTTTTATTTCAATACCATCCGCATTTAGAAGATAGGCAGGATCCTTCCAAAATCTACCCGATGCATATTGAACCACTAGTGGATATTCTCTAGTGAATAATTCATCGGCATCTATGCTTTCCAAGTGATTTGCTCTTAACAGTTTGTTAGTATATTGTAAAATTGAATCCCAATGAGTTTTTGATAGTTTTTCTCTAGATTCTTTTGTACCATAAATTTCCCATGGCAAGGCACCACCCTCCCCAGTATTCATCAAAATTTTAATGCCATTTTTTGCAAGTTTGTTTAATGCAAAATGCATTGATATTTTTGCAGGCAGTTTTACTGAACCATAACTCATACCAGCAACTGAGAAAGGAACATCCGTTTTGATGATTTTTTTGGAGTATCGTCCTCCGATTATTAAGGAAGCATCAACTTCAGAATAATCTTGTGTTGAATTTATTTTTGCATTGTTAATCATCATATTTGGAAAATAATCATTTTGGGAATGTGCCCCCAGACTTGCATAAGGGACTAGTCCATCTGATGCTTTTTGGGCATCAAGTAGGAGGCTTTTTAGATCAGCTACACGACCTTCATTTTTTACAACTTTGGCCATGTCCCATCGTAAATTCATAACATCTTTGTGCAATGGCATTTCTCTTCGATTCTCTACGTTTCTTATAAAAAGATTGGTAATTGTTACCGATTAATACCACTGATTACCAATAGAATTAAATATCTGCCTAATTCTTTGTAGATGTGAATCTATTACATCAAGAGATTTTTGATGGTTTGAATTTAAAGAATAGTAATTTACATAAAATAATCTTTGGTGAAAAATATGGATAATGAATCAGACCAAAAAATTACAAAGATAATTGAGCATATAAAAAAATCCGAAATAGAATGGATAAGACTACAATTTTGCGATCCTTTTGGAATATTACAACAGATCAGTATTGCCAGTGAGGACATAACTGAAGAGTCATTTTCACAAGGATTGCCTAGACTCGATGGCAGCTCGATTAAAGGATTCAAAGAGATTTATGACTCAGATATGCTTTTAACTCCTGATCCTAATACTTTTGCAATAAATCCTGATTTTTTTGATATGGATTATCGCGAAAAAGAAAATACAGATTACCGCACCAAATCTGCACGCTTTTTTGTAAATATTCATGAGGGATATACTGGAAAGCGCTATTCTAGAGATTCCAGATACATTGCAGAGAGGGCATGTGAGATTGCAAAGGATATGGGTTACAACAAGTGTTATTTTGGTCCAGAAGTTGAATTTTTCATCTTTGATAAAATTGTTTTAGGCCCAAGTCCAATGTCTACTATTAACTGGTCTGGAGGAACTGGTTATTCGATAGAATCAAGAGAGGCGCCTTGGTCAACTGACAATGCAAGTGGTTATATCATTCCAGTAAAAGGCGGGTATTTTCCAGCTCCTCCTGCTGATAGTCTTAATTGTGCTAGAGACGAAATAGGAAGCACATTACACAAATATTTTGGAATTAAAATAGAAGCCCATCATCACGAAGTTGCAACTGCTGGACAAGGGGAGATACAAATGCAATTTGATGAGTTACTTCCAATGGCAGACAATGTAATTACTATGAAAAAGACAACAAAAGAGGTTGCAGCTAAACGTGGCAGAGTTGCAAATTTTATGGCAAAACCATTAGAGGTAGATAATGGTTCTGCCATGCACATAAGCCAGAGTCTATGGAAGGAAGGAAATGGTAAAAAAGTTAACACCTTTTATGATCCAAATGACGAGTATGCAGAACTAAGTCAGACTGCACAATATTACATTGGAGGATTGCTTGAACATGCAGGATCCCTTTGTGCAATAACAAACCCCACTACCAATTCTTACAGGAGACTGGTTCCAGGTTTTGAGGCGCCCACAAATCTAGCATGGAGCAGAAGCAATCGGTCTGCATGTATACGAATTCCATCTCATCATAAAAACATGGAAATTCGAAAAAGGATTGAATCAAGAATACCTGATCCTAGTGCAAATATCTATTTGGCTCAATCTGCAATGATGTTAGCTGGCCTTGATGGAATCAAAAAGAAGATTCAGCCTCCAGATCCAATAGACATGAACATCTACAAACTTTCTGAAAAGAAGAAGCGTGAGATGGGAATTAAAAAACTACCTGTTGCTTTAAGAGAAGCAATTGAGGCATTAGAATCAGATGATGAATACCTTCTACCAGTATTTGCAAAGGATTTCCTTGAAGAATATTGTGAAATAAAAAGACATGAACACATCTCTGTATTTTCATTACCTTCTCCAAGAGAATTTTATTTGTATAGTAATGTATAGAAAATAAATTCAGGATTACCTGAAAAAATATTCTAAATTTTTATATTTGTTATATCGACATGTTTCCAATCCTGAATACTTGTTATCATATGACATTAAATAATAGAATTTTAGGTTAGAATATTATGTGTTAAAAAATATTTAGATAAGTTTCAAACCTTAAATCCTATTTCAAGGTAATTAATTGTAAGTGCAAACAAAATATACAAATGATAACGAACATGAAATGCTCAAAAATATCTTGAATTGGTCCAGAATTGAAGAGATCGAAAATTTTTCTAAAACCGTAAAATTATACCGTCAGGGAAAAATAGACAAGGATATTTTTAGACGATTTAGACTCCAGCACGGTGCTTATGGTTCTAGAATGACTGATGATTACTCTATGATACGGATAAAGGCTCCAGCTGGTCAGATTTATCCACATCAACTCAGAAAACTTGCCCAACTCAGTGAATCATTCTCAATAGGAAGTGCCCATGTGTCAACAAGACAGAGTATTCAACTGCATTGGGTGGTATTAGAAGACGTCTCAGAGGTAATGCGGGGTCTTGCTGAAGTGGGAATGACCTCCAGGGAAGCATGTGGGAATTCTGTTAGAAACGTAATGTGCAGTCCACTTGCAGGAATTTGCAGTAATGAGGCATTTGATGCAACCCCTTTTGCTTTTGCCATCACAAAATTCTTTTTAAGAAATCCATTAAGTCAGAATCTCCCCAGGAAATTCAAATTCAATTTTACGTGCTGTGAAAAACACGGAATGGCAAGAATGGTTGATGTGGGATTAATTCCACAAACAAGAGAAGTTGATGGATGTGTCCAACGCGGATTCAAGATATTCCTTGGGGGAGGTTTGGGAAACAAATCCTTTGTAGGTCATCAGTTGGAGGAATTTACTCCTGAAGAAGACCTACTGCATACATCAATTGCGGTAATTCGTATATTTGACCGACTTGGAAACAGAAAAAATTTGGCAAGAAACAGAATGAGATATCTGGTAGATGAAATGGGTTGGGAGAACTTTCAAAACACAATACTGAAAGAAAGAGCCGTTATGCGTGCAACGCAGTCAATAATTGTAAAACTGGATATTGATGACTCTGCAACTGAAATCAAAAAATCAATTAATATTTCAGAAGAAAGTGGTGCTCCAAATACAGACGGCTATTCCAGATGGTGTAAAACCAGTATTATAAAACAAAAACAAGATGGATATTATTGTGTCATCATAAACTTGGAAGCAGGCGACATTACTTCGAATCAACTTTCATCCTTGGCAGATATCTGTCAAGAATTTTCTGCTGAGGGTTTTGCAAGAAATAGTTTTTCCCAAGGAATCGTGCTCAGATGGGTAAACGAACAAGATCTGCCAAGACTCTATACTAGATTAATTGATGCCGGTCTTGCAAAATCAGGTTCGCTCACCATGGCATCCCCTGTAGGTTGTTCAGGAACCACTTCGTGTAACTTGGCATTGACAAACTCTCACCGACTGGCAAAAGAAATTCAGAGAAAATTTCTCGAGTTGAAACTAGATGAGGATGAGGATCTATATGACTCTACTATCAAGATTAGCGGTTGCCCTAACTCCTGTGGTCAACATGAAATTGCCACCATTGGATTCTATGGAGGTGGTGGAAGAGTAGGAAAAGACATGTATCCTAACTATCAGATGTCTCTTGGTGGACGCTCAGACGGGCAAACCATGTTGGGTGTAAATTGTATGAGAGTTCCTGCAAAAAGAGTGATTCCAGTGATATTGAAAATAATTGAACTGTTCAAAAAGAACAAAAAATCTGAAGATACGTTATCTTCTTGGGTTAACAGAATTATTGAGGAAAAAGAAGATTCTGAAATAAAAACTATAAATGATTTTAAGACAATTTTATCACCCCTGATAGCACCTCCCACAATGGCAGAAGATGCAGATTTTTATTCTGACTATGGTAGTGATACAAGATATCATACAATTACAGGAAAAGGAGAATGTGCAGCTTAAAAAAAGCAATACAAATATCCTTTATGACAAAACTATCTTGTATTTGTAAAATTGTTTCAATTATGACATATTAGGGAGGCATTAGGATGAGGTGATTATTCTATGATACATTAATTTAATTTGTCTTCTCGACATTAGTTAACATTACTATGACATCAATGCATTCTCATGTGCTTCCATATTTCCTTGGTCTACTTTGATGGCTTGAGGCGGGCAAACGGATACACATGCCATGCACCATATGCAGTCGTGTTCTAAAATTGGATCTGCCTTGTCAGTATAGTCTTTACGCTCATCTTTAATCCTGCTTCCCGTTCCTTCAAATGTCTCTCCTCTGCACTTTTCAGCTGGAATGTCTTTCTCAGTTCGATACCACTGAAATACCTGTACGGGGCATGCTTCAATACAAGCTCCATCTGCAACACAAGAGTCCCAATCAACAGCTACTGCAGTTCCACTGACCCCAAGTGGTACTTGTTGTTCTCCTCGCGCAGCATATGCTTTTTTTACATTCTCGTCTTTGGATGCATCACCATCTGATCTACCAGGGCCCCAAACCCAATGGAAATGTTCTCCATCTGAGTGCGTAATTTTTCCAATTGGTTTTAGACCTTCAGGAAAATTTTCTGCTATTGGCATGATTTTGAAGTGTTTTTTTGATATTTAAATTAAATAAAACATTCTGTGGCCATCAATTGTCATAGTTTACCATTTTATGCCACCAAAATTTGTAAGATCAAGTTTTTCAATGATGCCGTGATATAATTAACATGAGTGCTCAATCTGCCACAAAAGAAGACCTTTTGAATATCCTTGAAAATGATGCCAAGATTAGAATAGATAGTTTTGTAGAGAGTGCAATAGAATTAGCCGAAGAAGTTCATGCCGATGTAAAAAGAGAAGATAGAAAATCCTCCTTTTTAGAAACTCACATTTGGCCCGTAACGATTGATGTGATAAAACATTATCAAGAAACAGACAAGCTGCTTACTACATTACAGATTACATCATCAATTTTGCATGATGTTATGGAAGATGACGACAAGATTCTAGACTCGTATGCTGCAAAATCATATGGATTTGATGCATATTTTAGACATAGATTTGGGGATTATGTTTACAATATAGCATCAACCTTGAAAACAAAACCATTGGAAAACTATTTTGGCACAAACAAGGAACAAAAAGAAAATGCTAGGTTTTTCGAATACTGTACTAATCTCACGAGATCCGCATATGACGTAAAGATAATCAAGCTTTGTGATAGACTAAACAACATGAATTTTATTTCTCATATTTCAGATCAGGAAAAAATAAAGAGATATCTTAGAGAGGCCGAGGATTTTTACATAGCATTCTCAATATTTCCGCCAACTGTAAGCGAGTTTTATGCTAAAATGAGAAAAACATATGATGAACTAAGACTCATAAAAATTTCTATGTAGCTCACCCGTATTTGTAATGAACCCCTTTATCCCCACGAGGATGTCTCCACTCTGTTTCTTGTGAACACGTCCCACAATCTACACAACCTTCGTGCTGAATGATTACCTTTCCTCCTTCTTCAGTGTAGCATTTTGCAGGGCATAAAGTCACCATTTTCTTCATATATTCGCTAGTAGGATTAACAACATTGATGTGTGCAAGACTGTCATCATTATAATTCAGGTTTGCAATTCTATCTGCAATAGATGGAATGCTTGGTGTATAAGAAGACGAAACTGTTTTGCCCAATCTCTCTGCTAGTTGAATAGGCACTTTAACATAGGTATCTTCTGATTCAACCATCGGTAATATCTTATCATATCCAAGAATATTTGCAAACTTTACTGCAATTCCTCGCATTGTACCGCTAGCCATCATTTTTAAAATTGGCCCATAACGAGACCCAATTATATCTTTTGGCACGTCTTTTGCTGCATCCAAGAAAATTTTTAGATAGTCTTTATCAATTTGCTTCATGTCTGTTGTAAAAGGACTATCGTCAACAGATTTTGAATAATTCTCTCCAAGAATATTTTCAGAAAAATCATTTTTGTCAAGTGCATGGGCTATTGCATTGGCAGCCCTTACTCCGTCATCGATTCCAACATTGAGCCCTTCAATTCTTGGACCTACAAAAACTCCTCGTCCCGCTGAATCTCCAACAAATAAAATATTCTTAAAGTACGGTTTTTTCATCCTACACCTCTTTCCATCTGGAACTAGTTTTGCGCCATATTCATCCTCAAGATAATCTTCTCCAAAGGTAAGGCCAAATTTCTCAGTCATTTGACTCTGAATGTCTGACACTCGTTTTTGAATATCTTCAACTGTTTTGTATTTGCCTGATTTGATCAAGTTATCACGTCCTTTGGATGAAAGTGATGCCTCGCGAATCTCATACCAATTTTTGATTAATTTGGCAATTGCAAAACGAATTCTTAACTGATCTTCTTGTGGAAGACTCTTATCAATTTCAGGCTTTATTGGAACATCATCCTTGATAAATTCACTGACCATAGGATTTTTCAGTAATGCATCAATCAAATCCCAAGGTGTTGTTGGATTGGATAGCTGCGAATCAAAGTGATAGACAGCACCCACAGAAAGTGTATCTCGATTTGTATAAAGGAAACCTCCGCCAATATGATTTAGTGTTATATCTCCGGCAAAAAGATGCGCCGCACCTTCATCTGAAGATATTCCAAATCTTTTATTGATGATGTCTTCAGGCAGTTTTACTATGACTTTAACTCCTTGGTACAGTTGATCTGGTGTAAACTTTTTTCTAGCACCAACCATCTCTGCAATTTCAGAATTTACACCATCTGCTGCAATTATTGCTTTGACTTCAAAATCGTCAAGTTCATCAGTTTGAATAACAGATGTACCGTTTTGCTCATTCCAAGTTATTGATTTTACATGCACGCCTGGAATAATGCCGCCACCAATTCTTGTAGCATCTCCCTCTGCTTGTTTTGCAAACCATGAATTTAGTTTGCTCAATAAAACAGAACATCCAAAATTTGCTTGATAATCATGGGCTGAAGTAAGATCCAGGGAATAGACTTTGTCTTTGGATGTTGAATGCAAGATGTATTTTGTAATTTTCCTCTCAATTGGAGCCTCATCCAGAAAATTTTCGTATAATTGCTCTACGTTGGTCACTTGACCCTTTTTGGGTTTTTTTGAATAAAGAATTCCTCCTGATAGATTCTTTGAACCCACTTTGGAGCCTGCTTCCAATAGGACAGCTTGCTTTCCAAGACGGGACAGTTGTTTTAGTGCGGCAAGACCTGCAGATCCCCCACCAATTATCGCCACATCGTATTTTTCCAAGATTCACTGCACCTCGGTAATTTGCATCTGTTTTTTAATCTCGTCAATCAGTAAAGGAACCACATCCTCCATTCTGCCTTTGATAAAAACATCACATTCATTTTTTATTGGCGCCTCCTCATCAGGATTAATTGCAACAACAAAGCCTGAATCCTTCATTCCCATAATGTGTTGTGATGCACCACCAACTCCTGCAGCAACATACAGCATTGCGCTAGTTTTATGTCCGCTGGTCCCTATCACTCTGTCTGGAATCATGTATTTTGAATCTAATGCTTGACTGATTTGATACGGTTTTTTTGATATTGGTAGAGTTATTCCTATCTCTGCATCAAGTTCCTTTGCCAAGTTTTCTATCAATTTGATGTTTGGTTCCGGATCATCTTTTATTCCTCGTCCAAAACTAACAATGGTTCTAGGAGTATCAAAATCTACTTCGCTTTTGATAATATGACGACTTAACACCCTAACTTTGAGATCTTGTGGATCAATGGTTGGGGTAAACTCTATGATCTTGCCTTTTCGTGAAGAATCTTGTTTTAATGACTCAAAAACTCCAGGGATTATACTGCATGATTGCGGATGGTAATCTCTTCGAAAGGCAGGGTTTCTGTTATCAAGGCAGAGAATTGTTGTCCATAAAAAACCTGAAAAATCAGGTCGATACATCTCGAGTGTCTTTCCATATGTCTCTTTTGCACCGCCAGTTTTTTGTTGATGAGACATCTCGATGTCTTCTATGACGAGCTTGTTGATATCTGAAGCCAATCCTGATTCCAGTTCCGCTAGAGTTGTTGAAGAAAGGTGTCTTCCAATACTATCTGCTGCAAAGAACATGTACCGGGGTCTTTTTACATCCTGAGTGTATTCTGGTTCTATCTCTGATAGAGATTTTGTGTCTTGAGCAATCTGACTAATCACTTTGGTGTGTATTGTGTTTCTTACGTCTTTTAACTCTGGATTGTCGGCGTAAATTACTGCGTCTGCTCCATACTCAATTAACTGTTTTGAGAGATCGTGTATGTTGTGACCTAAAATAACTGCAACCACTTTTTCATTTGAAGAATATTTTGAATTGAAATCATCTATTAGTCGTCGTGCCTCTCCAATCATCTCAAGACTTACTGGCAAAAATTTTCCATCTTCATGTTCAATTACCACATACAAATGTCGATATTTTTCCGCCATTATTTTATCACCATTGCTGATAATGCCTCTTTCATTTTTGCAACAACTTTACGAATTTGTTCCGGATCAGAACCGTCAATAACTTCTGCTCGTCTTGTAGCTGTTGATTTTGGAACCCGCTCCACCTTATACACTATTGTGGGTGAACCGGGAAGACCAACGAGAGTTTCATCAACACCTAATTCTTTTGCATTAAAAATTTTGAGAGCATCCTTAAAGTTTGCTGCACGCTGTGTGGCTTCTTTTTGATACTTTTGAAATGCTAGTCTTTGTGACACTGTATTGTAATTTGATTTGTAAGTAGGATCAATTGAGATGAATACTGGGAGCGGTGCCTCAATCTCTTCAATTACGTTTGGCAACCCCTGTAGGCTAATAAGACGTCTTGCTCGTATAGTTCTGGTCTTTAAATCCACAGCATAACTAATCACATTACCAAGAAATGTGAAGCCTAACTTCCATGCAGTTTGTGGCCCCGTCTGTCCTGTTTCTCCATCTGATGCTCTATGGCCTGAAAATACAATATCTATTCTTCCTTGCATCTTTCCAATTCCAACCCGTAGCACTTCTGCAGTTCCCAAAGTATCGGCACCTGCAAAGAGTCTGTCGCTGTACAAGTGTAGTTCTTCTGCATCTGAGATCTGCTGGGCCTGCTGAAGTGCCACATCTGCTATTGGAGGACCCATTGTTCCAATTGAAACCTTGGCATCATACATTACTCTGCCAAAAAATGCTGCATGTGCAGCTATTGCACTATGTGGGCCCAGAGTATTTTTTGTCTCAGCTCGATTCAGAGTACCATCTGGATTATAACTGACATTCCCTTCTGAAAAATCTGGCTCTAGTTTTATAATTACTGCGATGTTTAGTTTACTCATTGACTCATGAAACGTTGTTTCCACTTACATTTAAAGAAAAATTGTTCATCAATTTGTGATCTTATTATCAAATGTTGGTAATCAATGGAAATAAGTACTAATACGGATCTGCTTTAAATTTATTCAATTTTCTAATCTACATGTTACATTTGTAAAAAAAATATTTGAATTTTAAATAAATCTTAAAGTTTTTTTTGTTACAGTTAAGTTACATTACTGCGTATAGAAAGTAGAGAATTTGAGAGAAGATTTTGCAGAATATACTCAATGTACGGGTTGTAAAGCACCACTATTAAACTGTGATTGTGATTGCCCCAAATGTGGGAAAAGAGAGGAGTGTAAATGTGAATTAAATCCTCTTACCGTGTCATACTAATACGTAGTTGCTACAAATACCCCTTTGATAAAACATTACATCCTAATGTTTTATTAAACGAGGTTGTTTTAAAAATATCGAAGAATAACAAATTCAGATATTGTTAGAAGTGCAGTGCCTATTTATATAATATGTTTTTGAAGAATTTCTCACAATTAGCAACAACAATTTTGGATGTTATTGGATATTTTTTGACTGAGTTGGATAAAATTAGACAATGTCCAGAAATGTCCGCCGGTAGAGGCTTCAGATCAAGTCTTGTGGTTATCGGTAGAAGTTTGTGACATAGCCTCAAGGCTTCCGATAGAGGCTTGATTTTTTAGTATCTTTCCGGTACTGTAGAGATTTATCAAAATATATTCCGGTAAGAAGAAATCATTTTACCGGAAGGATAATTATCAATTCGGATTAATAGGAAAATTTGGCCGGAAAGAAAGTTTTTCACCGGATTGATACTGAAAAGATAGAAATCATCTCCGAATTGATAAATTTACTTTCCGAAAAAATACCTAATTGATAAATGGTTACACCAAACTAATACCGAAAAGATAAACAATATTTCGAATTGATATAAAAATCTCCGAATTGATAACAGAAATTTCTTAATTCATGTTTTTACTCAAAAGATTGTTCATGAATGGTAAATTTTAGCATTTTTTATTTTCTGAACAAAATAACCTTTCTTGACTTTTTTTCTCTAAATACCCTTAAACACCTTCAGTTCCACGTGGGTCTAAATCTTAATGCCTAAACTATAACCCCGTGCATGTCGTGCTCCCAGTCAAATTTGAACCTGATCTGTATGAAGACCATCATCTACCAAATTGGTTTATCGTTAAATCCTTTCAAGTGCATGTTTCCCAACATGTTTCTAGACGCATCTTAAACTGAAATCTGTCTTTTTTACAAATTGATCTCTGGATATTCAGACTCGTTAATTATTTGACCATCAAGGTCATACCAAGAAATTTTTGAATTTTTCTAGAAAAAATACTAAATATG
>Ga0224506_10000894_pt1 | contig 22683 bp, 27 predicted proteins | sample SF_Jan12_sed_USG_2_FD_169108 | JGI IMG/M metagenome (GOLD analysis project Ga0224506, IMG submission 169108) | Sediment microbial communities from San Francisco Bay, California, United States - SF_Jan12_sed_USGS_8_1 | ecosystem: Environmental > Aquatic > Marine > Sediment | place: USA... | reverse complement strand
CAAGTATTGTAAGCTGGAAGAAATATTTGGCAAATTCAAACTAACCATGTATTATGAACTGATAATCATTAAGGAAGAGGTACTTATTAATGATAGCAAGGAAAAAGTACTGGAATATTTGGATTGGAAATTAACTAAGCTGTTGCAGAGTAACGGGACTTTCTATCTTAATGAAGTAAAAGTGCCTGTTAAGGTAGTTGCCAATGAATTCTTGTCTTTCATTGAGGAAATATGTGAAAGTATCGATGATATGAGTATCTATGACCGTAAGGTGTCTGAATATGAAAGAACATTCTATATTGATACATGATGTAATAACCCATTTATTAATTAATGTAGATAATCAATATCTGACTCTTTTTTATCAGATAATTAACAGAGGTCCCAGAGAACATGGGTAATCTGGCCTATTTAGCTCAGCTAAACATCAGCGATTATCAGTATTCTTTACTTGCAAAATCAACAAATAGTTATATTCCGGATTTAATTTTGTAATCATTATTCAATGAAATTTCATTATACCTACCTCTTCCGAGATGAGAAAGATTCTTTTGTGTAATAATACCAAATAATTCTAGTTTTTTAAGATGTTTATATATCATATCGTCTGAGTCTACATTAAGTATGTGTATAATATCTCTTAATCTAATGTTAGTATTGTCCAAGATTATTTTTAAAGTTTCATTTTGACTTGGATTTAGTTGTGATCTAATCTTATTTAGGCGTAATATTTTAACCCTATTGATTGTATTTAAAATATCATTCTCATTTGGTTTTGGAATTTGCACAAGAGACAATGCAACTTGGTATTTTAATTCAAAATTATAATTTAATTTTGCTAAATATTTTGCACTTTGTAAATCAGATATATCGGTTAATATATTAATTTGCTCTTGAATTGAATATTCTTTTAATTCTATTTTTATATGTATCATGGCTTTCCTTGAGCAATGCAAATCCAGTCATTCCACCAGTTTCATTAGAATTGTCTGTTGTATGAAGAAACTGATGGGATGAATATTCAATTAAGGTTAATTCACTTATCTTAATTGCATTAAGAATTATTTTATTCATTTCTTCTTCATAATGCAATTTTTTATTAGGTACTCCATCAAAGTCAAGTAATAATGATCTACCAAGTATCATACAGTTTTAATAAATACTCAATATTTTAATTGATTCAATTTTAAATGTATAATTTCTTTGATAAAAAAGAAATAAAATCAAAGTATAATGTATTTTCAGGCTATTGGCTGGAATCAACTACAATAAATTTATTCAATAGACAAATACAAAGATACTCTAAAGATTTAGACTAACCGTCTAAGAATTTAGAGCTGATGATTACTAATAATTTAGACGAATATCCTTTTCAAATACCCATACAATATTTATATAGGTGAAATTATGGAATTAACCACAGAAATACTTCAAATTATTTTACCGATCATTATATTGGAATTACTATTAGTTATAATTGCAATTATTGATTGGTTTAAACAACCAAAGGATATGACAAATCGATTATTATGGCTGGGAATCATACTATTTATTTCGGGATTTGGTCCTATCATCTACTTTCTATTTTCTCCAAGAATGAGTAAGGATGACTTACTGGTATTATATTCAAGTGATAACTAGGAGGTTTGATCGTTTGAAAATAATTAATGTCTCAAATTTATCAAAAAGTTATGGACATGTAACTGCTCTCCGAAATGTAAATTTCGATGTGGATAAAGGGAGTGTTTTTGGATTTTTAGGTCCAAATGGTGCTGGTAAATCCACTACTATTGCTTTGTTATTTCAATTTCTAAGACCAGATGTAGGAGATATTGCTATCTTTAATGAAAATATCAGAGGAAATCACCTATTAAAACGAAGAATGGCATTATTACCGGATGCAGAATTGCCAAAAATATCAGGAATTAGATTATTACGTCATTCAGCAAGATATCATGGTCTAACTGGACAAGCCTTACAAACAGCACTTACCTCTATAATTAAACAAACAGGAATATCTACCTTTATAACTAGAAATACAAGTAAATTGAGTAAAGGTCAGAAAACTCGAATCAAACTTGCAAATGCGTTAATAACGGATCCTGAACTAATAATCGCGGATGAGCCCACATCGGGATTAGATCCAATGGGAAGAAGACAGTTATTAGCAATTATGGAAAATTTGGCAAGAAATGGAAAAACCATATTTTTCAGTAGTCATGTTATCGGAGAAGTAGAAAGAATATGTGATAAGATTGTTATTCTCAATAATGGTAGAGTTTTTGCAGAGGGTACAATAAATCAAATTACAAATAAGTTTTCAATAGGAGATAATTATATTATTTATGGAAAAGGAATTGATTCTACTTACCTACAACAACATTCAGATATAACTCATATAGAACCGTTATCTGGGAACAGATTTAAGATTCAAACAAATGGAGATGGACTTCAAACACCGGAATTTATGAAAAATATCGTTGAAGATAACTCGATTGTTTTGTATTATTTCATGAAAGAAAGTATTAGTTTAGAGAATATTTTTGTAAATGCGATGGAGGTTTAAAGATATGAGGGTAAAACAAAAATCGAATTATAACATAATAACAATTCATGTTAAGACAGAGTTTAATTTAGAAAAGACCAAAATAATCGCTATGGGTATGTTGTTCCTATTTTTTGGCATAACATCAGTCTTATCACAATTATTTTTACCAGAAATTCTCGAATTGTCTGATTTACAGGTGATTAATCTTCCAGAACCAACAATTACTCAAATCCTATATGATTTCTGGGGAGATATTGGATTAATTAGTCTGATTGTTATATTGTACAGTGCATCTACTTTTTCATCTGAATTCGGCACCGCGAAAAATGGATATTTCTACCTATCTAGACCAATATCACCTAGAACATATTTTATGACTAGATTTCTAATCAGAGTAATTGGGATAATTATTATGTTTACTGTATCATCAGTCATTACAGTCCTATATGCGACTTTATTCTATGATTCATTAGACATGAAACGAGTATTTATTGCTAGTTTGTTGATGGCATTGGTTTTAGGTACTATTTCGTCATTTGTTATAATGATGACTACAAAGTTTAGCAATGCGATAAGTGGTGTTTCAGGAATTTTACTCTTATTTATTCAGTATTTAGTAGGTTTGGTGGAGAGTTTAAAGTGGTTTTCACCGTTTGTGTTATCAAATATTTGGCCATCATTATTAATTGGTAGTGTAGATACTATAGAACTGATACTGCATTTTATTGTACTTTGTTTGTGGATTGGAGTCCCTTGTTTATTAGGTTGGTATTACTATGGTATAAAGGATCTAATATAATTACTATAATAAGAAATCTTATTTTATTTTAATATCCAGTATATAGTGATTTTCATCTTTTATATATTTCAAGCTATAGAATAAAGCGATACTAATTGAAATTAGTCCAATAACGATTTGAATTAAACTATTATCAAGAAGAAGGCCATTCATTAAGATACCAGTTCCAAATCCTGAAAAAATATAAATTCTACCTAGTTTTATCTGATCTTTAGGTAGGAAAAATATCCAAATTATATTTGTCAGAACGATAACAGAAGGTGGGTATTGCAGCATACTATATGACAGTAGAATTGCGGAAATTAATGTAATTATTGCAATTGTTAGCCATATGTAAAATGAAATATAATCATTATTTAATTTACCCATTTCATCAATTATGAAACCAAAAATCAATAGAGGTGTAATCATCCATGAAATAAAGACTAGTTCCATAGGAGAAAGAGAGGCAAATGAAGAGCTTATTTTTTGAGATACTGATCTATCAAATTCTAAATCAATAAATTGAATCATATTGGAAGCTTTTTCACCGAATTCACTGATAAAATAAATATCATCTGATTTTGTTATAATTTGCGCGTCCAATAGTAATTTCAAATGATATGAAAACTGCCCTGTTGATTTTGTTTGATGAGTTGCTATTTCATGAAGGGTGCTAAAGCTACTGCCTTGTCTTTTTCTGTAGAGATGAAGAATTAGTTCCCTTCTTAATGGATGATTTAGAGCTTTTAATACTGAATTGATATTGGGAGAAGAAACTTGAGATTCTTCATCATTCATGAAAAATCATCTTATATTAAATATTAAAACTTTACAGTTCATTAATGACAATTCGTGTGAGTGTATTTATTTTGTTAGATTTTTTAATTTTAATGTTATTTTATACACTATACGAACGCGTTTTATCGATTAGGAATCAGTAATAAAATGTAGTTAACATTAATAATTTCTATAAAGACTTACGAAATGTATAATCTAGAGCAACATGAGCAATATAATTGTCAGGATAGATTCAATTTACGGTCTAGCCCTAAGTAAATTATTATTAGATACTGGTGAAGTGAGTTTATCCAATCCAAATAGAGAAATATTGGAAAATTTATCAATAAACGAGGAGAAACATCCTCATGATGTAAATATTAGTGATTTGGATAATCGCACTGGTATCATGCTCAAAGGATATCCACTAGCTGTAAAGAAAATCGAAAAATTATTCCGAGAAGAATTACTTGATAGTATAATTTTTCAACATCCTGTAAAACAAGATGCAATCTATTCAGCAATGGTAATTAAAAGAATTTTTAAGAAGAGGCTTTCGATACTTGACCTTGGTGGAGATACAAGAGGTATTATTTTCAACTCCAGTGCCGAGGTTGGAGAACAAATTATTGTTCAGGTAAAAGAATTACCAACAGAGATTGATAAACTACCAGTGTGTTCTACTGAAATTACACTTGGTGGAGATTATGTAATACTAGAAGTTGAACAAGATTTTGTTCGAGTATCTAGAAAACTACAAGGAGCTGAAAGAGAGGCATTACACAATTTGGGTAAACTTCATCAACCTCCAGGCTTTGGTATAATTATTCGTACAAGTGCTGCATCTGCAAATGAAGACGATATAATCAAAGAAATCAATAGTTTAGTAGATTTGTGGTCAGAAATTCATCGTCAAATGGAGGAAGATGAAAGAGGGATTAAATTAGTATCTGGAGAAATGGTATCAGAGGTATATTTTGCTAATGCATCTAAACAACATTTAGATACACTCAGAGCGAAGATATTACCAACTTTACCAAATTACCATCATTTAAGATCATACTCTATGGCAACTGGCTTTGGATTAGAGTTCATTCAAACATTCATTGCTAAAATTCCCATGGAGGAAGCATCTAAACGTATGTTGGAAATGATTTTAGAGCGAGATTATACTAACAATCGAAATATCAGGGGAGATTTTCGATTTTTAAACGGAACTATAAGAGAGGAAAACTTAGGTAATATCATTGATAATAAAATAATGAAAACCTCTTTTGTAAAGCATGAAAACAGTTCTGATCCCAATGAATATTTTAAATTATTCGATGGTAATCGAGTGGAAGCAATATTCGCTGCTGGTGGTTGGACTATCCACTATAAATATTACAACAATGAGAATTTAACTGGAGAAAGGTTAAGAATTATTACACCACTTGATCTCGGTTTTAAAGGTAGGATACGAGCTTTTGATATGGGTATGAATTTATATAAAGATGCAGAAACAGGAAGAGTTGATACTCAAGTTGATGATATCACTTCGAATATGATAGAAAGTGGAATGATATCCAAAGATTTAGATGAGAAACTTGGTGATATCCTAAGAAATGCTTTGGAATTATTGAATGCATCTCACGAACAAATAATTATTAAATAAATCCCCATCTAATATCTGTATTTAATAATCAATTCTATAAAAATAATTTTAAATCAGTAATAACTGTAGTAATGTATGGTCATTGCTAAGAACAAAGAATGTTTTATAGCAATACTCAAGAGCTCGAAAAATAGTTTATCAACCCAAGAAATCTTAAATATGACAGAGAACTTCCCCGATCTATGTCAGGGTTGTACCAGTGGAACACACGTGGTTTCTGCTGGAATTAAATTAGCTGAAGAAGGAAAGGTTATTAGAAGTATTGCAAAAGGAGGATTTAGATGGTCATTGGTAATATAGAAGGCAATGTACCTAAATCTCACCTGTTAAAAAAGGAAATTATTGGAGAAAACGGCAGTATATTTGTGTATTTATATATTGTAGAGTTTGAAAACGCAATTGTTGCGAGTATTTATGATAAAGGTGTAAAATTAGGATCTATGTCAATGGGTTTACCGAGCAATGAAGTTGGAATTGACAGTATGAGTATTTTTTATGGTAGAGATAATCAAATGGCAGATGGATTAGCATTAATTCTATCTAAAAAGTTGAACAAAATCGTATATGCATCTGTAAACGTAGTACAACAAACATCATTTTCAATTTCTACAATTAGAGAATTAGTTGATGAGTATATTAAATCCAAGGAAGTTAATCTTTCGGATTCCATGGTTTCATCAAAGATTGATTAATATCGAAAATATTCAGTGTTTTTGCTACAATGAAATCTACCAAATCATCGATTGTTTGGGGTTTTTTGTAAAAACCAGGTGCTGCTGGCATGATGATTCCTCCTGCTTCTTTTATTGTAACTAGATTTTTTAAGTGAATTAAGTTTAGGGGCGTTTCACGAAAGACTATTACCAATTTTCTATTTTCTTTTAGTGTACAATCAGCTGCTCGTTGAATTAGATTATCAGAATATCCATTGGCAATTGCTGCGATTGTTTTCATAGAACATGGGATAATTATCATTCCGCTGTTTCGATGGGTGCCTGATGCAATTTCAGATGCTAAATTTTTGATATCATGGATTTTTGTAGCAGAGTTTATGATATGTGACATATCACTACTCACTTCATATTCCATTACCTTTCGCGCACCATCAGAGATTACTAAATCCACTTCATGTCCCAGTGAAATCAGTGTTTCAAGTGTTTTTAATCCATATTGCACACCGGATGCACCGGTAATACCTAGAATTAATCTCATAATAAATTGAATAAAAGGGATGTATATTAAGTATAATATCGGTTTCGATGAAGAGTTTCTGATTTTTAAAAAATAACCTAGAATTAGCTAAAATACAAATACTAAGTATAAAAATATACATGCTATACATCGAATAGAAGGTTAAATGTCTAAAGAAATACTCATTGGATATATTAAAGGCGATGATATATCAATTGATAAATTTCGTTTATTTATAGAGTTAGCACAAAAGAGAGGTTTTTCTGTTTTCCAATCACCAGATAGTCCCATTTTAGAGGGGATAGATCAAATAACTAAATTCCCGGATAATGCAATATTAATTGTATTTGGGGGTGATGGAACGATGTTACGTGCGGTAAAAAACCACCCAAATGTACCAATAATTGGTATTAATTGTGGTAGTTTTGGATTTCTTTGTGAATTTGAACATGCAGAATTGGAAGAAGTGTTTACATTTATTGAAAATAAAAACTGGATAGAAGATAGATCAAATCAGATTGAAGGCAGAGTGAATGGAAATACATATACAGGAATTAATGAATGTGTAATATCTGGAGCAAATACAGGTAAACCAATCGATTTCAGAGTGACCATAGAAGATATACCTATGTTTCAATGTAGAGCAGATGGAATAATATTTTCCACCCCAAATGGATCAACAGCATATAACTTTGCAGCTGGAGGAGCAATCCTCTCACCGACTTTATCTGCCATTATCATTACACCTATTGCACCATTTTTATCACTAGATAGACCGATTATAGTTAATCCGGAGAAATCATTAAAACTAGAGAATTTAGAGACAAGTAAAGAATGTAGGGTATTTTACGATGGTATTATGCAACATACCCTCAAACCAGGAGATCAATTGAAAATTACTTCTAGTTCACATCAAACAGTATTTTTACGAAGAAAAGGCAGTTTTTCAAGAAGGGTATTTCTAAAATTTTCTGAAAGGTATTCTCTTGGATGATATACATTATTGATTCAGGAATTTTAATTAACCAATCAGTTATTCCTGATCTCCATATTGAAGATGAAGTAGTATATACTACTCAAAATGTCTTAAATGAGTTAAAAAGTTCTTTATCACGTTCTGTTCTCATACTTTTCGAAGAAAAATATAAAATAACAGTCATAAATCCTAGTTTGATTAATATTGATTCAGTAAAAAAAACTATTTCAAAAATAGGTGAAAATAAACTTTCCATGCAGGATATTGAATTACTTGCCTTGGCTGTAGAATTAAGAAATAATGATATGGTAATTATATTTACAGATGATTACGCGATTATGAACATAGCTCATGAATTAGAGATTACAGTAAATAATATTAAAACAACAGGAGGAAGTCAAAAACGGAGATACAAATTTAAGTGTAAGTCGTGTGGTAAGTATTATAACCGTGAGCAATTAGACTGTGAGATCTGTGGATCACAACAATTTATCCGATATAAGAAATAAAATTACCAAGAAATTTTTGGTCTAGTACGTACGAATAATTGTTAAAAGTTAAACTTCATTTATGTAATTAGATTGTGTATATTACTTTTTTGCAATTTTCATTATATCAGAATCACCAGGTTTGTAAATGGTGAAAAAGGCTGTTAAATGAGGTCTTCCACATAAAATACCAAGATCTTGTGAAGTTTTTGGGTATTCAATAACTGGAATTTCTGATAGATTTGCATAGTAAGTTACATCGTCTCTTAATTGATTGGGAGCATTACTAGCAATTACTATAGCCTTAGCATCTCCAGTTCTTGCTGCGGACAATGCTTTCTTCACACCTAAAGCAGTTTTACCAGATCTTTGTGCCACGGAGATTGCTTTATCTAAATTGAAACTCATATTTATCACTAATATTCTATAATTCTTATTTCTTCACATCTAACTTAAATATTATTTTAAAAAACAGTAAATCTCTAGGTACTAGTTAATTTTTTGTGTATTTTGTGGTTTTAATTAAAACAGTAATCTATGCTTTCATTTGTGTAAATAATAATTCTTTTCTTCTTTTATTAGCGTCTAATTCATGATTAATTAGATAATATATTGGATATATTACAATTAATAAGCATAAAGTGGTTAAACTTAGTGAAATTGTAGTAGCAAATATGCTTACACCGACCGCAAAGGCAACAGTCCCGATGATAAAAATAATTACATCACTTTGAGTTGCTTGAGCACGGCTAATCATAACAGTTGCGTCTTTATCACCGGAATTGGTAATTACCAGTCGATAATATCCCTCTCCAACTGATTTATAGAGATCCATATTATTTCCAGTCATGGTAATAACAATATCATATTTTTCAAAGGTAGATGTTTCTGATTTTTGTACAACAAGTGATAGAATTTTTTCTGTATCATAATTGATTGCCTCTCCATTATAACTCATTAAGTCAACAGAAAACTGTAAATCTTGATCTTGTTTGATGTATTTAGAACTGAATTCCACAGCTACACCACTGTTAATATTGTATACAAATCCATCTGTTTGAGCATTCAAACCAGAATAGACCATCATAATTATACCGACCAATATCATGATAGAGGACCATCTTAATACAGATCGAACAAATTTTAGCAACAATGTTGGTACATTTAATTCTTCCATAATATATAATAGGAATAGCAGATATATAAGGATTGTGTTTTTGTTACCCCCTTCGTGGTAACATCTTTAATAACTCTTATTCACAGGTAAAATACTCTTTAAATTAACTCATAATTAAAATATAATCTTGAAAAATTTAATTTGTTTAAACTTATAATTAAATACAAGAAAACTTCTAAGTAAAATTATGGTTAAAGCACTAGTACTCTTTAATTCGTTCTATCTAACCAGTTTATTAAATAAATATAGACAAATACTTATCAAACCATCTCATATTGAATTATTGGACAAGATTACCAGTGAAAATACAGTTGAGGATTTGGATGGATTGATATCTTTATTTTCGCTTTATACTGAAAAAACAAATCAAATTCCATTTAGAAGGTTATCTGGTGCAGACACAAAACCAGGATTATTGGATTCATTAAAATCACAAAACGTTGATGTAAAGTTTTTATCCTTAGAGAAATATTACAGCATATTTGAGCAATTTTATGAAGTTGATTTTATTATTGCTCCAATGACTATGCAAGATATTCCAGACCTGTATAACATAACAGATAAATTGAAAATACCTGTATTTCCACGAACATTTCATCAATGGGAGGCTAAAATCAATCAAAGAAGATTACTTTCTACTTTTGATAGTTCTTTGCTATTACCATTTTTCTACATCCCCAAAGCAAAAAATTTTGATTTAAACAAGGTACAAATAATAATAGACAAATTTAAAAAATTACAAATTGAATATGTCTTTGTAAAAGATGATGAAGGATTTCATTCAGGATCTACATACCCATACTATCATTGTAAATTAGAAAATTTATCGTCGATCATGGAACATTATGCAAATGCCAGAGTATCTCTCATAATAGAACCTCTAATTACAACTGTTTTGGATAATAAGAGAATTACGCGAATTGTTAAAATACATGGTTTTGGTGGTATTCATAAGCAAGAATATTTGGAATTTAACGTTTTTTGGAGTTCTTTAGAAGGAAAATATGGATCTGAAACTATTGCCAAAATTGAGAGAATAGATGAAGAAATTGACTTGGGTAATTTTCCATATACCATACTAAATGAATTTATAAATCAGCGTCTTCCATTTAACTTGACTTCTATGGATTTCGCAAAAAATTTACATGGAAATTATTATTCAATTGACATAAATCACGCTGCAGGGACTTGGGGAGAAGTACAAGAAACAGGTAGAATACTTGATAACACCATATTTGATCAAATGGTATCAACTATGTGTAATACTAGTTTTGATGATTACAAGAATCGACTTGAATTGGTTGAATCTCAATTTACAGATATTCCACAAAAACCTATATTCTTTGATGGTACAGAATTTATTCCCATAGTAGAATTAGAATAATTTTGTATATCTGTTAATTTTTCAATATACAAGCAATTTCTAAATTATAGCTAAATAAAATATTATGATGATAAAGGCTTCATACCCCAATATTGACTCAAACCTACAGGGATACCCATAGATCGTAGCATAGCAACTAACGTTCCTCTATGTTGTATTAAATGATTCTGTGTACTAAGGAAACCTTCCATATGGGTTACAGGACCTCTAGTCAGGAAGGTAGAATATGTTTCTTGTACAAAATCTCTGTCAGAGAATGAATTATAATGTTTTAAGAAAACTTCGCATGATTTTGTAAACATAGTTGAATAATCCTTTTGTTCTATAGAATCACCAAGATACTCTTTCATTTTTTCAATTAATACATCAACCGGTGGGAATTCAGTGTATACTTGTTGTGCAAATAACGTTGCACCAAGGGGAAGAGTAGAAATATGAAAGCATATACTTTCTAAAGTAGTAGAATTTTCTTCAATTTTAAAATCCAATCTATCTGCAGGAACTGCTTGAAGGACATATTCAGTACCTTTAATGATATTTTCAAATGCTTTGATTATCTGTGTTTTTGCAGTTGTCATTATTGGGGGTTCTCGGTGATAATAAAAAAAATGATTTATATCGAATACATGACAGTGTTTACATTTAGTCTAGATTTTGAGTTTACTTGAGAATAATTTTTCAAGTCTGATTTAAAAACATAAAATATTAAGTATAATTATGAGTAAATTCAATTTTTGTGATACATTTTACCGTTATAAGTACAATACTTCTTGGTCTCCAATTAGTGACAAGTATAAGATTTGATAATTATGAAAATACGGGGGGTGGGATTCGAACCCACGAACCTCTGAGGAGCGGATTTCTAACGGATTCAGCCTTTTTTAGCCTTTTTCATCTTGAGTCCGACGCCGTTGACCGGGCTGGGCGACCCCCGCGTGTAATTACACAAATACTATTTATTGCAGTATTGTGTCTACATTATTTCTTATGCCAAAGGAATTTTTAACATCATCGTTGATTAACGGATTATCATCATAATAAAAATGAAAAATTAGTTATACTTTTTTGATTTATTTTGATTATTTTGTTTGAACGAATTGTATCAATATTTTTAGAAATTTTCAAATTTTTTCCTCGACATTATCAGCCCACAGTGTTTTTCTTATTCAATGTTTGTAAATCTGATACAAATATAAATTACAGAATTTATAATTACTTACTGATAATAATTTATTGAAGAAAATCAGCCAATCGGGTTAATCCTTCATTGAGTACTTCTTCATTGGCTAGGTAAACCATACGGAAATGGTCTTTTCCAAATTCCTGTCCAAATCCTGAACCAAATACCATTAATGTATGTTTTTCTTGCAACAGATCTAATACAAATTCCTTATCATTTTTCCACTTGGTACCTTGTAGATCTAATTTTGGAAAGATATAAAATGCAGCTTTTGGTATGACTGTTGAAATTCTATCTATTTCACCTAGTCTTTTGACCACAAGATCTCTTCGACTTTTTACCTTCTCTATTAGCCCTGCAAGATGTGGAGGGTTTAACGACAGACCAGCAACTGCGGCTTTGGAAATGGGAGTACTGGGTGAAAGTCTTACCCTGCATAATTTACGTACACCTTCCCAAGCATCTTGGATTTGATCTTGAGTATCAATAACATAACCATATGCAGCCCGATAACCAGGGGCAAGATAAACCTTAGAAAATCCATTGAATACTATTGCAGGTACATCATTAGTAATCGATGAATAGGAGGTATAGTTTCCCTCTAAAACTAATTTATCATAGATTTCATCACTTAAAATTGTGGCTCCAGATTCACCGACTACATCTCTGATTTTTTTCAGGGTAGATTCTGAGTATACAGCTCCTGTGGGATTATTTGGATTAATTACCACTACTATTTTTGTATTTGTTGTTAGTTTGGATCTTAGATCATCGATATCTGGATTCCAATCTTCTTCTTCTATACATCTGTATGCTACAATTTCTGCATCAGCAGCAGTTCCAATACTCTGATATGCGGGATATGTTGGACCCGGTACTAAAATTCGATCTCCGGGGTTGAGAAATGATAACAAAGAAAACAACATCCCTTCAGATACTCCTTGAAAATAGATAACATCATTGTTTGATATAGATAAATTTTGTTTTGCATTTTCATAGTCTGCGATCTTCTGTCGTACATCTAAATCTCCGGTAGAATCTGAATAATAACCAAGCTGGGTTTGAGATCGTAATGTATCTTGCATAATACTAGGAACTTCATAGTCGAATTTTAGTGGATCGCCAATATTGAATTGCAAGATAGAATGTCCTTGTTCTTTGATTTTATTTGCTATAGTTTGTACATCTCTTATAGCATATTCAATATTATTTACACGATTCGAAATCCTCATTATTCTTCAGGATACGACGTATAATTTGTTTATTTTGAAGTAACTATTCAAAGATTGAATAATTTTGTATAAAAATAGTGAAATAATTTAGATATGTTTTAGATTTAATTATTCTGCTACTTTTAATAAATACTAGAGGACATTATGAATAAGATTAAAAAAGTTTAAACCTCTGCTATTATGAGAGCAAATTGACTGATAGTGTTGAAGAAAAGGAAGGAAGGCCTGATGAATTAGTTGCCTTTAACAGAATTAAATCAGAAATAGAGGATATCGCAAAATCACAGGCTGAAGAAATTACACAATCTGCAAAAGAACAGTCGAAGCTAATTTTGGATGCTGCAAAGGCTGAAGGAGAAAAAATCAAACAAGAAATCTTGAGAAAGATAGAAAATGAAAGTAGAAATACTAAGATTAGAGAAATCTCGAGAAAAAAACTATCTCTCAAAATGGAATACTTAGCTGCTAGAGAAGAAACCATTGATGAATTAATAGTTGAAGCAAAAACTAAACTTCAAAAATTCTCTGCTTCTAAAGAATATGGTACTTTTCTTCAAAAAATTGCTGTTGAGAGTGGAATTAGTATTGGAGGAGGATCTTTTGTATTAGAAATGCGGAAAGAAGATAATACGCACTTTTCTGGAGATGCATTATCTAAGATATCCAAGGAAATACAAGAGAAGACAGGTGTAGATACTAAAATCACAGTAAGTAAGAAAACACTGGATATTCTTGGTGGTATAAGATTAATTAGAGAAGATAATAAGTTACTTGTTGATAACACCTTTGAAACCAGAATGGAACGTACTAAAGAGGAAACTCGAGTAAAATTATTGGATTTATTAAATTGATTACTATGAAAATTAATAAAATAATATTATTTGCATTTTTGGTACTATTGGTACTATCAAATGGAAATAGCATAAAGGCTCAGGAATTATCCACAACTGCCGTGGGATTATCAGGATTTATATCAAATGATAGATTTGAACAGGGATCTAAAGTTAGATTTTCGGGTTCCTATATTAATAATGGCACGGAAGCACTATACACACAATCTATGAATATTACCTTTACAGAGATTATTTCACGAGCTAATGCAGATCCACAGGTGTTTAATTTAAGTATTCAATATTATCCAGCAGATACTTTAGTCGAGGTAAATGGAACTTTTACTGGTACAATCAATCAAGAAATAAATTTTGAACCCGGTCCATACAATGTCTCATTGTTTTTCTTTGTATCAGATGATCCAGATTATATTCGTTCAGGAATTCGTTCGGTTTATTCTATTGCAAATGCAAGCATAACAATAGTTGGTAGTAGTCAAACCTCAGATTTCGTTCGTACAGTAGTAATAATTATTTTTTCAATCTTTGGTATAATGATTTTATACGCAATTATTAATAAATTTAGGAAATAGAACCAAGATAACGTGCATGTACTAAAAAACCAGAATGGCCGACCATTCGTGTTGCAGGTCGAATAGCACCTTCTTTAAGTTGAATTCCTCTCTCAATTAACTCCAATGCTTCAATATTCTCAAAATTATTTTCTTTAAGTAAATTAAAGTTTTTTTCCAATTGATTATATGTTGGTTGAAATAAAACTATTTTACCTCCGATTTTTAGTACCTCTGTAACTTTGGGTAGTACTATCCAAGGATCTGCCATATCTAATACTAATGAATCAGCGACACCTGTAACAAATCCTTCTTCTTTTACATCTCTCAGATGAAATTCTACATTATCTAGTTTCATCCTTTTCAAATTCTTCATTGCAGCTTTTTGTGCTTTTTCACGAACCTCATGAGTTATTACCTTTCCCTCATTTCCGACATAAGTTGCAAGAATTGATGTCAATCCACCACTTCCAGTTCCGGCTTCATACACTACATCGCCTGGTTTCAAATCTAATAATAAGAGGATCATTCCTGCATCCTTTGCATATATTATTTGACTTTCATGATAGAAATTTTCCAAATAATCCATCATTGTTGGAAGAATTGCTTTTATCTGTGTTCCGGTATTAGTGGTTAAAACTGTTCCAAATGGTTGATTAACTAATTCATTGAGATCAAGTTTCCCAAAGTTGCAATGAAATTCACCTTCACTAATATTGCGTAACCACTTTTTTCTGTGATTATAAACTAAAAGTACGGTATCATCTTCTTTAAATGTAATCATATCAATTCCTACAATTTTGAACTATAATATCCGGGATTCCTAGTACCATATATGCCTTTCACACCACTGTTGATCTTATGCTTGATTTCATTCGCCTCGTCTATTGAGATTTCACCTTTTTTTAAACAATAATCGATAATTTCAAAGCATTGTTCTTCTGTTTTTGCTCTAGCTAGAAAATCGTATATATTTGGTTGATAATTTCTAAAATAAGGTATCTTAACTGTATCTTCAGACTTTAAATCTTCTTTTTCTAGCAGTGAATCGATAGTTATATCTTCATCAAATAATTCTTCTGCTAATTTTGAAAAATTTTTATTTATTTCATCTTCAGTAAATCCTTCAAAGATAAATTCATTATCGGGTTCATCTTTTTTTGGACCAATCATAATTTAATTTGGTAATCATTATAAAATAATATATTGAAAGATACTCAGTTAAAATAATTAAATCTATTTAGCAGCGGATACTATCTTTACAACATCTTCATTTTCCAATTCATAATTTGCAGCTATTCTTTTGTTGGAATTTAGAGGTAGAATTCCATGAATAAATGATTTTGCAAGATCAGAGTGAATTTTGCCGGCAAATTCCTTGGCAGTTGTCCCTTTTTCTACTAAAAATACATCGGGTAATATTCTACCATCATGATCTGTCAAATGTGTCCCATCTTCAACAGGAAATACGGCAATCATTTCTAATAATTCAAAAACAGCAATTTCCAGTAAATTAGTCACACCAGTACTTCCTCTTGGTTGAAGAATTTTTTCTTTTATCGCTTGAAGAACTTTAACTTGTTTATGATTATTGTTTATTATTTTAAAATCATTAGAACCTGGAAAATATTGAATTATTTCGGTCTCATTGGCTTTTCTAAGAGTTAATTCCGCGAGTCCAGATGTTGAAATTATAATAAATTCACCATATTTATTCTTCAGTTTAGTTATATTATCTTCTGCATTATGCATGTCCATTTTATTGGCTGCAATAATCATTGGAAATAACAGTAATCTTAATTGTTCAGCAAATTTGAATTTATCATCATCAGTCCATTTCCTTGGGTCTTGATTCAGTAGGTTATTTGAGTTTAATAATCGCTTAATATCACTAAGCTTGGCACCTAAGCCAGATAACTTATCGTGGATTGTTTCTGCTAACTTTGATCTATCAGATTCTAATTTTTTAGCAAGTCTATCCCAATCATTATACAAAATCTTTACAATCCAATTAGTTAATTCTTTTGCCAACCAATCGATATCCTCTGCAATATCATAATTTTCGGTCAAATTTCCTTCTGCATCAGTGGTTCCAGAGGAATCTACAACATGAATGAATAAATCAGCTCTTCTTAAATCATCTAGAAATTTATTTCCCATACCTTTTCCTTCAGAAGCACCAGGTACTAAACCTGCAACATCAAGAATATCTACGCCAACATAACGAGTACCATCAATACAGACGCCACTCCGAGGATTACAATTTTCTTTTAATGTGGAACAAGGACATTTTACTCTCACATAGGCAACACCTCGATTTGGTTCTATTGTTGTAAATGGATAATTACCCATTTTTGCATCAGTCATACACAATGCATTGAGAATGGTTGTTTTACCGGATGAAGGTTTGCCAATTATACCAATTAACATTTATCTAAATACAGTTGTAAGTAACTATCAATAAATAATGTTATAATCATCAGGAAAATCATGAAAACTATAGTGGTTGCAGACCCTATTGATATAGAAGCAATTGATTTACTCAAGACCCAAGGCTTTGAAGTAATGGATTTAAGCAAAGAAAAGAATAAGTTAATTCAATTTTTACCAACTGCATCTGGATTGATTGTAAGAAGCGCAACAAAGGCAACTAAGGAATTATTAGACAAAGCGCCAGAATTACAAATAATTGGAAGGGCTGGTGTTGGATTAGATAATATTGACCTCGATGAATGCAAGAACAGAGGCATTGTTGTAGTTAACTCACCAGAAGGACCAACAAGATCAGTCGCGGAACTTGCATTAACTATGATGATAACTGTTGCTCGAAACCTAGGTGAAGTGTATTCAGGTACTAAAGCTGGAGAGTGGCCTAAAAACATAAAAGGAAAGGAATTACATGGAAAAACACTTGGTATTATAGGATCTGGAGCAATAGGAGGTACTTTTGCTAGATATGCTATTGCTATTGGAATGTCTGTATTAGCCTACGACATTATCAAATACTCAGATTTGGAGGAATTAGATCAATTTAGATATGTTAGTTTGGAAGAATTGTATACAAATTCAGATGTTATCTCCATGCATGTTCCGTTGCTACCGGCAACAAACCATATGATTAATCAAGAAGCAATTTCTAAAATGAAAAAAGGTGTCATTATTCTGAATACATCTAGAGGAGGAGTAATAGATGAGAATGCTCTCTTGGATGGACTTAATTCAGGTATTGTCTATGGTGCAGGATTGGATACTTTTGAAAATGAACCTGTTAAAAAAGACCAACCCTTAATTCAACATCCAAAGGTATTTGCAACTGCCCATATCGGTGCTCAAACAAAGGAAGCAAATAAAAAGAACTCAATAATAATCTCTGAGAAAATAATTAATCATTTTAAGTAATATAAGCATACATTCATTAATTAAGTGATTATAATTTAATTAGCTTGTATCAAGAATATGAAACCAAAATCAATGAGATTTTAGTTAAAAACGAAATTCAAACTTCGATTACACTACTTCAACCACCTTCACTAGAATTGGGAGATTTCTGTTTTGTTGTCAATAGGGTTTCTGGAAAAAATGACCCTATTGAATTTGGAAATAAATTAAAGGATTTTTTTGTAGATCTTTCTGGTATTCATAGTATCACTTTATTCAATACTGCAGGTGAAAGTGGTAAAAAAGGTGTTATTTATCTTAATTTCACTCTTGATGAAAATATGAAGATTAGTTTAATGCAAAATCAAATTCAAAGTAACTTCAAGAATGTGAATAAAAAATCCTATGGAACATCCCAATTAAATACAGGAAAGACAGCAGTGGTCGAACATACTTCAGCAAATCCAATTAGCCCAATCCATGTTGGTAATTTAAGAAATAGTATTCAAGGAGATACTTATGCTAGAATATTGAAAAGTACCGGTTATAAGATCCATCGATTATATTACGTCAACGATGTTGGATTACAGATATCACTTGTAGCAATTGGTTATGAAATTACGAAAAATTTGAATATTAAACCTGTTATTAAAGTTGATCTACATTTTGGTCAGATTTACGCCATTATGAATTGTTTTTATTCCATAGATCAGATCAAGAGGAAGTCTAAAAACAAACAAAACAGTTTATCAAAAGGATATCAATTTACAGAAAGCGATATTAGCATTCTACAGGATGAGTATAAAGCAGAAATACAAATCATTCAATCAAAAATTGATACTATTACAGTGATTGATAAAGCATCTAATAATCAGAAAAAGGAATTACGCGATCTTAAGCGAGATTTGACAAAATTAGAGGATGAAAGTAAGAACATTGAGAAATATGACCGGATTTTTTACAATTTGAAAGGTCGATTTCCTAAGTTATTCCATCCATTACTGGAAGAAGTTTCAAAACTAGATTTAGATAAACGTCAAAAAACATATCTGTATAGTTTTGAGAAAAATACAGACAAATATATTTCATCGATATTTCGAGAATTAGTATCATGGAATCTTGGTGCGTTTGAATGGACTTTAGGTAGATATAATATTGAGTTTGATCAATTTGATTATGAATCGGATCTTACTTGGAGTGGAAAAGCTGATGAAGTAATAGATCAACTAGCAAAGTCACCTAATATTGTAGCAAAAGAAGGTAAGGCATTGCGTTATTCTTATCCATCTGAAGCAATGGCCGAATTCTCTAAAAAAACAGGTAGAAATAAGAATTCATTTCCAATTAAAGGACAAATTCCAGACTTACAATTACGAAGAGCAGATGGTACAGCTTTGTATCCAGCCAAAGATATTGCATATTCAATCCAAAAATTTGAGGAATTCAAACCAGATGTAATTTACAATGTAATAAGCACAGAACAAACGCTACCTCAGTTTCAATTATTACTACCTCTTTTCGAGCTTGGTAAGGTAAAATATGCGAAAAACTTATTCCATTATTCCTATGATAGAGTAGATCTTAAAGGTAGAACTATGAGTGGAAGAATGGCACAATATATTACAGCTGATGATTATTATAATGAAACATTCATACGAGCCAGAATTGCTAAGAGAGATTCTGATGAAAAACGAGGCAAATCAATACCAGTGACTGATGAAGAATGGGAAGAAGAGAATCTAGTATTACATGCCATTACATTAGCAAGTACACGATTTCCACTCATAGAATCATCTCCAAAGAGAAGAATCGAACTTGATTTAGATCGTGAACTTGATTTTAATCGAAATTCAGGACCATTTATCCAATATGCACATGCAAGAGCGAATAGTATACTCATTAAAGCGGAAAAGGAATTTAACATTAAGCCTAGTATAAAAATCGATTTCAATCAAATTACTGATATTGATGTATTGGAAATATCTGATCATCTTATGCTTTTTGAAGAAAAACTGAATCTAGCTGCTGATACACAAGACCCCTCCCAAATAGCAACTTGGTGTTTTCAACTTGCACAATATCTAATGAAATACTATGAGAAGTATCCAGTATTAAAGTTGGATGAAGTTAATATTGTCAAAGCAAGATTATTTGTTATTGCCATGATAAAGAAAGGTATCAACGTTGGTCTAACAACACTTGGTATACCAGCAGTGGATCGACTTTAATCTAAAAAATACATTTAATCTGAAAGATTTATTTGAGTAATCGTCTTTTATTAAATATAATGAATATACTACGAATACGATTGGAAAACAAGGATATCAATATATTTGATGATAATAAGGCTGAACTACTGTATTCTATCACATGGGGAAGATATTGGATTGTTAGACGAAAAATTAATCTTTTTCAGGATCAAACATTAATTGCTTTAACAACTAGAAAATTATTACGAAAAAGGAAATTTTCAATTAAACATCAAGATCAGATATATCAGATTAAATTAAAATCAAAAAAAGCAATTATTCAAATAAATTCGAAAAAATATACGTTAGATAATTTTACTTTTGGAAGATTGCAAATTAAGGATGAAATGAGTAGAATAGGGTTCATTATTGATAGAGTAAGTCTAGTATCAGGTGATATTTTAGTAGAAGATAATGATGAATTACCTTTAGTTCTTGTAGCGATTTCTAGTTATCTTATTACTAAGTATTATTAAATATGAATAGAAATAATAAGTTAGATCAATGAGAAAATCTATGTAAAATTAACTTGGTTGGAACGATATAATATGAATTCAGTAAAATTAAAAGTTGATGAAGCAAGAAGAGGAGATGTAGGTAGACAAATAGCTAGAATACCAGGAGAAGTTGCAGATAAGTTGGAATTAAGAACTGGAGATGTAATTGCTATTACAGGAAAAAGAACAACTTATGCCAAGGTATGGAGAAGCTCAGCAATAGAGATGTTAAATAATGATACTATCAAAATTGAGTCGATCATTCGTAGAAATGCAGGAGTCACGCTTGATGAATTTGTAGAAGTATCAAAAACCAAGGTTACTTTGGCAAGATCTATAACAGTAACCCCAATACAAAATATGAATGTTTCTGGAAGTATTACTCAATTTCTTTCAAGAGCATTACAAGACAAAGTAGTCAGTCTCAATGATATTGTAACCATAAGTACGGGATTAGGTGGAATGCTATATTTCCAAATATCTCAAGTTGAACCAAGTAATCAAGCTCTAATTATTGGTGATAAAACATCTGTTCGTTTAATCGATGAAACTAAGGATAATCGGACAAAGAAAGAAGGGTTAGAACACAAAGAAGTTCAAATCCCTAAAATAAGTTATGAAGATATTGGGGGTTTGACTGAGCCCATCAGAAAAATAAGAGAAATGGTTGAATTACCCTTAAGACATCCAGAATTATTTGAAAGACTAGGGATACAACCTCCCAAAGGTGTGTTATTATATGGACCCCCAGGAACAGGAAAAACACTATTAGCACGTGCAATTGCAAGTGAAACAAGTTCACATTTCATCAGTATTGGTGGACCTGAAATAATGTCTAAATTTTATGGGGAATCAGAGGGTAAGCTAAGAGAAATATTTGATACTGCCAAAAATAATGCACCATCAATAATCTTCATAGATGAAATTGATTCCATCGCACCTAAGCGAGAGGAAACCAGCGGAGAAGTAGAAAGAAGAATTGTTGCTCAATTGTTATCTTTAATGGATGGACTAAGTAGCAGGGGAAATGTAGTTGTTATAGGTGCCACAAATCGACCGGATAGTATTGATCCTGCCTTACGTAGAGGAGGTCGATTTGATCGGGAGATTGAAATTGGTATTCCTGATGAGGCTGCTAGATTAGAGATATTAGGAATTCATACACGTGGTATGCCATTGGATAAAACAGTAAGCATCGAAGAGTTAGCCAATAGAACTCATGGTTTTGTTGGTGCAGATGTTGAAATGTTAGCAAAAGAGGCTGCACTTTCCAGTTTAAGACGATTTTTGCCAAATATTGATCTATCGGTTAAAACCACACTAGATTTGGAAACACTAAATAAATTAAATATCAAGATGACTGATTTTGAACAGGCATTATTAGAAGTCACACCTTCCGCACTGAGAGAAGTATTTGTAGAGATACCTAATGTTACTTGGAACGATATTGGAGGATTAGACGATGTAAAAACACTTCTTCAGGAAACTATCGAATGGCCAATGAGATATGTAGATGTCTATAAAGCAATGAATGCAAAACCGCCGGTAGGTATTTTGTTATACGGCCCTCCGGGTACAGGTAAAACCATGCTTGCCAAAGCAGTTGCAAACCAATCAAATGCAAATTTTATATCTATAAAAGGACCTGAACTCATTTCAAAATGGGTTGGTGAATCAGAAAAAGGAGTTCGAGAAATTTTTCGCAAAGCAAGGAGTGCGGCACCCTGTATAATTTTCTTTGATGAAATAGATTCAATTGCCAGTATACG
>Ga0224506_10000893_pt1 | contig 22690 bp, 18 predicted proteins | sample SF_Jan12_sed_USG_2_FD_169108 | JGI IMG/M metagenome (GOLD analysis project Ga0224506, IMG submission 169108) | Sediment microbial communities from San Francisco Bay, California, United States - SF_Jan12_sed_USGS_8_1 | ecosystem: Environmental > Aquatic > Marine > Sediment | place: USA... | reverse complement strand
AATACCTGCAGAACTTAAAGCTGAGTGCCAGGACCCCTATGGCGTCCGCGCACTGATGTATGCATTGCTACTGCATCCATCCGCAGCGGAACAGAGTAAACAATGCTTATTGTTGGAAGAACTGATCGATGCAGAGTTGTATAAAAAGGTAATGGCGCTGGCTCCCCTCACCGTGAAGCTTGAGAAAAAACTGCGCCTGCCCATGATTGATCTGTCCATACCGGCATTACGTGAATTATCCTTGCCACAATATGTATCGTTTAAGTCAGTGTTATCGGCGCTGATTCGTGCAGATAACAAGACAGATTTTTCTGAGTGGGTGGTGCAAAGAGTGTTGATTCAATACATGGACGAGATCCATGGTCTGCGAAAGCGTTCGCGGCCCATTTATTCCCATCTACGCCATGTTCAGAAAGAAGTTGAATTATTGATGACTGTCGTTGCTTATACCGAGCACAGTAAAGATCTTGCCGCAGAAAGTGCGTTTTCCGCAGGGAGAAGGGGGATTGATAGCGTAATACAGAATATGATCCCAAGAGGTAATATGTCGCTGGCAGATATAGATAAGGCGGTGGATAAAATTGACAAACTTACGCCAAAGCTAAAGCAAAACATATTAATGTCACTAGCTGCATGTGTGACGGCAGACGATCATGTTACGGTATCAGGAGCGGAATTATTACGCGCCATTTCTGCAAGTATTAATTGTCCTATGCCACCAATCATTAAATGCGCCTAAGCCGGATGGTTGACTTGTTATAGGAAATAGAAATGTATGTTATATTTTATTGGGTGGTAGCGAATGATGGTGATGTATGACTGAGCATAATGACTTTCTCGAAGGGCTGAATGAGCATATACCATTACGTGAAAAGCTTATTGCCGCTCATGAATCCATGGCTGATTTGTTTCCCTATATCGTCCGTATTGCTGTAACCCTCTATGATTCCAAATCGGGTATGCTTAAGACTTATTTACACAGCAGTGGTGACGATAATCCACTGGAACACTACCAGGCCTCACTGGAGGATGCACCGTCATTGAAGGCCATACTGGACAAGGGCCTGCCGCGCGTTATCAACAATATGCTTACCTTTGAGAACCGTGAAAATGAACATGTCAAAAGGATAGGGCGTCAGGGATACGCAGCCAGTTACACCTTGCCGATGTTCAATAATGGGGTTTTTTTCGGTTTTATCTTTTTTAACTCCAATGAGCCTGATGTGTTTGTCGAATCGGTATTACGTCAGATCGATATATATGGCCATATGATCTCCCTCATGGTTATCAATGAACTGGCCTCTATCCATACCCTGGCAGCTGCTGTTAAAACCACAGGCAGTATTGTCCATGTGCGTGATCCGGAAACAGGTAGTCATCTGGATCGCATGTCTCGTTACAGTCGCTTGATCGCTACTGCCCTGGCGGATAAATATCAACTGGACGACAACTATATCGAACATGTCTTTATGTTCTCGCCACTACATGATATCGGCAAGATAGGTATCCCGGACAATATCCTGCTTAAGCCCGACAGACTCACCACGGATGAGAAGCAGATAATGCAAACCCATGCCCGCAAGGGCCGGGAGATAATCGATAATCTGTTGTTGAACTTTGGTCTGGAAAACGTTGAACACATGGCGGTATTGAGAAATATTGCTGAGTTTCATCACGAGGCGGTAAATGGCTGCGGTTATCCCAATGGGATTAGGGGTGCAGAGATCCCTCTGGAGGCTCGCATCGTCGCCGTTGCGGATGTATTCGATGCACTGACCAGTATCCGACCATACAAAGCTGCCTGGGATAACGACACAGCGATCAATACACTAAAGAAACTGGCGGGTGAAACCCTGGATCAGGACTGCGTCAATGCCTTACTGGAGAATATGGATCAGGTCCTGGAGATACAGGCACAGTTTGGTGAGAATGTTTTTGGCTAGCCCATATCCCTGTTTCTGAACGGCTAAGACCTCCTGTCTTGCCTGCATCAAATGCTGTTAGATTTAGCTCTCAGTGCATCACTTCAGCCTGATAAGGATGTACAGACTTGTAAATATTTGTGTGTACGATGAGCACATTAGTGGCCGATGAGGTACGAGCGTTAGCATATCGTATCCAGCAAACTACTCAGGAGATAGAGACTATGGTGCAAGGCATACAGGAAGGCACCAGTAATGTTGTAACCGCCATGCAAGAAGGCATGAGTGAAACAGAGCGCAGTGTTCACTATGTAAAGGAAACCGGTACCGTGTTTGAACGCATACTGCATTCAGTCAAACAGATATCGGATATGAATAGTCAGATCGCCAGCTCCGTCGAGGAACAGATAGCGGTGATAGAAGAGATCAATCGTAATACCGTAAATATTACCCAGATTGGAGAAGAGAGCCTGAAAGGAGCAGAACAGAGTGTGATCTCCACCAACGAGCTGGCACAAATGGTACAGGGTGTGAGTGAGATTGTTGGCAGGTTTAGAATGGCGGGTTAATAATGCCTGCTTACGTCGGCATGACAAGAACAGGAGACGGGCAGAGTGTTTGTCATTCCGACCAACGGGAGGGATCCTAAGATGCCTCCTTACGTCGGCATGACAAGAACAAGAGACGGGCAGAGTGTTTGTTATTCCGACCAGAGGGAGGGATCTAAGATGCCTCCTTCGTCGGCATGACAAGAACAAGAGACGGGCAGAGCATTTGTCATTCCGACCAACGGGAGGAATCTAAAGATGCCTCCTTCGTCGGCATGACAAGAACAGGAGACGGGCAGAGTGTTTGTCATTCCGACCAGCGGGAGGAATCTAAGATGCCTCCTTCGTCGACATGACACAAAAGTGTTACGGTACTACTCTTGTCATTTCGACCAACGGGAGAAATCTTAAAGAGACAAAATGCGTCGTCACAACGGTTAACTATCAAATAACTACTTGGACAAGGAGTGTCTATGGAAAAGCAATATTATGTTTATATTCTCACCAACTGGAATAATAAGGTAATGTATGTTGGTGTAACGAATAATCTGGCACGCAGAGTTTATGAGCATAAAAATAAGCTCGTTGATGGTTTTACGAATAAATACAACATAAATAAATTGGTATATTACGAGCAGACTACGGATGTCAATTCAGCAATTTCTCGCGAGAAGCAGATTAAAGGGTGGCGTCGGGAAAAGAAGGATGCATTGGTGTTGGCGATAAATCCGGCTTGGAAGGATCTGAGTTTGGAGTGATTGTGTTCGAGTTATTTACTGTCATTTGGACCAACGGGAGAAATCTTAAAGATACCTCCTTCGTCGGTATGACAAGCTTGGTGTTAAAGATACCTCCTTCGTCGGTATGACAAGCTTGGTGTTTAAGAGACTTCCTTCATCAGCATGACAGTATCGAGGTTACCGAAACATCAGTAGTCATTTCGGCCAGCAGGTGGAATCTTAGGATACCTCCTTCGTCGAAATGACAACGTTTGTAGTGGCCAAAATTATTTGTCCACTACAGTATTACGATATTTATATATGACTGCATTGCATAATATAATTTGTAAGCATCAATGATTGTATGGTGAGATTTTGTGTGAAATCATCGATGTCAGACTGATCTATTTCATATGCATAATTATTTATCTATGTGTTCGGATAATTAGCTATCTTCAATATATCTTCACACATCACACAGTTTTTAGTCTTCTTCGCATCATATAGATGGCCGTCTGCCCGGTCTATCATCTCGGATATGGACTCATTGCCTCGATATTGAGCGACGCCAAAGCTGGCACTGAGATGCTTAATATATTTAAAGTCCGTGACGGATAGTTCGGCGCAAAGTTTCTCAGCTAGTTGATAACATTTATCAATTTGGCTGTTGCAAATGATAATGAATTCTTCGCCACCCCAGCGACCAAATATATCGCTGCAGCGTATGTTGGATTCGATGATACTTACCATCTCTTTTAAAACGTGGTCACCGACCTCATGGCCGTGCGAGTCATTGATCTTTTTGAAATTATCAATATCAAATAGGATGAGAGAGAAGGGTGTCTTTTTGCGTTCATAGTTTGAAATGCTGGCTTCGATACTTCGCATGACTGCACGACGATTCATGATTCCGGTAAGATAATCACGATCAGATAGTTCCCTTAGTTTTGTTTGTATTCCTGTCCATTCGGTTTCATACAGCCAGGACAGTAGAGTAGCGTAGAGATAAACAGCAATAGCCTGACCTAATACACCAATATTAACCGGTGCGATACCGTGGATAGATTCATAAAAGACAAAAGAAATAATGTAAGCGGCAATGGTTAGCAGAGAAAGAACCAAACCGATAAAACGATTTGTGAGATAGAAATACATGATAGGAACGACACCTAACCAGACGAGTCCTTCTGATTGATGAAGAACCATAAAGGCGCTGCCTAAAGAAAATGACAGGGTAATGATTATCGCTGCAATATTGGGTAGATATTTGAAACGGGGCTTAGTGCTAAGCCATAAAATCACGGGTGTAACCAGAATACTGACTATTCCGCCTATAGCCTCACCGGTCATTCCCAAATACAGGCTGGACAGGGTAGCCACAGAGCCGATAATCATGCCGAAGAGAAGGAAAAGTCTGGCAACACGAATGCGAGATGCTTGTATAACAAAGAAATTCATTTAAATCCGTTAATTCCGTCAGTATATATAGCGTACTGATATTATCGTCTTATCCAACCCTGATCTTTAACCTAAGCGCAGGAAATACTTCAACAAAAGCTATTATCCCTCCGTTCTCACATCGTGAGATTTGAGTGCTATTGTTGAGTTAAAATAAAAGCCTAGTGTGAAATTCACATTGACTATCCATTGGCTAAATGGAAATTGTAAAAGAGCAGGTTTTTGTTGTTAATACATCACTGTTCAAATAGCGCCAATTTAAAGCTAAAGCAACTTCCACCAGACGCCGAACGTTGGTAGGTTATTGAACCGCCATGTTGTTCGATGATGCCCTTGGCAATACTCAGACCGAGACCGCTACCTGAAAAATTACGCGTGCTGGATTCTTCACCCTGGGTGAATTTATCAAATAAAGATGGTTGGAATGCTTCTGTCACACCAGGACCATTATCACACACTGAAACGACTACTTGTTTATCCTTAACCGTAGTGGAGACAGTTATAACATCATTGTCGGGTGAAAACTTGATGGCGTTGGAGATCAGATTGTCTAATACTTGCTGGATTCGACTTGCATCTACATGCACAGGCAGTGCTTGATTGATGTCGCTGAGCTTGATACTTATAGCGGATTGCTTGGCAAAATTCATGTTTTCATCAATAGCGGTTTGTAATATATCGGCTAGCTCAATGTTATGCATATCAAAACTTAACTGGCCAGATTTTATGGCTTGTATGTCTAAAATATCATTGATTAACAGAGTAAGTCGCTCTGCATTTTTTTCCGCCATAGAAAGAAATTCTTTTGCCTTATCTGGTATCTCACCAGTCATTCCGCCGATCACTAGCCCCAGTGATCCTCTGAGAGAAGTTAAGGGAGTACGTAATTCATGGCTGACAATTGAAATAAATTCGTCTTTCATCTTTTCAATCCGGGAACGCTCGGTAATATCCTGGGCCAGTGATGCAAATCCTACTACCACACCGTATTCATCAACCAGAGGGGTATTGAACCATTCACATAGTATGGTGGTACCACTTTTTGTTATATTATTATTGATGTTGTGTGTGCCGCCATTTTGTGAGGCCAGGTTTTCAACAATCAGATCGACTTTTTTTCGCGCATTCTCTGGTACTAAAAGTTCAGAAATATTTCTACCAATAGCCTCGCTGTGCCGATAGCCAAATATCATTTCTGCTGATTCATTCCACTGAGTAATGGTCATGTTCGTGTCCATCTCGATTACGGCGAGGGGTGTTTGCTGTACATGCAGTGACAGACGTGACTGTGACGCTTTTAATTTTTGTGCGTTATTCTGTTCTTGAATGCGCAGGCTAATGGTTTCATATATGTTCTTATGGCTGCGGTAGGCACCACCTAAAAGTAATAGCATGGATAAACTAACCATAATGGCACTTACTGACATTGCCTCATGTTCGGATATGGCAAAACGAATAATTAAAGGTGTCAGTGTAATCACGATGTACGGCAGGATTACATATAAGATCATGGAGATGTTGGTGATGGCAATAGCACTAGTGGTTACCAATACGAATGCGAGCATTAGCTGATAGATGGGCTCGCCAACTGGGAAAAGATAAATGGATGCACTCCCCCAAAAACATGCGGCAATAAACGCTATAACTGAAAATTCTGTTACCCAAACTTTATAATTCAGGCTGTTTTTATGTCGAAAGCGATAAATGCTGTGTACCAGTCTGCCGGTGTTCATCGCAGTAAAAGACAACGTCCATATAAGCAGTTCTGATGTTTCAGCCACAGGCTGCAACACCAGATAAACAAAGCCTATCCCCATGTACGTACCCCAGATCGATAAAGGGGACGCCTTAAATAGCATCTTGGCTAACTCAATAAGGACCTTATCCTGATCTATTGCTCCTTCTTTACTAGTGCTATGGGTAGAACTTTTGAGCATAATTTTTGAACCAATCATTATTAAGGTTTTGTATTCGATTTGAATTATAAGTCTTTGATTTTAGGTGAGCAATCAAAGTAATAGGGCTTTACAAAGATGTAACATATTATCAATCTATCCCTGTTTTAATAATAAGTAAACAGTCTTTACAGCAAATATATGGCTCTACTGTGAAATAGTCGGTTTACTGCGATGGATATAATGTGCTCTCTCAGTGTATTGTTGGTGCCGAGGTATATAATCAGGATCTGATATCTTCTTAACGATGCGTGTACGGAACATAAATGAAGGTCATTTATTTAATATTGATAATTCTTACGGGTATTTTTGCTACGATATTCTTCATGCTGGCTTACCTATCCAAGTCCGGTGTGGCCCCAGGACTAACCAATGGCCGGCTGGCGAAGTGTCCATATACACCAAATTGTGTGTGTAGCGAATACCCCAACAACAGCCGACATTATGTGACACCGCTTTTGTTCCTACAGGATAATAATTCCGTACATTACGTAATCATCAAGGCAGTTATTAAGGAAATGGGTGGTCATATTGTGCATGAAAATGATAATTATCTGGCGGCAATCTTTTCTTCTTCTGTTTTTGGTTTTGTCGATGATGTTGAGATTAGATTCGACCCGGCAAACAGGATCATACATATGCGATCAGCATCAAGGGTTGGATACAGTGATGCTGGTGTGAATACTAAACGATTACAATCACTAAAAGTTGCATACAATAGTAAGATTGCAGGTTTGAATTCTCCTTACGAGAGGAACTTAAGTGTCGAATAAATTTTCACTATATGGCTGCGTTGATTAAGGATTAGGAATATGGATTTACTAAATATAATAGCAGTACTAATTACACTGTCTGCCTTGTTCAGCTATATCAACTATCGCTACATTGGTTTACCTACAAGCATCGGTATTATGGTGATTGGTATGTTGGTTTCTCTGGCGGTCATCGCTGCGGGTGTGTTGGGGGTGGGTATCGTTCGCGAGGCAGAAGTTTTTGTAAAAAGCATAGATTTTACTACATCCTTAATGCAAGGGATGCTGAGCTTTCTGTTATTTGCTTCGGCCCTGCATGTGAATCTCAATGACCTGATGAAGCAAAAGGCCCCAATTCTACTGCTTTCCAGTTTCGGTGTTGTGGCATCCACCTTCATGATTGGTATTGGTACGTGGTATTTATTGGCCTGGCTTGGACTGGATCTACCTTTGATATATTGCCTGCTGTTTGGTGCCTTGATCTCGCCGACAGATCCCATCGCTGTTATGAGTATCCTTAAGAGTGCCGGTGCCCCGAAAAGTCTGGAGACAAAAATAGCGGGGGAGTCTTTGTTTAATGATGGGGTCGCCGTGGTGGTATTTATTGTACTCCTGGGGATTGCCACAGGTGGTAGTGATATAAGTGTCGGTTCGATTACGCTGCTGTTTATTGAAGAGGCAATAGGCGGGAGCTTATTTGGACTCTTGATTGGCTATATTGCTTATCGTATGTTGCGCAGTGTCGACAACTATCAATTAGAAGTCATGATAACCCTGGCGGTTGTAATGGGAGGCTACGCCCTGGCTAACATGCTGCATGTATCGGGCCCACTGGCGATGGTAATAGCAGGACTGTTTATCGGTAACCATGGTCGTTATTTTGGCATGAGTGATCATACACGTGAGCATGTAGATGATTTCTGGCATTTGATTGATGAAATTTTGAACGCAGTGTTGTTCCTGTTGATCGGCATCGAGATACTCGCCATCGAGTGGAACTATGGCTATCTGACAGCAGGGCTATTGTTAATCCCCTTAACTCTGGCGGCAAGATTTATCAGCGTTGGTAGTATCATTGGATTGATGCGTAAGCGACGTCCCTTTAGTCCCGGTGTTATCAAGATACTCACCTGGGGTGGCTTGCGCGGTGGTATATCTGTGGCCTTGGCTTTATCGATACCGGCCGGTGTTGCGCGCGATGAAATACTGACGTTCACCTATGTCATTGTCGTATTCTCGATATTGGTTCAGGGTCTGAGTGTAGGAAAACTGATTAAGTCTTATCAGGCAGATAGTACAAACACATCGGATTAGTTAGTAGATACGGGGTTATAATTTTGATTAATGTTTCTCTCAGTAGTCGAAATGACAAGTTCAGAACCTAACACTATTCTGTCATGCCGAGGACGGAGATCTCTTGGGATTTATCCTGCTGGCTGGAATGACACGTCAAGCCTACACATGGTTCATCTAGTATGATGTTGAATAAATTAAACGCGAACTAGATGTTCCCTAGCAGATACTCGAGTTTAAGACTGATTTTTCCGATGGGTTTCTGGTTGTTGCTGTCAGTAACCAATATTTCAGGGATAATTTCATAGTACAACCAGGTTTTATGTATAAGTCGTTTATATCTTAATTGTAAGTAGTGTACTCTATCGACGGGGTCATTGCTTTCAAACAAACCCATTGCATAGGCTGCTGCAGAAAAATCATCTATTTTATGCGACAGGCTGATACTGTGTTCAGGTTCTGTATAATTGTTGTCGAGATAATCCGTCACTTTATTAGAAATGCGTAGTATATATTTGTCATTATAGTTGCGTACGAATCGTAGCGATGAGGTGACACCGTTGCCTGTTTTGGCTAAGTGAAATGCCGCTTCTCTCCAGTATATAGTCCACTGCTCATAAATTATGTTTTGGTTGTATGCGACACGAAAGAAAGGGTCATAACTTTTTTTGTACTCAGCACCAATGTCCATATTGAACCTCCAGTTTTTTCCAGTGAAGGCTTCTGCGCTAAGCGATGCTGCATTCGTATTTCTATTTGGATTTCCCGGTATTATGTCTGGGTTGTCACTGTCTAATTCGCTATCCGCTTCGGTTTGGAATTTAAATGTCAAACGTTCCTGGGTTCGAGGAAGAGTGATATACATTCGTGTGTCAAATTGAGATGACGATTTTTTCGATTCTTCGCTAATGATGTAGTAGTTGATACTGGCAAAACTTTTATTATGCTTATCGTAACTTCGTGATTTGCTAAAAAATATGTCCAGTTTGTCTGATAGTTTTAAGAGTTTATCAGAGAGTACAAGCTGTGGACGATCCAACAGTGAACATAGGTGACAATCCGCAGGTGTATTGTATGGCGCTGAACTCTCGTCACTAGCTATAGTTGCTGTTTGGATGTTAAGCAGAAGAGTTAATGTTATAAGTTGTCTTGTCATTACGGCTCATATCTTTGTATATGTACTGTATGTCTACAGCATTAAAATTCAATGTGGTGAAATATTTGCTGTATGTAGTTGTTGTCAATATTATCATTTCCTGATCTTGATATATTCGATTCATAAATAGTAACAGAGAGTATAACAGCCAAGCTGTACATTTTATCATACAAGGTGCTCCTATTTATAATAGACTACTTATATTAATAACCGTCATAGAAACTGTAATATATCTAGGATCTAAATATTAAGGCTCGTATTAGCATGATCACCCCAGGAGTAGATGAACTGCAAAATTTAATCGGATTTATTATTCAGGACTGGGCTGTCCGCATATGGTACCGCCACGGAAGTTGTTTTATTACACTCACTGGTTGCTGATTGGATTTGTACTTCCGTAAGTTACTTGCTGATGATGCCATGGTTTCAGCAGAGGGACGTGGTTTTAAGGGGTTTGCGTGGATGCATAATGTTGCAATTAAATCAGCAGTGGATGAAATTCTTAGTTAGGCAGTCTCCGCAGGAGCTACACTGAACAAGTCTACAACAAACACATAGTAAGGAGGCTATTGAGGCTACTTCAGTGATTCTGATGGACATCTGTAGAAGATGACTCATAATCTGTTAGGTAGGGACAGAAGATGGCTAATTGCAGGTCGAGGCTCTTCAGGATTCCTCCCGTTGCTCGGAATGACAATCGTATGCAACCGCCCACACCTGTCATACCGACGAAGGAGGCATCTTCAGGATTCCTCCCGCTGGTCGGAATGACAAAAGTGTGTCGCATACGCTAAGTTGTCTTGCCGATAGAGGAGGAATCTTCAGGATTCCTCCCGCTGGTCGGAATGACAAAAGTGTGTCGCATACCGCTAAGTTGTCTTGCCGACAGAGGAGGAATCTTCAGGATTCCTCCCGCTGGTCGGAATGACAAAAGTGTGTCGCATACCGCTAAGTTGTCTTGCCGACAAAGGAGGCATCTTTAAGATTCCTCCTGCTGGTCGGAATGACAACAGACGTTTTGTTTTTCCTTACACTGTTATGTCGACGTAGGAGACATCTTTAACTCCTCATCACTCGAAATGCATTCACATGGAACCATTATTCTTCATGTGTCATGACAACGGTATGTATGTATTTTAATATTATGTCAAACTGATCTTATCTCTTTATTGTCAGCAACAACATAGCAGGTTTACACTGTATCTGTACCGGTATGTATATTCTTCAGGAGGATAAAGGAATGCAAAGAATAAATTTTATGCGAGGCATAGTAGCAATATTGATATTACCACTATGGCTGACGAATGCGATGGCAGCAGGAGTGGTGAAGATAACCCCGCTGGGTGGACAGAACGGCGAATTCTGCAAACTTGATCGGGCGATGATATTTGAAGATCCTAACGGCACCCGCATTCTTTACGATGCAGGGCGTACCGTTGCCGGGGCTTCAGATCCGCGATTAGGAAATATCGATGTGGTGCTGGTCAGCCATGTGCATGGTGACCATATCGGTAATCGGCACAACAAGGCGGTCAATGCCGGGTCGTGCGAAAAACCCGATATGTCTGTGGATGCGACACCAAATTCGAACAGTGTAAATATTGCCGTAGCGAAGAAGGCCAAGATAGTCACTGGTAGCGAAATGCCAGGTTTCTTTGCCAGTAGGTTGAAGGCCGCAGGAGCTAATCCCAAGGATTCGATGCTGGTGCGCTTTGGTGCCATGAAAACAGTCGGTGGTGTGGGTATAACCACGGTGCCTGCGGTACACAGTAACGGACTGGCAACTGAGTTTGTTGGTGGTTCACTGGGTGAGATGATGAAGGCTACAGGTATCACTGCCTATGTGGGTCCACCTACGGGTTACGTGTTGAAATTCAGCAACGGCCTGGTGGTATACCTGTCAGGCGATACAGGCATTACCGCTGAGCAGGATGTTGTGGTTCGTGGTCACTATGCCGCCAAGTTGGTGGTGATGAACATCGGTGATACCTATACCACGGGGCCAACCGAAGCGGCCTATGTTATTAACAAGTTGATCAAACCGACGTCGGTTATCCCTTCTCATGCCAATGAGGTGGCGACACATTCGGGTAAGGTTCTTGCGGGTAGTCGCACTGAAAGTTTTATCAAGGCGAGCCGGGTCCCTGTGCATATTCCTCTTAGTGGCAAAACCATGTCATTTGATCGCAAAGGTAAATGTACCGCAGGCTGTTAAAACAGGGTGTAAGGCATGGGCTATGAGCAGGATTATTTTCTGCTCATTGGCTCAGGCCCATATTGCACATAAGGTCGATGTGCAATCAAATCCACAGCGATGATTCTTATCTACCATTGCTGCATATCTCCATATAAAGGGTGGTGAACAAGCCAAAGCGGCCTGTACCGGTAAAGATGTATCAATCCCACAATCGATTGCATCAATTCTGTTAAATAGTCCATGTTTCTTGGTTGTGTGCCTTGAGAGGAGGGGCTGAATGGGATATATTTGCCTGCCAGTTAGGTGCAGCTCGGCTAGTAATCAAGAATAATCAATAAGTTAGCTGATCCCGGCGTTGTAATGCACGCAATCCTCACTTCAAATACTATTCACTTAGAGCATGGAACCCGATTGCTATGACATCGATCGATGAAATAAAGAGCCAAACACCAGCAATGGTGACGAAATATGCCCAGCGCAGTAATACCCGGGCATTTATCCAGATCCTGAATACCTATATTCCTTTCTTTGGCCTGTTTTATCTGGCGATGGACAGTCTGGATGATTCATCTTACTGGCTGGCTGCAGCGTATATGTTCCTCATTTCGGCATTCATTGTCCGCATCTTTATGTTGATGCACGATTGTGGTCACAAGAGCCTGTTCCGCACCCAGTTGCTGAACAGCATTTTTGGTTTCTTTAGCGGCGTGTTCTGCGGTATGCCGGGTTATGTCTGGGCGCAGCACCATGCCTATCATCACTCCACCAATGGTAACTGGAGTAAATATCGGGGCCCCTTAAGTACCCTATCTATCGATGAGTTTGCCAAACTCAGCACGACAAAACAGAAATTTTATCAATATAGCCGTCATCTGTTTATGGCTCCCGTAGGTGCATTTTTATACTTCATCTTTAATCCCCGTTTTAACTGGGCGCTGGGCACACTAAAATTCCTCGTATATCTATTTGTCACCAAGATCAAAAATATTCGCACCTCTATTATGACTATATCTCGCAACTATGACTCCAAATTATGGAAAGATGGTGCGGAGTACTGGCATATGTTTGGGAATAACGTGGTGCTCTTATCGATCTGGGCAGCCGCCAGTTGGTATTTTGGTACAGCCACATTCTTTACCGTATATCTTATTACGCTGACTTTTGCCGGAGCCGTAGGCATCATCATCTTCACTATTCAGCATAACTTTGAAGATTCCTATGCCGCAGAAGATGCTAACTGGGATTACTTTGAGGGTTCAATAAAAGGTACCAGCTACCTCACCTTACCGCGCATTGTAAACTGGTTTTCAGCCGATATTGCCTATCACCATATTCATCATTTGTCGTCACGTATACCCAACTACAATCTGGAAGCGTGTCATAAAGAATACGCTGGTATGTTCGGTGAGGTGCCACGTATTCGTTTAGGCGATATACCCCGTGCATTCAAACATATATTGTGGGATAACAAAAATCATAAAATTATCTCAATTAAAAAATACAGAGAGCAAGCGGCGACCTAAACTCGAAAATATTAGAAGATTATTAAAAGCCATCCTCCATAGGGTGGTTTTTTTTTACCCGATGATTGATGTCTATCTACTTAGCCAGCTTGGGAGGTGAAAAATATAGAGAAAAGCCTGGCAATTTGAAGCTCGACGAAAATTCGATATTGAGGTAATAAAGGCGTAATTTCTACCCATTTCAAGCTATTCTTATAGAAGGCTTGGATGTGATGCTTTAATTTCAAAGATAATATCCTACGGTGTCGATAGTGAATAATAAGTGATTTGTACATTTTTTTCTTAGAGAGCATAAATTAAATATTAGTGCATATCCGACACGGGCCGTATATTTGAATATACGGCCAAATATGTAACTAAAGGATGCATAAGGATTACTTAAGATATGGGTGAATCAGTATCAAAAAAGTATAAATGGTGGTTCGAAAGTAAGAAAGCTTTACTGGTGGAAGACAATGAACTTGCCCACGATTTAGTCCGTGTGATTTTGAAGAGAGTCGGCATAAGTATTGATATTTGTGTCAATGGCGTAGACGCATTGGATGCAGTGCAATTAAATGCTTACGATGTGGTGTTAATGGATATCCAAATGCCGATAATGGATGGCCTGGAAGCAACACGTGAAATACGTAATCTTGGCGGTAAAATGTCAGATTTACCTATTATTGCGATGTCGGCAAATGTGCATCCTGAGGATATTGAAATGGCACATGAAGCGGGTATGAATGCGCATGTCGGTAAGCCAATGAATAAAGAACTATTGTATGAAACGTTGTCACAATTTTTAAACTCTAGCCTGGAAGAAGAGTTAGATACTATACCTGTCGTAGCGGACATTTCTCCTACATTACCAATGCTTGCCGGTATAGATACAGACGATGGTATACAGCGTATTGCTGGAAATATGAATGCCTATATTGGAATGTTGCGAAATTTTTATGCTAAGTATGTAGATAGTGGTAAGGAGATAGAGACATTCCTTCAACATGGACAGTTTGAGCAAGCAGCAGTTCTAGCACATAATATCAAAGGTAATGGTGGTAATATTGGTGCAAAGTCTCTGCATTTGTCTGCGTCAGAACTGGAGCTTGCCTGCAAAGAACAATCATTGGATACGGCCTTTGAGGTGTTGCCTGCTTTCCAAAAAACACTAGCCATAGTTATTAGTAGCCTGAATACACTACCAAAAGATGAAGTCACTAAACCACAATGGATGCAACCATTTGACCCAGTTACGTGGTCATTAAAGTCGAAAGAATATATCCAATTATTGGATATGGATTTTGCCGCCGCGATGGATGGTCTGGAAGAGTTGAAATTTATCGCTGGAGATAAATTTACTAAAGAAATGTCGATGTTAGAAAAATACATAGAGAAATTTGATGTTGATACAGCACGACGGATTCTTCTGGAAATGAATAAATAAGCCAATAATATATCATTCGTAGGAATGATGTTTGGAGTTTGAGTTTATGAGTGATGGAAAACGTAAGGTTTTGATTGTTGATGACTCGGCTGATGATTTGCGGGTCTTGATGGAAAATCTCAAACAGGATTATGCCGTAGTTGCAGCCACAAGTGGTGAGAAAGCACTGCAGATGATTGTTGATGATCCATCTCTGGATGCGATCTTGTTGGACGTTATGATGCCAGAATTAGATGGCTATGAAACATGTCGTCGGATAAAAGAAATTGAGCATGCCAGAAATATTGAAGTCATTTTTGTCTCCTCACATGACACCGTAGGAGAAAAGCTTGCAGGTTATGATGCTGGAGCGAGCGATTACCTTATCAAGCCAGTACAATCGGTTGAGTTGTTGCAAAAGGTTAAACTGGCGATCAAAAATAAAGATGAGAGAGATGACTCCATAGTAGAAAAAAACAGTGCCATGCAGGCCGCAATGACTGCAATAACCAGTGTCGGTGAATATGGCTCTGTGATTGATTTTATGCGCAGAAGTTTCGAAGTTGAAAATATTGATGAATTAGCGAGTTTGATCGTAGAAGCAATTGGAAATTTTGGTACAGAAAATAGCGTACAGATAAGATCGAAATTTGGCGCGGTAAACCACAGTAGTCGAAATCCTATATCACCCTTAGAAATAGAATTGTTGGATCGACTTCAGGATCAGAGTCGTATACTTGAATTAGGTAAACGTGCGATCTTCAATTTTGGTGATATATCCTTGCTTATCATTAATATGCCTGATGATAGTGATAAGCGTGGTCGCCTGAGAGATCACTTTGCCATACTTCTGGAGGCCGCTGAATCCCGTGTCAGTAGTCTGGTAAAGGATCAGACTTTAAGTCTCTTACTGCAACAATCAAATGAAGCTCTGGAAGCCATTAAGACCATGCAGAGTGTGCAGAAAAAGGAGGGGGTTGAAATTATGGATGGGGTTTTACGCGATTTGGAAGCGGCTTTCTTAAGTTATGGTCTTACGGAAGAGCAGGAAGAAATACTTATGGCCGTAGTGCAGACCGGGGTGGATAAATCTCTCAATAATTTTGAGCAGGGGCTTATGATAGATGAAAAGCTGAGTAAGCTCATCGAGGGTTTACGTAGTATCTCTAAATAGAAACTTGTACTTATTGATACCGACACTTATTTGCAAAGTGCATTTTTTCTTCATGTTGTCTGGTATAGAATAGCGCGATAATTATTGGAGAGTTGTATGTCCCAGCGCTATGAACAGACCGTTTCACTCATCGATGACGCCAATCGTCAGGATCCAAATATCGTTACAGAAGATGGCGAGCAGTGGCCGAAGGAACTGTTGTATGGCCAGCGTATGTCCGAGATGCTGGAACGCTTTGCGCCCGCCAGCGATGAGATAGCCAAACTGGCCATACGCGCGCAACATATTCAGCGCTGGAAATCACCTCGTAGCGACTACCCGATGGACCGCACCGGTTATTATCAGTGGCGTACCCAGCTATACCAGTTCCATGCAGATACTGTGGCAGAATTAATGTTGCAGGCAGGCTATGACGCTCAGGCCATCGGGCGAGTAAAAGATATGGTCGGTAAAAAAGGCATAAAGCTCAATCCCGATACCCAGTTGTTGGAAGATATCGCCAATTTGGTGTTTATCGAACACTATATGCTGGATTTTGCTGGTAAGCATCCTGAATACAGTGAAGAAAAGTGGATCGAGATCATCCAAAAGACCTGGAAGAAGATGTCCGAAGCAGGGCAAAAATTCGCCCTCGCGGGAATGATTACATTACCTGTAGCACTGACACCTCTGATACAAAAGGCACTATCAAATTGAAGGCATCATCTTATTAATCAGTGTGGCCAGCTTTTGTATCGATCGTCTGGCCTTTTCTCCCTCCACCACACCACAGCTTAAGCGAATATGATGGGTATACTGGGCTTGTGCACTAAACAACAAGCCTGGTGTTATGGTTATGCGTTGATTTTTTGCCTGATGATACAGCGCAAAACTGTCCACTTCCTTAGGTAACTCCAGCCACAGGATAAAGCCTCCTTCTGGATTGGACATACGTGTATTGGCTGGAAAGTATTCTCTAATCCAATGGCGCAGCTGTTCCATACGATGTTGGTAGATGTGCGCAGCATTGCGTACGCTACGCCGGAAACTTCCCTTGGCTAGCAACTCGGCCATTGCCAGTTGGGTGTGAATGGCGGTACTGATGTTATCGAGAAACTTCTGGTAGCGGATCTGCTCGCTATAGCGACCTGCCAGCATCCAGCCCAGTCTTAGTCCCGGGGCGACGGTTTTGGAGAAGGAAGAGCAATAGATAACATTGCCATCCTGCTCAAAGGCCTTGATCGCCTTGGGACGTTTGCTCGCATAACTTAAAAAGCCATATTCATCATCTTCAATCAGTGGCACATCATACTGTGCCAGGATCTCTAGCAGAGTTTTGCGTTTACTTTCCGGCATGCAAGCACCCAGTGGATTGCTATAGGTGGGCACTAGCAGACAAGCCTTTATGGGCCTTTTATTCAGAGCCTGTTGCAAGGCCTGTAGATCCATACCTTCACTGGGATGGGTTGGTAGTTCTAACACCTTTAGCCCCAGGCTTTCCATGACCTGTAACAGGCCGAAGTAGGTGGGTGATTCAATGGCGACAGTATCCCCTGGGTTGGTAAGCTGACGCAGGGCCAGGCTTAATGCCTCCAGACAGCCATTGGTAATCACCACGTCATCAGGGTGCGCGCGCACACCGGCCTCACGCATCAGCTTGACGATCTGTTTGCGCAGATTGAGATTACCCTCGGCTTGTTCATAACTGCCAGCGGCCAGATATTCTCGCCGTGCGACCCCCGCCATGGCTCGCGACAAAGCCCCCAGTGGTAACAGATCTGGACCAGGGACTGCGGCACCCAGCTTAACCAGTCCCGTCTGGCGTGACTCCTGCACCAGTGACATGGCTAGCTGTGCCACATTGACCTCACGGGGTTTGAGACTGGGCTGGCTGGGTTTTGGTTCTGCTGCTGGCTCGCGATATTGACATACAAAGTATCCGCGTTTGGGACGAGACTCAATGACACCTTGTTCCTGCAGGTAGCCATAGGCCTGAACGGCTGTAGCCAGGCTGACAGCATAATCACTGCATAACTGTCTTAGTGAGGGAAGCCTGTCACCAGTTAGATAGGTTCCATGCTGTATAGACTGCTTGATATCTGTCGATACCTGCTCATAGAGATAGCACTTGTCTGTAATCATCCGTGTTTCCAAAACTGTTATGGTCAAGTTTATCTAGAACTGTATCTGTTATGTATATCAGATTTTGCCTAATTTAGACAAACCATATTTATACAGACATCTATACAGGGAATAGCAGCAGTGAAGCGAGAATTAGTACTTAGCGTTGAACATCAGGGGCTGATATATGGTCTGCTTGGAGTCATCGGGTTTTCCCTAACACCTCCAGGTACCCGTATGGCTGTGGAATATCTTGATCCAGGTTTTGTAGGACTGGGTCGTGCAGTGGTCGCCGGTTTGCTTGCAAGCATAATTCTGTTTGTTATGAAAATTCCTCTGCCTGAGAAAAAATACTATAAGAAATTTTTTATCGTCTCCATGTGTGTGGGGTTGATCTATCCCTTGCTATTGGGCTGGTCGATGCAATATATCACCGCCTCTCATACGGGAGTTGTGCTGGGGATTTTACCGCTTGCGACTGCGGTAGTGGGTGCCTTACGTAGCGGAGAACGGCCCAGCGCTGAGTTCTGGTTGTTGAGTATCTTCGCGGCACTGAGTGTGGTGGCGTTTTCCATTATTAATGGCGGCGGTGTTCTACAGGTAGAGGATCTAATGTTACTAGTAGCGGTGATTATAGGTGCCATTGGCTATACCGAGGGAGCATTACTGGCCAAAGATTTGGGTGGCTGGCAGGTTATCTGTTGGGCGATGGTATTTGCCTTACCTGTTTTGATTATCCCATTCGTAATGATTGCATTGCCAATGGAACTACATGTACCCAGCAGTGCATGGTATGGTTTTTTCTATGTGGCGATCAGCAGTCAATTAGTGAGTTTTTTCGCCTGGTATAAAGGGCTGGCCATGGGGGGGATTACCAGGGTCAGTCAACTAATGTTTTTGATGCCATTTATGACCATCATTGAATCACAGTGGTTATTAAACGACATTGTCGGATTACATACCTATTTCTTTGCCGCCTTGGTGATCGTTATTGTTCTGTTAAGCCGACGTTTCTAAAGTTGTGTTTGAATAAATAGAGTGAGTATAGCCAGCGGTAATAATTTATAGATATAGAGACTACATCAAGGAGAAGGTAGATGATCAAAGCAGGCGTTGTCGGTGGTACTGGCTACATGGGAGGCGAGGTGTTAAGGATCTTGCTGACACATCCACAGGTGAGTATTGCCTGGGCCACTAGTCGCCAGGGTGGTGATATCGCCGCCTATCATCCCAATCTATATGGAAGTGGTATCACCCTGATTCACCCGGATGATATCAGTACTGTAGATGTTGCCTTCATGGCACTGCCTACGGCTGCCAGTATAACGATGGCAGCAAGACTGCTAAGTATTGGATGTAAGGTGATCGATCTGGGTGCCGCCTTTCGTTTACAAGACAGGGGGGAATGGGAGCAGATCTATCAACAACCACATACAGATTGGCAGCTGTCTGAGCAGGCGGTTTATGGGATCAATGAATTACATCAGCACGCGATTAAACGGGCCTCACTGATTGCCAACCCCGGTTGTTTCGCTTCGGCAGCCATATTGGCTATGGCACCGCTGGTACAGGAAAGGATTATCGATCCCGAGCATATACATATAACGGGTATCTCCGGCACCGCTGGGGCGGGTGCGGAGTTGTCACGTGCTGCGCACCATCCGGAGATTGGCAATAACCTGATCCCTTATAATGTGATCGACCATAGACACAGTTATGAGATGGAGCAGGAGCTTTCGGCACTAAATAAAGGTGCCACAGTGACGGTACAGTTCACGCCGGTCTATGCACCGATCACTCGTGGCATACTCAATATCTGTCATGTAATACCCATTATCGATACCAATCGTGAGTCACTGCTGGAACTCTATCGCGAGTTTTATAGTGATGATCCATTCATCAAGATATATGACATGCCTGCGGTGGAAGGCGAGAGTTGGCAGTATAGGGCCTATCCCTGGGTGAGTGCCGTAGCGGGTAGTAACTATTGTCATATCGGAATGGACATGGATCTGAAAAGAGGGCGTATCGTTATCATGAGTGTGTTGGATAGTATTGGTAAGGGCGGTGCTCAGGTGGGAGTCGAGAATATGAATCTGATGATGGACCTGCCACGCAGTTATGGTCTTGATGCCTATGCACGTCATCCGGCGTGAGCATCATAATAGCAGAAATGTTAGTTTGAAAAATTCGTTCTGCTATTCACATATCGGATTGGTAATGAATGAGCCATGAACACTGAAGCAAGGGGAGGATACAGCGGGGCTTTATGTGGAGGTGAACAGTGGTATAGGCTGGATATGCATGGATAGTCGCCACATAGACTGCTGCAATCACTCATACCTGATTGCAGCAGTTATATGCTGTGACATACATTATTGCCGTGGTCGGACAGGCTTTATTTAATTACCCGGTTTGTTCGAGCGCGTGGCTGAACCGGAGGGCCTATGCTCATTACGCTGACCGGAACCTGAATGGCTACGCTTTGTGTGCGTGGACTTCTTCTTCGCTGCTGGGCGATTCTGGCCCTGGGGCCTGGGCTTTGACTTGGCTCTGGGCATGGATGCGATGTTGGACTCGGGCACATCGTGTCCGGTTTCGAAGCCATCAATGACTTCACGCACCAGTTTCTTTTTCAGCAGTCGTTCGATCTCTTGCAGATGAGGGGCCTCATCGGCACTGACCAGTGATACCGCCTGACCATCAGCACCGGCACGTCCGGTACGGCCTATGCGGTGTACATAATCTTCCGGTATGTTTGGCAACTCAAAATTGACCACCTGAGGCAATTGCGCAATATCCAGACCACGTGCGGCGATGTCGGTGGCTACCAACACACGAACCGTGCCACTCTTAAAATCGGCCAATGCACGGGTACGCGCTCCCTGGCTTTTATTGCCATGGATGGCTGCGGCTTTAATACCTGACTGTCCCAGTTTTTCTGTCAGACGATTGGCACCATGCTTGGTACGGGTAAAGACTAATACCTGGCTCCAGTTATTTTTCTTTATCAGGTGAATCAGCAGATTTGTTTTACGGCTCTTGTCTACGGTGCATATCCATTGATTCACCGTCTGCGCCGTTGTATTACGCGGACTAACCTCGATCTCAACGGGTTGGTTCAGCAGTCCCTTGGTTAAGGCACGTATCTCATCGGAAAAGGTGGCCGAAAACATCAGCGTCTGACGACGTGGTGGAAGCAGTGCCAATATCTTGCGGATATCACGGATAAAGCCCATATCGAGCATGCGATCCGCTTCGTCCAGTACCAATATCTCCAGCTGCGAGAATTTAACCGCATTCTGACTATACAGATCCATCAATCTTCCGGGTGTGGCCACCAGAATATCGACGCCGCGGCGCAGCTTCATCATTTGTGGATTGATCTTCACACCACCGAAGACTACCGCCGAGCGTAGAGGCAGAAATTTTCCGTAGTGTTCAACGCTTTCCGCCACCTGCGCCGCTAGCTCACGGGTAGGGGTAAGAACCAGCGCACGTACCGAGTTGGATTTTACCGACTCGCTGCGGGAAAGAATCTCCAGCATAGGCAGGGTAAAACCGGCGGTTTTTCCCGTCCCGGTTTGGGCTGCTGCCATGACATCCTTACCGTCTAGAATGGCGGGAATGGCCTTGCTTTGAATAGGGGAGGGGGTTTTGTAACCCTTTTCTTCGATGGCACGCAAAATGGCATCGGACAATCCGAGAGAAGTGAAACTCATAAATACTCTGCTTTGGGAACTGCGGCGCAGTCAGGTTGAAAACTGATGGGTAATTCGAATTCGAAGGATACAGCAAAGCTGGCTTATATGCGAGTTATATTGGTATTGCACAGGGCTAAATATTGTATTTACAGATAACAGCGCATATCTGTCTGCCTGGAAATAACAGCAGTCTCAGCGCGCAATGAAAAGCTTGGTTTGTTTAGCGGAAAAATGATGCTCATGCCCTGATTGTCAGGAGCAATTATGTGTCACAGATGTGACGAATAATAGAAACGGCAGGTTTGAGGAGAGTGCTTGTCGGTATAAAATACAAGCACTAGAAAAGTGAAATTTGGAATCACATCACGCTGTGCTGAATCACCTTGTTTGACTATCTAGGGATCCGTTAGTAAGCATCGAAGGGGGTAGCTCGGTATTTTATCTGAGAGGATGAATAGTATCCTTCAACCAACTCACTGATGAGTAAATTGATTTTGCTGAAAAAGAATACAGACTGGGTTCATAAAATACCAGCGAATTTAGTTTGTAGTGAGAATGCTCTTATGACTGCAGTTTTCACCCAATTTAGATACATGACGACACAAACAAGCTTAGGCTGGCTGCCGATTCAGGAACCTGAATACAACACGCTGTTACTTACGTATAGGCATAAACAATAGACACTACATCAGGGTTCTGACATTATATATTGCAAATAGATAGGGAATGCTGGAAATGAAAACATACTATGTATTGATGTTTGTTTTATTCTCAATGTTTTTTG
>Ga0224506_10000891_pt1 | contig 22724 bp, 21 predicted proteins | sample SF_Jan12_sed_USG_2_FD_169108 | JGI IMG/M metagenome (GOLD analysis project Ga0224506, IMG submission 169108) | Sediment microbial communities from San Francisco Bay, California, United States - SF_Jan12_sed_USGS_8_1 | ecosystem: Environmental > Aquatic > Marine > Sediment | place: USA... | reverse complement strand
AGAAAGGCTTTTCAGGAATGATGAAAAATCCTTTCCCGTTAATTTCTTATTACCTACAGTGAAAATCAATTGTTGTTCAAAGCCATTGGGTGTTGTGTGTTTTGTGATCATTTCCAACGCCATTTCTTGGCCCTTTTCATCGATGACAAAGCCATTTTCCTTTTTGAGCTTGTCGATCATTGATTTTCTGCCCAGGTCAGCGCGGCTGTCATTTTTTATTCTGTTGCGAATTACCTGCTCCATCGATTCAAAGGATTCGATGGGCAGATGTTCAATCAGTTTTACAATATGCCACCCATAAGCTGTCTGGAAAGGATCGCTATAATCTCCGGGATGGTCCAGCGCGAGGGCATATTCACCAAATGGGGTGGGCATCATCCCGGGACTAAAGGGCCGGAGTTCACCGCCGTTATTACTGGTAGAGGCATCTTCACTGTACATTCCGCACGCTTCGTCCCAATCATGCCCGGCTGTAAGGCGTTCATATATTTCGAAAATCCTGTTTCGGGCAGTTATTGAGTCTTGCGGACTGATGTTTTCGGAGGTGCGTACCATGATATGGGCCGCATGAACCTTTCCCCGGGCTGGCATTTTGTCCAGCACTTTAATAATGTGATAACCAAACTGTGTCCTAATGGGGGATGATATTTCTCCAACCGGCGTGTGATATGCAGCTGATTCAAAGGGATAAACCATTTGCATGGAGGTGAAATAACCCAGATCGCCTGCATTTTGCCGGGCGCTGGGATCCTCGGAAAACTGACGTGCCAGCTCATTGAAATCCTGTTCCTGGAGAGCTTTGTTGCGTATATCATTGATACGTTGCCAGGCCTTTAAGGTATCTGTAGGAGAAGCATCCGGGGCTATTCTGATTAAAATATGAGCAGCATGGACTTCCTGTAGATATCGGTCATAGGCTTCCCTGATCAGGGCATCTGTCATCTGATTATCAGAGAGATAAGGCTTTTTAAGTTGTTCCCGGTAGGTATTGAACTCTTCTTTCAAGACAGAAAGGGTATCCAGTCCCAACGACCTGGCTTCGCTCACTTTTAGTTTAAAGTTTATAAATAAATCCAGGTAGGAATCAATATCAGGACGGGTGAAGGCGTTTTCATTATTGAAATTGTTTTTCTTATATACATGAATAAACTCATCTGAATATGTAGGTTGTTCGTCTATACTAAATAATACCTGTTGACCCTGTCCCTGGCTAAAAAGGCCACATACGAATGTCAAAATGAAAAATATTCTCATTGATTTTAATTCTAAATTATAATGGTTTATTGAATACCGGGGTCATTTCAGTGAACCCGGATTTTTTTGAATAGTCTGCAAATATTCTGATCAGGGCCGGGCAAGAACTCAATTTCGTCCATGATCTTCTTCACCAGGATAAGGCCTATGCCCCCTTTACGTCTGGTTTTAATAATTTCTTCAATACTGGGAGGGGTGTAATTATTAATGTCAAATTTTTCACCACAGTCAAAAATGTTAAATTCAATGCCTTTGTCCTTTAAAATTTTTATCACCAATTCAATGGAATGGCCGGGATTACACTTGTGAGAATGGATGATGAGGTTGGCACATATCTCATCGATCGCGATGACCAGTGCACTAATATCCTGTTCAGACAGGTCATGATTATTCAATGAAGCCTGTACAAATTCCCTTAAGTCTTTTAGCTTTTCCTTTTCACATGGTATGGTACAACTGTACTTCATTTCATCATTATCTTTCCCTCTTCTTTGTTTTTTGCGGTATTTAAAAGTTGGTCAAGCCCAAGAATCTCAAATACATTCTTTACTTTCGGATTTAGCCCTACCAACACCATTTGCACGCCATTTTTTTTCATTTCTTCGATGTAAGACATAAATACTCCGAGTCCGGCCGAAGAGATATATTCCAGTGAACCACAATCTACAATGATCTTTTTATGTCCTTTTTCCAGCACATCGTGGATGGCCTTGTCAAGTTGAATGGATGAGCTCGCATCGACTTCACCAACAATTTTCAACACTTCAATGCCTTTTTCATTAATTGTTTTAATATCTACCATAGCTTTTAAACGTATTTACAGGATATAGGTTGTTTATCATTATTGACTCAATTGAACTTAACAATTACTATTGTATAGTCATCATCCAGGGTTTCTGATTCTATAAACTTATACAAGTCGGCGATAATCGCTTCCCTGATATTTCCCGGTTCGGATTCAGTGTGTGCATCAAGGATATCGATCAGCCTGTCATAACCATATTCTTCCCCTTTTTTATTTTTGGCTTCCGTGATTCCATCGGTATAAAGGACAAAAATATCTCCCGGGTCATAAGAAAACTGACTTTCCTGAATATAGTCTTCAAAACTTTCATTGCGTAAGATGCCTAAACCTAACCCTTTGTTTTTGAAAAAATCAACTTTGTTTTTTTTCTTTTTGAAATACAATGTAGGACAATGACCTGCCCGGGCAAAAGACACTTTTTTGCGCTTACTGTCAATCATAAAGTAGGTGGCTGTAATGAAAGATGCTTTGTCAAGACATCTGCTCAGGGCATTGTTCGCCTTTATTAAAAATAATTTTGGAGAAAGGTTTAGTTGTCCTAAACTTTGAAAAATACCTTTCATTTGCGACATATGAAATGCTGCTGAGGTTCCCTTTCCACTGACATCGCCAATTATCAGGGCAATTTTATGATCATTGATTTTATGTGTATCGTAATAATCACCACCTACCTCGTCAGCAGCACCTGAAAAGGCCACAATATCAAAATCACTATTACTCTCAGGTTCCGCCGGCAACAGGCTGCTTTGTACTCTTTTAGCGATTTTCAATTCCTCCATATACCGCTCATTCTGAAGAGCCTCACTGAGCAGTCTGAAGTTTTCAATTGAAATACCCGCCTGATTAGCAAACGTAGAAACGATTTGCTCCATTTCCCTGTTAAAACCATCACTCACTTCTTTGAGCAGGGCAATAACCCCAATCTGCTCATTTTTAACTACTACCGGTGCTACAATCATGGAGCGAAAGCGAGAGCCTCCTATAGATCGAAGTACACGGGTGAGGTTACGTGTTTTGTCAGGGCCCTTTTCCAATATGCCTTTTACTTTTTTCTTCTCCAGATGGGCTTTGATCTTTTTTATTTCATCTTCTGAAATGTTATAGCAATAATATACGGGGCTTGAAATATGATTGAGTTCTAACCAGGCGGCCTGGGCGAATACCGTACTTACTGAACTTTCAAGCAGGATATCGTACACCCGGTCTTCACTTTGTTCGGTCTGAATAGACTGGCTGAGTTTTTGAAAATTGACCACCTCTTCCAGTTTTTGCTCAAAGACCGAAGAAGTGGGCAGGTTGAACAAGAGCACAAGCAGGGAAAAAAGGGTATAGACAAAGATAAAGGCGATAAGCGCTATAAAGAATACATTTTCTTTATAGTCGTTATAGGGGATACCCAGTGTATCAAAGTCAGTTGATAAATTGTATATTGTCCAAATAAAATAACCCATATAGAACAGGGCGAGTCCAATGAGCAATATGCCTTTCCACTTTTGTCGAAAATTAAGGTAGGCTACCCATTTCATATTGGCCGAAAGAACTAACCCCAGTACGACCAAAAAGAAGAGGTAGTATTGGAAAATATTATTTAAAAAAGGAAAGGGCAATACATTATATACCAGGCTGACGAGTAGCCCATAGTGAAAGACTTTCCAAACTGTGATGAGTATTTTGGATTTTTGATATAATATCAGTCTGCGGAATACCGAAAAAGACGAGATAAGCACGGAGGACATTAATCCAAAATTGACCGTATAGATAAAAAAGAGAAACATGGAATCCTGGGTGAGGGCAGTTTCTCCCAGTAATATCATAATAACCTTAAAAAAAATTGAAATTACAGTGGTAATCAGCCCTGTAACAAACACTCTCCAGAGGAGGTCAATAAAATTGACATTATCGGCCCGTTCTATCCGGTACTTGTAAAAAACGTACATAAACAGCAAAAACAGGTTTACTGCAATGAGTGGTACTTGCGGGTTTACTTCAAGCGGAAGGGCGTTGTTATGGCTGAATATATTGGACACACCAGTCACAAGCCAGGTAAACCAAGCCACCGTAGCAAGGAAGGCCGCTAATCGTGCTATGGCTTTTGCTTTGAACATAATATGCCTTTTGTGCCCATTCTTAAGGGATTAAAACCAACGGCAAATTAAGCAATTTATACCAAAATACACTACCTGCTGTAGTTGGGTGCCTCACGTGTGATGGCTACATCATGGGGGTGACTTTCAGCAACTCCGGCCGCTGTTATTTTTACAAATTTAGCATCTTTCAATTCTTCGATGGTTTTTGCACCGCAGTATCCCATGCCGGCCTTCAATCCACCAACGAGCTGATATAATACTTCCGAGACCAGGCCTTTATAGGGAACCCTTCCGGATATGCCTTCGGGAACCAATTTCTTTATGTCTTCTTCGGCATCCTGAAAATAGCGGTCTTTTGAGCCATCGTCCATAGCTTCAAGTGACCCCATACCTCTATACGTTTTGAATTTACGTCCTTCCAGTAGTACCATTTCTCCCGGGGCCTCATCTGTACCTGCCAGCAGTGAGCCAATCATCACGCTATCGGCACCACCAGCCAGGGCCTTTACAATATCACCCGAGAAACGAACGCCGCCATCGGCAATAATAGGCACCCCCAGATCCTTCACTGCTTTATACGCCTCATATACTGCAGACAGTTGTGGCACACCGACACCGGCTATCACACGGGTAGTACAAATGCTCCCGGGGCCTACACCAATCTTCACTCCATCAGCACCTGCTTTTGCCAGGGCCAGCGCTCCTTCACCGGTGGCTACGTTACCCACGATAAGTTCCAGATCGGGAAATTCAGCCTTTACCTTTTTTGTGGCGTCCAGTACTCCTTTGGAATGTCCATGAGCGGTATCGATACTCACTACGTCAACACCGGCGCGGATCAGCAGCTCTATACGTTCAAACATGTCCGGAGTGACACCTACCGCAGCACCTGCACGGAGTCGGCCATATTGGTCTTTACAAGCCTGTGGCCTGTCTTTCTTTTTGAGGATGTCTTTATAGGTAATAAGTCCGGTAAGTATGCCTTCCTTATTTACGATGGGCAATTTCTCAATCTTATAATTCTGTAAAATATCTTCGGCTTCATCGAGGTCTATACCCTCCCCGGCTGTAATCAGGTCTTCTTTGGTCATAATGTCCCTGACACGTGCATCCATGTCTTTCTGGAAACGCAAATCGCGGTTGGTGATGATGCCCAGCAGTTTGTTTTTCTCAGTAACTACCGGAATACCCCCGATATTATATTCAGCCATGATGTTGAGGGCATCGCTGACCTTTGACTCCACATGTAATGTGATGGGATCAAGGATCATTCCACTTTGGGAACGCTTGACCTTTCTCACATGCTCGGCCTGCTTTTCCTTGGTCATATTTTTATGAATAAAACCTAGTCCCCCCTCTAATGCTATGGCAATAGCAAGGTCAAATTCCGTTACGGTATCCATAGCTGCCGAAACCAGCGGAATATTCAGTTTTATGTTTTTTGTGAGCCTCGAAGTGGTCTCAGTATCGCGGGGTAAAACTTCAGAGTGGGCGGGCAGTAACAGTACGTCATCGTATGTGAGTGCCTCGTAAAGGAATTTGGATTGATCTTTAAGCATTGTGCAAATAATTCGTTGTATTATTTGCGGGACAAAAGTACGATGGTTCCCGGAATTAAAAAACATATTTCATGCTTATTAAAATGAGAATTTTTTTCGGTGCCCAAGGATATCATTATAAATGCATGGAGAGAAGTTTTTGTATCGTTAATTTTGGGAAAAAAAGTATTGAAAAAGTTAAAGCTGGAAGAACTGGGCAGGGCCTCATTAGAAGAGTACAGGCAAATGAATAAGGTACCCGTATGTGTAATGCTTGATAATATCCGAAGTATGCATAATGTAGGATCCGCCTTTCGGACTGCTGATGCTTTTTGCATAGACAAGATGTTCCTCACGGGCATTACCGGAAAGCCACCCCATCGCGAAATACATAAAACGGCTCTTGGGGCTACAGAATCAGTGGAGTGGGAATATCATGAAAATGCCGTTGAGCTGGCGAAAAAATTAAAAGCTGAGGGCCACCTCATTATCGCCATCGAACAGGCCGAAGGAAGTATTCCTATAGATCGTTTTGATCTTCGTAATGACCAGAAATATATTCTTGTTTTTGGAAATGAGGTATTTGGTGTGAGCGATGAAATTATGGAATTATGTGATGCCTGTCTGGAAATACCGCAACATGGCACAAAGCATTCCCTCAATGTTGCAGTCAGTGTAGGCATTGCCTTGTGGGAGATAAGCCGGGGTTATACGAAACAGTGAAATAGTGATTCCCTGCCTTATTATTTTGGAGTATGAAAATAGTACGTTAAATTACCTGAAAATTTCGGAATACTAAATGAATAAACAAATAATTAATACAGAGAAAGCGCCGGCACCCATCGGGCCATATTCCCAAAGTGTGTTAGCGGGAAATACACTCTATGTATCGGGCCAGATAGCCATTGATCCGACAACAGGAGAAGTGGTGAAAGGTGATATCAGGGAAGAAACAGCGCAGGTGATGAAAAACCTTAAGAATATTCTTATGGCTGCGGATATGGATTTTTCAAATGTGGTAAAGTGTTCGATATTTGTTGGTGATATGGGCAATTTTAGTGCTATTAACGAGGTATATGGGCAACATTTCCCAAAGAACCCGCCAGCCCGGGAAACGGTGGAAGTAAGTGCATTGCCAAAGTATGTGAATGTAGAAATTTCCTGCATAGCGATAAAATGATTCTCCCCTATCGAAAAGAAACGATTGTATTGACAAAAAAGGCTGAAGAAGTTCTTAATTTGTTGAATCAATCAGTGGATCATAAAAGAAAAAAGGACAAGAAAGTGTTTACAGGTAAGGTTCAGGGGAACACGCTAAACCTTACCCGAATTACCGAAAGGGTTGAGAATTTTAAACCTCAGATTAAAGGACGCATAGAAAATACCTCCCGGGGTAGTATCCTTTTTCTTACGTATACCCTTGAGTTTTCCACACGCATGTACGTTGTTTTCTGGTCGGTTACTTCCTTTTTTTTCGCATTAGTCCTTTGGTTTATACGCAATGATCTTTTTCTTGGGCTTATGGCATTGGGCGGACTCATTCTGAATATCCTCGTCACACATGTAAATTTTTACCGTCAGTTAAAAATTACACGGTCAGACTTGTATAAAGTATTGAACGATCAGGATTAGGTATTCTTTTTATTTAATTTTGCAGCTTCATAAAACGGAGACATTTTAAAATGAGCGAAATACGAGTAAGGTTTGCACCCAGCCCTACGGGTCCTCTTCATATAGGAGGTGTGCGCACCGCCTTATATAACTACCTGTTTGCAAAGAAGAATGGGGGTAAATTTATTGTAAGAATAGAAGATACTGATCAGGCCCGTTATGTAAAGGGGGCTGAAGAATATATTCTTGAGTCCTTGCGCTGGCTCGGGCTTTCCCCGGATGAAGGCCCTGAGCAGGGTGGTCCTTATTTACCTTACCGCCAATCGGAAAGAAAAGGCCTTTATGAAAAGTACGCCATGCAGTTGGTTTCAGAAGGGAAGGCCTATTATGCTTTCGACACACCAGAAGAAATTGAGGAAATGCGTGTCAGACTGGAGGATTCCGGGGTGGTAAAGCCACAATACAATTCCATCACGCGCCACAAAATGAAAAACTCTCTTACGCTAAGTGAAGAAGAGACGAATGCACTGATAGCACAAAATGCACCTTATGTTATCCGATTGAAGGTGCCTTCAAAAGAGGAAATCCGTTTTGAAGATCAGATCAGGGGATGGGTGGTCGTTCATTCGTCCACGATAGACGATAAGGTATTGCTCAAATCAGATGGAATGCCCACGTATCACATGGCCAATGTGGTGGATGATCATATCATGCAGATAACGCATGTGATCAGGGGTGAAGAATGGTTGCCATCTGCACCATTACATATATTATTGTATAAATTCCTGGGTTGGGAAAGCGAAATGCCCACCTTTGCCCATTTGCCCCTTATTCTGAAACCGACGGGAAAAGGTAAACTCAGTAAGCGCGATTCAGACAAACATGGGTTTCCAATATTCCCTTTGGCGTGGGATGATCCCGAAAGCGAAGACAAAATGATGGGTTTCCGCGAGGAAGACTATTTGCCGGAGGCCTTATTGAATTTTCTCGCTTTTCTCGGGTGGAATCCGGGTACAGAAAAGGAATTATTTACCCTGGATGAACTGATTGAGGCCTTTGGTCTTGAACGGATTACGAAGGGAGGAGCGCGTTTCGATATTGAAAAGGCAAATTGGTATAACGAACAATATTTGCGAAAGAAACCTGACAATTTTCTGGTAGAACGGCTCTTGAGTGCCTCCGAAAAGGAAGGTTTTGAATGCAGCAAAGGGAAAGGTGAAAATATTGTACGCCTGATGAAGGACCGGGTTAGCTTTCCAAAAGACCTGTTGTATCAGGCCAGGTATTTCTTTGAAGCCCCAGAAGAATATGATGAGAAACTCGTAAAGAAAAAATGGGACCATACCGCCATCGGGGTATTCATGGACTATGCAAAACAATTGAAAAAACTGGATGAAATTTCAGCCGCTGAAGCAAAATCTACGTTAGAGAAAGTACTGGTGGTTCATGAAGCAGGACTTGGACAAGTGATGCTGGCATTGCGGTTGGCCATAACCGGAGGGGGAACAGGGCCAGATGTAGTGGAAATAATCAGTGTGCTTGGAGGACAGGAAACGGCTCAAAGAATAGAAAAAGCCATAGAGGTATTGCCCGTGAAAGGAGGATAAAGTGACAAAGAATAAAAAAGACAAAAAACCACATGTACACCCTGATCTTGAAGGTTTTAATATTGAAATAGACAGTTTCGGTGAGTTGAAAAGCAATATTAATATTGAGAAGATCAATGAGTTTCTGAATAAAACCGTCACCGACAAGAAGTTGAAGGAACGGAAAGATTATGATGAAATTCGAAAGAAAGGAAAATTTGAAAAATAAAAAAAGCCCGACTCGCGGGCTTTTTTTTATCGATAGGCTAAAGGAATATTAATACCTGTAATACTCAGGCTTGTATGGCCCTTCAACAGTAACACCGATATATTTAGCTTGTTCTTCAGACAGCTCATCAAGTACCACACCTATTTTACTCAAATGCAGCCTGGCTACTTTTTCATCAAGATGCTTAGGCAGTGTATATACTTTGTTCTCATACTTATCAGAATATTTCCAAAGTTCAATCTGCGCTAGGGTCTGATTAGTAAAAGAGTTGGACATTACAAATGATGGATGACCGGTAGCACAACCCAGGTTTACCAAACGCCCTTCTGCCAACAAAATGATCTCATTACCATTGCTTAGTTTAAACAAATCCACCTGTGGTTTGATGGTCGTTTTTTGGCCATTGGCAGATAACCATGCCACATCGATCTCATTATCAAAATGGCCTATGTTACAAACGATGGTTTTGTCTTTCATCAATTGAAAGTGACGTGAACAGATGATGTCCTTATTGCCGGTAGCAGTCACTACGATATCAGCTTCACTAATGGCATCATCCATTTTTTTGACCTCAAAACCATCCATTGCGGCTTGCAATGCGCATATTGGGTCTATTTCAGTTACAATAACACGGGCTCCTGCACCACGGAGTGAGGCCGCAGAACCTTTACCAACATCACCATAACCACCAACAACCGCCACTTTTCCGGCCATCATCACGTCTGTAGCGCGTCTAATCGAATCTACGAGTGACTCTTTACATCCGTATTTATTGTCAAACTTACTTTTTGTTACCGAGTCATTGACATTAATCGCAGGCAAGGGTAAAGTGCCATTTGTTGAACGTTCAATTAGGCGGTGTACACCGGTAGTAGTTTCTTCAGAAAGACCCCGAATGCCCGCGACATATTCCGGATATTTATCCAGAACCATGTTTGTCAGGTCACCACCATCATCGAGGATCATATTTAAAGGCTGACCATCGGGAAATATCAGTGTCTGCTCTATACACCAGTCAAACTCTTCCTCATTCATTCCTTTCCAGGCATAAACAGGGATGTCACGTGCAGCAATGGCCGCAGCGGCATGATCCTGGGTAGAAAATATATTACAAGAGCTCCACGTAACCTGAGCCCCTAGTTCAATCAATGTTTCAATAAGTACAGCCGTTTGAATAGTCATGTGCAAACAACCGGCAATCCTGGCTCCTTTTAAGGGTTGATCTTTTCCATATTCTTCCCTTAGGGACATCAGTCCGGGCATTTCAGCTTCAGCGAGATGGATCTCTTTCCTGCCCCATTCGGCCAGTGAAATGTCCTTAACTTTGTACTTTAATTTTTCTTCGATCATTTCTAAATGCTTTTAAATAATTTACAAATTTATAATATTCCTGAATCAGGGACAAGGCTATTACCTATCGTGTAAGTTTATCCTCTATTTTTACTAAATCATCTTGCTTGATTACAGATGTCCAGATACTTGTTTTTCCATTATCCATGCGGGTCCAGACGGGACTGATGATCCCTTTATGGGCTGAGATATCAATGTAATCACCAAAGAAATGTTCTTCGTCAGGCACAAAGGGTGTTTCACTGATTTTCACATTGGTGAATTTATTACCACCATCAATTGAATAAGCCAGATAAACATCCGTCTGCAAATCATCGTAGGCCCTGCGGTCGTAATAGAGTATGTACAATATACCTGTTGTTTGATCTATCGTCATGGAAGCCATAAACTGGTGTTTGCCCGGATCATCATCATTGACCCTTACCGGGCTGGTCCATGTATCTCCATGATTTGTGGTTTTTTTTATCCACACGTCAGTATCATTTTCTCCATTGCGCTGGTCGGTCCAAAGGAGATAGACCGTACCCCTCACAACACTTTTGCTGACATCAACATCAATAAAGGGCAAGCCATTGGCCCTGCCTAAACCCGGAATATCAAAAGTCCAACCGCCGGGTTGTTTTGCTGCTTCAAGGTCACTTCGCAACCACACCTTTCCTTTATCCCAGGAACGGTCGAGATAAATTTTCTCGTTGTGAGCCCATACCACGTAAATTTGTCCGTCAGGCCCTACAGCCGGCATAGCCCCGGAAACCGTACCATCATCGTCAAGGCAGTTTCCGGCCTCCTTGTTGAGTTGTATTGGCGCTGTCCATTTTTTACCGGTCGCTGATTTTGAAAAAAGAATATTGCTGAAGTGATCGGATTCAGCGCTTTTATATTTGTCAAACTGGGTCCAGGCTGTGTACAAATTTTTAGAGGAGGGGTCAAAAATGGCCCATTCTTTATCCTGATCTTTGGGATGGTTTAGTCCATAATACCCGGCATCTTCCCAGGTATCGCCCCCGTCTTTTGATACCTGACAAACGATCCGGTCGAGGAGGCCATCATCTTGCCAGCCCTTTCCAGCGGGATCAGAAAGATGGAAAAAGTAAAAATTACCTTTTTTATCGGCGGTAAGGACAGGATCCCCAAAAACGCCATACTCCGATTCTACTTCTTGTTTCGACCAGGTTTGCCCACCATCATGGGTAACATATATTTTATTAAGTATAGCCGCAGCTACAATATTGTCAGGGTTATCCGGGTTAATCGTAATACTTGGCTCGGCAGGCGCATAGCCTTCGCCATTCGCCTCATCGAGTTTTATGTTTTTATATTGCCCGTATGCTGACCAATAAATTGTCAGGCTTAAAAATATTAGGAGTATTTTATTCATTTTAATTAAGAAAACCAGCAGCAAATATACTACCGCTCGACGGCTATAAAAATTACTTTTAAGGTTTCCACAGGATTTCTTTGTCACCAACAACCGCCAGAGACCTTCTGGAAAGCACAAACAAGTAGTCGGAAAGCCTGTTTAAATATTGTATTACTTCCGGTTTTAAAGGAGATTTCTGGTGAAGTGAAACGGCTAATCGTTCTGCCCTTCGGCAAACCGTACGCGCAATATGACAGTAGGCTGCTGACGTGTTGCCGCCTGGTAAAATGAAGGCGCGAAGAGGAGGCAGGTGTTCCTCTGCCGCGTCAATCTGTTGCTCTAAAAACCTGACATCTTCTTGTTTGATGCCCGCTATTTCTGCTTGCTTTTGGATGGTAGCGGCCAGGTAGGCACCTAAATTGAATAAATGGTTTTGAATAGCAAATATCACTTCTTTTTCTATGGCCGGGTTATCCGATGTGCAAAGCAGGCCCAAATAGGCATTGAGTTCATCCACCGTACCATAGGCTTCCACGCGAATATCAGATTTTGGAATGCGTTCGCCACCGTACAAACCGGTATCCCCCTTATCTCCTTTTTTCGTATAAATTTTGCTCATTCACTAACGGCCATTGGCTGATGCTGGGTGATGTTTTCATTGAGGATATCTGATTCAACCAAGCCATCGCGCAAACGTATTATTCGATGGGCATAGTGTGCAATATCGTCCTCATGGGTGACCATGATGATGGTGTTTCCCTGCTCATGAAGCAAGTGAAACAACGTCATGATATCATAAGATGTTTTGGAATCCAGGTTACCTGTTGGTTCATCAGCCAGAATAATACTGGGGTTATTAACCAGTGCACGGGCGATGGCCACTCGCTGCCTTTGTCCTCCCGAAAGTTCATTCGGCTTGTGTGAGGCCCTGTCAGCCAGCCCAACACTATCCAGCGCGTGCATGGCCATCTCTGTACGCTCACTTTTAACATATCCGGCATAAATTAATGGCAGTGCTACATTTTCAAGGGAAGTGGCCCGGGGTAGAAGGTTGAATGTCTGGAATACAAAACCAATTTCTTTATTTCGAATTTCAGCAAGTTCATTTTCCGAAAGATCAGACACATCATGATTATTGAGAATGTAACGCCCTGATGTCGGGGTATCCAGACAGCCTACTATATTCATCAATGTTGATTTCCCCGATCCGGAAGGGCCCATAAAGGCTACATATTCACCTTTATTGATAGAAATAGTTACAGACTGTAAAGCATTCACCACGGTGGTGCCCATTTTATATATTTTGGCTATTTCACTGGTTCTGATAATCTCTGACATATACTGAATGAATTAATTAAATAGCAAATTACTACAATGTTGCAAATACATTCCCTCATTATTACATAAACGGGAGATATATTTGTTTAGTTTGTAAAGGGCTGATTTAAATTTAGCATTAATTGTTGTACATGGCAAAATTCAGACACTTTTCTATGACTTCCTCATTCCTTAAAATACGCGTATGGCCCAAACCTTTTGTTTTGTGGAGGGTAGCGGCAGGATAGGCCTTGCAAAGGGCCTCGGCATGAGCAATAGGTACTTCGCTGTCATCAATGTCGTGTACAAGATGTAAATTGATGCCATTGGCTTTTTTAATCAGGCTTAACGAAAGGAAATCTTCGAAGGGCTTATCTGTTATTTTTTTTACAAAATGTTCAATACCCAGCCCGGAAGAGGGTGAAGCATTGAGCTTTTTTAAAAATTCCGCTATTATATCCGCTCCGATGGAAGGACTGCTGATCATAAGGATATTATCGATTTTTGCACCTTCTGTTATTGCCAATAATGATGCTACCCCGCCTAATGAATGTCCGATCACTACGTGTGGATTGTATAGTTCAGTCAGTTTGATGATGACGTCAGCAAATTCCAATTCCGAAGTAGAGGATCCTGGAGAGTATCCATGCGCAGGAGCATCAAAGCTGATGACCTGAAAGCCATTTTTATTGAATACATCAATAAATTTCCAGAATTGCGTGGCCCGGCCTGACCAACCGTGTACAAGAATGACCGGCTTACCCTCTCCCCAGAAATATGTCTTCACCTTTTTCCGATCAACCCTAATAAACTTACTTTGCGCCTTTTTTAACGCCTCTTTTTCAGGAAGGGGATAAGGAAATTTTACAGGTCTGAAAAACAGATGGGTTGCCAGCGTACGGGCCATTGAAGGAGAAATCTTTTCTAACCGGGGGAAACCCCACCGCAGAAAACGAAAGACAATTGGAATCTTAATTTTTCTCTTTATGCTTGATTTTTGCGCTTCCATTATGTTTGTTCTGTTACTAAAGTATTAAAGACCGTTCGGTCTTTTGTTGTATAAAAAAATTTAGTGCCTGTAAACTTTATCGTTCAAGTAATCCTTAATATAGCTTATGGCAGTATTTGCGGGTTGAGAATTGTCATATATCCTGCTCATCACCACGGCTCCTTCGAGCGTCATAATCACCATGTTGGCCAGTTTGTTTGGGTTTAAATCAGGGTTAAATTCTTTGTTATTAATCCCCTCTTTGATTTTAATTTCAACGTAGGTGACCAACATGTTCATGGCTGATTTTGCCCTTGCCCGCAGGCCAGGGTGCGTGGGTGCTGATTTTATGGCCGTGTTAAATATCGGACATCCGCCAAATAGTATATCGTCATTCGCCAGGCTTCCCATCACTTCAATGACAGACAACAATTTTTCTTTGGCTGTTTTATCTTTGTCGAGACGGATTCTAAACCGACTGATCATCTTATGAAGGTTATAGTCGAAAGCCTCAAGCGCAATTTCATCTTTATTTTTAAAATGATTATATATGCCCCCTTTTTTTAAGCCAGTAGCTTTCATGATGTCATGCATTGAGCATCCGTCATATCCCCGGCTATTAAAAAGGTCAGCTGACCTTTCAATGATTCTTTCTCTGGTATGTATACCTTTTGACATATCGTAATGAACTGCTTCGGGGCTGAGCCCAGAAGTTTCAAATAGAAATTTTTGTTTTTTCCGACCAAGAAGGTCGGGGAATTAAAAAGACCGATCGGTCTCAAATATCGAAACAAAATAATCCCTGTGCAAGGATTTTATTGTTTTTCTATTTTGAATTGCCATTTTACAGTATGGTGTATAAATGTGGGAACTTCATAGCTTCGTTCCAGAAAAATGGCGTTGTCATCATGATCGATAAGAATAATGGAAGAACACCGGGAGCCATAAGTACCGCTTTTAATGAACATGGGAGATAAGAGTCGTTCATGCTCTTCACCTATTCCGGTGTCTGGCAGCAGATGATCAGGGGCATTCAAATCGTCATATAATTCGGAGAATATGGATTCGATGTCAGGATTTTCAGCTTCAATCCAGTTTTTTAATTTTTCCTTTCCCTTTGTTACTTTTGGCCAGGGGGTGTTTAGGAGGTGGTTGCTAAGGCCAAATAAACCAGCGTCAAGCAGTTCAATGTTTTTGCCATAATTCGACCAGTAATACATGTGGTCGCTATCTCCGACAATCAGGTTGAATCCGTTATAATGGTCACCGGATGGGGCGGTTTGATGGAGGTAATCTTTTGCGGATAAATTTGATCTGAGAAAGTCTGAAACCAGTTTTCCACGTGTTGGGGCATTCTTCTTTTCCCGGGCCGGATCGCGATAGTTCGTGAGCATAGCTATTCGGCCTGTGGTTGTAATGCCCATCCATGTACCCATGGCTTTTAAATCACGTCCAGCTATAATGTGGGGAATATCGGCCCATGGTTGTGCTGTTTGGGTTGGGCGGTTGTAAAACTCGTCGCGATTGGAGGCCAATACAAGTTTGTATTTTGGATGTGAATGAAGGGCGAATAATATTAAACACATGGTAGCAAAAATATATTAATGATTTAACTTAGTGACTATGCAACTTAAAAAAGATGAAGCCACTGTAGTCCTTTCGGTTATCGCCGCCGATGAATGGGTGATGGACAAACTCCGGGTGGTACATTCCCTTGGCTACAAAAATTGTTGGCTAGGGGCAGGTATTATTCGCAACAGCTTATGGGATCATTTGCATGGTTATGAACAAAAAAATCCTTTAAATGATATTGATGTCATACTGATTGAAGACGGATTTACGGAAGAAAAAGAGAAAGCCTGTGAAAAGGTTCTTACAATTAAACGCCCTGAGGTAAAATGGTCGGTAAAAGATCAGTTGTTAATGGCAAAAAGGTTTCAACACAAACCTTATAAAGATTGTAGTGAAGCGTTAAGTCATTGGGTTGAAACGGCAACAGCAGTGGCCGTAAGGCTTAATCGGCATGAAAAACCGGAGATTATTGCACCTTATGGTTTGAGCGACCTCCTCGGGTTAATACTGCGGCCAACATCTGCGGCGATGAGGCCGGTGATGGAAAAACGTCTTGTTGAAAAGGGGTGGATTAAGCAATATCCCAAACTAAAGGTTGTGTTTTAGACTTTTCTCCAATAGCCCGGGTAAAACAACATGAGTACAGTAAAAAGTTCGAGTCTGCCCAGTAGCATTAAAAAGGACAAAAGCCATTTTCCGAAAGGGGAAATGTGGGAAAAATTATCAACCGGGCCTACAGATCCCAGTCCCGGGCCGATATTACCTAATGAGGTGGCTACGGCCCCGATGGCAGTATCGAAAGACACTCCTGTCATTGACATCAGTATGAGGCCAATACAAAACACGGAGAGGTATAGCATAATAAATGCGAGTACATTATGCATAATGGCCGGATTTATTGCCTTATGGTTTAGCCGGACGGGCAGCACAGCTGAGGGATGGAGTTGTCTTTTGATCTCGAGCAGGCTATTTTTATACAATAAGGTATGTCTTACTATTTTTATACCACCTGCAGTAGACCCTGCGGAACCTCCCAAAAACATCAGCAGAAAAAACAGGGTTGTGAGTACCGGAGTCCATGCCGTGTAGTCTGCGGTGATATAGCCGGTGGTGGTGATTATTGAAACGACCTGAAACAACGACTCCCGGAATGATTTTTCCGGGTGATCCCAGGTCGAGAAAAAAATGTAAACTGCACCAAACAAGGTAGCGATTAAAGTGAGTTTTAAATAGTTTCGAAATTCTTCATTACCGATTACTTTTTTTAACTTTCCTTTAAGGGCAAAATAGGTGATTGTAAAATTGGTGCCGGCCAGGAACATAAATACAACAATAACATAATGAATAAAGGGGGAATTCCAGTGAGCTATACTGTCCTGTTTAGTAGAAAATCCACCTGTAGCCATTGTTGTTAATGCGTGGTTAATGGCATCGAAAAAACTCATCCCGCCAAACCATAACAGCAAACATTCGGAAAGGGTAAGGAACAGGTAGAGTAACCACAGTCTTTTGGCTGTATCTTTTATACGAGGTTTGAGTTTATCCGGTGTGATTCCCGGGGCTTCGGCCACGAACAACTGCATGCCCCCAATACCCAGCAAAGGGAGTATAGCTACGGCCAGTACGATAATACCCATACCACCTATCCATTGTGTGAGGCTCCTCCAGAACAGCAGTGCTTTTGGAAGACTTTCTATATCGTTAAGAATACTTGCGCCAGTCGTGGTAAAACCGGATATCGTTTCAAAAAAGGCATTGGTGAAATCAGGAATACCCCCACTTAGCAGATAGGGTATGGTTCCAAAAAGTGACATGGTGAGCCAGCCTAAAGTTACAATCAGGTAACCGTCCTTTTTTTTTAGTTCTTTATTTTGGGTTTTCTTTCCAAATTGGAAAAGAATAAACCCCATAGCTACTGTAATACTTCCTGACAGCACCAGATAGGCCCAGGGCTCGTGATAGATAAATGCCCAGGGCAGACACATAAACATGAAGAGCCCATTGAAAAACAATAGCATGCCGAGTATGTGGATGATTGTCCTGAAGTTAAAGCTCATAGAAACTTACTTAAAATACTCTTCTACTGCATGAATACATTCCGGCCGGCATAAAACCACCGCCCTGTCCATTGGCCTGAACTGAAAACTTCCGGTGGCAATAATACCTACATTGTTTCTGACTACTCCGCCAATAATTGCGTTGCTGGGAAATTTCAGGTCTTTAATCTCATAGCGGGTAATTTTAGAACCTGCCTGCACAATAAATTCAAGGATTTCAGCATCCACTCCGTGGATACTTGTGAGCGAAACAATTTCACCTTCCCGGATATATCGAAAGATAAAATTAGCGGCTATAAGCTTTTTATTGATCATGGTGTCCACCCCAATATTTTGAGAAAGGTGGATATAATCTATATTTTCGACCAGTGCGATGGTCTTGCGAACATTGCGGTTTTTGGCCACCAGGCAGGAAATAATATTGGTTTCGCTATTACCGGTGACAGCAATAAAGGCATCCATATTGTCAATGCCTTCTTCATCCAGCAGGTCGACATCCCGTGCATCGCCATTGATGACCATCACATCCTTTAGTTCATCGGCCAGTTCCAGGCATTTTTCCTTATTTTGTTCCAATAATTTAACCGCGTATTTTCCGGATAACCTTCTGGCTGCGTGAATTCCGGCTTTGCTGCCGCCAAGCACCATCACGTTTTTGATGGGCAATTTCTTTTCTTTTCTGCCCGACAACCTAAGAATTTGGTCTACGCCCTGTTTTAATGAAATAAAATAGGCGTGGTCTCCTACCTGAAATTTATGTTTACCATGCGGGATGATCGTTTCATTATTCCTCAGAATAGCTACTGTGAGGAAGTGCATGTCGAAATACTGTTTGCTAACCTCCTCCATAGTTTTCGATACAAAGGGACTTTCCTCTCCAATATGAACCCCTACAAGTGTTAGTTCGCCATTATCAAATTCAAAGGTATCTGTGAGGGCGACATCTTTCAGAAGGCGTTTTATTTCCCGGGCAGCCAGCGATTCCGGTGAAATTAATTCATCTATTCCCAGATTTTTAAGATCTAACTTTTCCTTATCGTACAGGTATTCGACATTTTGTATACGTGCAATAGTCTGCTTTGCCCCGAGATGTTTGCCGATAATCGCCGTAGTGAGATTGGCCTCTTCTGAAGAAGTGACAGAAATTAGCATGTCGGCATTGGCGATATCCGCTTCTTCCAGTACACGATAGCTGGTAGAACTCCCCCTGATCGTAAACACATCGAGGTGGTTTGCTGCAATATTCAGTTTTTCCTGATCCAGGTCAATAAGTACAATTTCCTGGTCTTCGTAAGCCAGAAGTTTGGCAAGATGATACCCAACATCTCCGGCGCCGGCAATTATAATACGCATATTAAATAGTTATGTCCATATTAAAACAACGAACTATTGGTCTTCAGTTGATTTAACCAGGCGCATGCCTACAGACAAAATACCTTGCAATGTATCTGTACGCATATACTGTTTATAACCGAGTTTATAGAGACCGGGTTTATCAAACTTATAATTCTCTATCAAAATAATTTGATGGTCAAAAATATCACCCAACCCACTCCCTTTTGGTTTCCCTGTTTTGCGGTTGAATAAATCAAAATTTACGAGTTCAGACTTAAGCATTCCTTCATCTTCCGAGGAGAGGAAATAGGTAAAATAAATATTGTGATTGGGGTAGTCTATCGCATTGCGGATGTTAAAAATGAGATCATAATTGATTGTGCTCTCATCTATTCTAAATTCAAATTCGGGAATACTATCTATATGCCACACCCTGTCCGGAAAGTCAATATTTTCTTCATAGATTCTGTGGGGATCGCAGCCTATCATGAAAGCCAGGGAAAAAATAAAAATATATTTTCTCATTATTTTTTATCTGAGGGTCTGTTTTTCCGTTTTGGATTACCTCTTTTTTTATTCCTTTTTGGTTTTTTGTTTTTCTTGTATTTCCTGTCCATCATTTCAAGGTCATTGTTGAGTCTTCCGGTATCCAGGTTTAATGCTTCTACGTCTTCCAGTAAGCTGGCAGGCTTTTTACTTTCTTCATTAAGGGCTAATATTTCCACGACACGATCAACATCAACAGCGTGCCAGTTATTGTCATTTTCATAACTAAACCACATAATTTTTCTGAAAATGTCTGTTTTTTGCAGCGTTGCTTCCCCCTTTTCAGTGAGTAAAGGTTTTTGTACGGTAGGGATATCTTTCAGCGCATTTTTATAGGTATCCAGTTCATAATTGAGGCAGCATTTAAGCCGACCACACTGTCCGGAAAGTTTTGATGGGTTCAGACTCAGGTTCTGATAACGGGCAGCCCCGGTAGAAACACTGGCAAAAGAGGAAAGCCAGGTAGAGCAGCAAAGCTCCCTCCCGCAGGAGCCTATTCCACCCAGGTAACCCGCTTCTTGCCGGAGGCTTATCTGACGCATTTCAATACGCGTTTTAAATTCACCTGCCAGCCTTTTGATCAACTCCCTGAAATCCACGCGTTCATCTGCTGAATAAAAAAAGGTAGCCTTGGAATTATCAGCCTGATACTCCACGTCAGTGAGTTTCATGGCCAGGTTGAGCTCATCTATGATCTTTCGGGTACGAAAAAGGGTAGCCTGTTCCTTCGTTTTGACCTCATTAAATTTCTCAATGTCTTTTCTGTGTGCCTTTCGGTATAATTTCCTGACCTTGTCGTTATTTTCAATGCTTTTTTTTCTCATTTGCAACCGAACTAATTCGCCTTGCAATGAGACAAAACCCAGGTGGTGTCCATTCGGCACATCTACGATGACAGGATCTCCTGTTTCCAGGAAAAGATTTTCGCTGTTTCTGAAGAATTCTTTCCGGCCATTTTTAAAACGCACTTCGATCACATCAAACCGGTGGTCAGTGGGTAGTTGCATATTCGCCAACCAGTCAAAAACATTCAACTTGTTACAGCCACCACTTGCGCACCCTCCTTTATCTCCACACCCTTCGTTACCTGTACTGGTTATGCATGTTTCACAATTCATGGGGCCTAAGTTAGAGGTTTAATAAGTCCTGGCCAATATCTTTTCTGTAGTTACAATCCTGCCAACTGATATTATCCACTGTAATATAGGATTTTTTCAGCGCCTCAGCAATGTTTTTTCCAAGAGAGGTTATCCCAAGCACACGACCTCCATTGGTCACAACCTGACCCTCCTGCTCTTTTGTACCAGCATGAAAAACCAAAGAATCTGTTTGTGAATCCAGCCCGGATATTTCCTGGCCTTTGGCATATTGGCCGGGGTAGCCACCGGCCACCATTACTATGGTGGTCGCTGTTTCAGGTGTGGTGATCAGCTGCGTACCTTTCAGATTACCTGCTGCAGCTTTCCACAGGAGGTCTACCAGATCATTTTCTACACGTGGGATGACGGCCTGTGTTTCAGGATCGCCCATTCTCACATTATACTCTATTACATAGGGCTCACCCTGCATATTCATTAGCCCGATAAAAATGAACCCTTTATAATCAATGTTTTCAGTCCGGAGGCCTTCAATGGTAGGCTTCACCACTTTTTCCTCGACTTTTCTCATGAATTCTTGATCGGCAAATGGAACAGGAGATACGGCACCCATACCACCGGTATTTAATCCGGTATCTCCTTCACCAATGCGTTTATAATCTTTGGCTTCCGGCAAGATCAGGTAGTCTTTTCCATCAGCAAGTACAAACACGGAGAGTTCTATTCCTTGTAAATATTGCTCAATCAGTACTTTCTTCCCTGCTTCCCCGAATTTCTCATCCAGGAGCATCTCTTTAATGCCTTTTTGCGCACTTTCAAGATCCTCACAAATTAACACACCCTTACCCGCAGCCAGTCCATCCGCTTTTATAACAAAGGGTGGCGTTAATTTATTCAGGTATTCCACTGCATCATTGATACCCTCCCGGGTGAACGTGGCAAAAGCAGCCGTCGGGATATTATACTTTTGCATAAATTGCTTGGAGAAATCCTTACTCCCTTCCAACCTTGCCCCTTCCTTACCGGGGCCCACAATTTTGACTGAAGACAATTTCCCGGTCGATTCAATATAATCCCTAAAACCCAAAACGAGTGGGTCTTCAGGTCCAACCACGACAAGATCAATAGATTCCTTTTCGATAAACGTTGCGAGTTGATCGAAATCTGTAACCGCAAGATCTATATTGACTGCAATATTTGCAGTCCCGGCATTTCCCGGGGCCACAAATAATTTGTCACACTGATCTGATTGGGCAATCTTCCAAGCCAGCGTATGCTCCCGGCCACCACTACCCAGTATTAATATTTTCATTAAATAAAATTTACCATTTCCACAATTGAATCATCAAAGTTAGAAAAAGGAAAATATTAATAAAGATTTAATTTGCGTATTCTGACAAGAATTTAATTCTCATTAACCTGATTTCCTCTTCGCTGTAATCCTCATTGTCCTGATTATCGAGTGCATCTTCCAGGCTATCGGTTTCCGAGTTCAGGAAATAATCATACAAGTCTTCCTGTTTTTCTTCATCGAGAATCTGGTCAATATAGTAATCAAGGTTTAGCTTTGTTCCCGAATAGCAAATATTCTCAATTTCCAGAAGTAATTCATCAAAACTGATATTCTTATTTTCAGCAATCTCTTCCAGGTCTACCTTTCGGTCTATCTGCTGAATAATATAAATTTTCATTTTCGATTTATTGACGGACGATTTTACCACCACTTCAGCAGCCGTTGTAATATCATTTTCATCCACATATTTTTTTATGGCGTTAATGAATTCAGCGCCAAATTTGTTCACCTTTCCCATACCCACACCATTCACCTGCGAGAGCTCTTCTTTGTTGGTGGGGTAGGTTGTCGCCATTTCTTCGAGTGAAGGGTCTTGAAAGATGACATAAGGGGGTAGATCGCGTTTTTTCGCCACTGATTTCCTCAGCGCTTTTAATACTTCAAAAAGATCTTCATCGTAGGCTTTTGAATCAATGATA
>Ga0224506_10000889_pt1 | contig 22842 bp, 46 predicted proteins | sample SF_Jan12_sed_USG_2_FD_169108 | JGI IMG/M metagenome (GOLD analysis project Ga0224506, IMG submission 169108) | Sediment microbial communities from San Francisco Bay, California, United States - SF_Jan12_sed_USGS_8_1 | ecosystem: Environmental > Aquatic > Marine > Sediment | place: USA... | reverse complement strand
GATGCTAATGTCGAAAATGCTCTATTGATTACAGACAAACAAGAATTAACTGATTCTATCAATGCTAGAAATGATGAGATTGATAAACAGAACACGATATTGAAATTAAAACAAATTGAAATTGATGATTTGATGAAACGACCTCCCGAAATTGAGACGGTCGAGAAAATTAAAGTCATCAAGGAAAAGGTATTCACTACATGTGATGATGGTTTACAGTTACTAAAGGATTATGTACCGGAGCTAAAGTCATGGTGAAATTTTTAATATCATTTATTGTTGTGATTGCATTATCAGGGTGTGGCACAAAGGAGGTCATCAGATATCGTGTTAAGGTGCAAGAAGTGAAAATTCCCGTTAAAGAATGTCCAGTCGTGGATGAATTTATTCGACCAGAATTGGAATTGAATAACATCGATGTAACGAATATGAAAGAAGTTTTTCGTGCGTATCCAATAACGATTATCCAATTAAAGGATTACAGCAAAAAACTTGAAAAGATTATCGAAAGAATAAGCGGTAAATAATGGCGCACGATAAAGTTAAACCTAAAGAGGAAGAGGGGTTTATACGATTTCGATATGATCTTGACAATGAATATTACGTCTCCATGCATGATGAAAATGGAGACTCTTATATATTTTCAGACGTTGATCCATCGTTCATTATACCAGAAAGTTCACTCAACTTCTCGTTTGAAACCATAGAAAATACAATAAATATATCTTTCGGGTAAAATTATTTCTACGGTCTCAAGTATTATAAATATTTAATACACAATTTTATAAGAAGATCATGGCTGAAAAGAAAAATCTCAGAGATATCGTTAGAGGTGACACAGTATCATACAAATTTGTATTTGATGATGGTGGTGACCCAACATTGCATATCCCTCCCAATCCGATAAACATCGCAGATTGGTCTCTCTGGATTGCATTCAAATCCGATTTAAATGATGAAGATGGCGCGGCTGCATTATTAATAAAAAATACAGCAGGTGATAATGTTTTAGATTCTGTTGTAGATGGTGTTATGCACCTTGTTCTTCCATCCATCGACACAGCATTAATCGAAGCAGGTAAATACCACTACGCAATACATCGTGTGATTGAAGGAACGACTCCTATAGAGGTTAAAACTTTAATGTATGGCATGGTGAAGATAATCGAAGATGTCGTCGTATCGACCGCTGTAGACACTACACCGACTCAATTTACATTTGTTGACCAAACAGATGTTTCTTTAGGATCAGAAATTATATCCGATGCAATCATCGTCAAGGGAATCAATTTTCCTTCGGCAATCACAATTGCAGGTGATGCAAGTTCCGAATATTCAATTAATGGTGGTGATTATAAATCTTCCGCTGATACCGTGAAATTGAATGATGTAATTCGCGTTAGACACACAGCATCGGCAATCAATAATACGCAGGTGGATTCGATTTTAACAATTGGGACCGTTACCGATACATTTTCAAGTACAACAATAGCATAATGAAAAAACTCGTTCTGGGAATCATACTTTTATTATCAAATACCGCATATGGTTACACTGACCCGACAGTAGCATACATGTATTTAAGTGATGATAGTCAAACAATTTTATCATGTATATTAACGGATGCCTCGCATACTGTCTGTTTTGAATTTACAATATCAATAGCGAAAAGATGTGAGATAGTATCGGGTATGGATGGATTCATGAATTGTGATATCGTTGAAGAAATCGGAAATTGATGAAGTTGCACGCACATGGAATATGTATAAATATTATAAAAAAGAATTGAGATATGGATAAGGAATATTGGTTGAATTTAGGTGACGTGATAAATAAATTGCGAGTTGTTCCTAGAATTTTAATGTTTGTATATTATATATTTGCTGGATGGTATATCACTTTTATATCAATACAGTATTTTATATTGATCAATTCTGAAAATGTATCGGATTGGAAGTTGGCTGCAATGTCGGCATTTGGTGCCATTACTATTCCAGCTATTTGTGGAATACTGGCCAAACTCACTGATAATTATTTTAGAACACCATAGGTAAAATTTTAAATGAAATCATTCTCAGAATTGATGAAACGTATCAATGAAGATGCCAATTCAGTATCCAAATTGAAACAAAAATTTGCCAAGGAAAGATCAAAAATGAAAACTCCAGCGGTTATGGTATTGGCCAATGGTAATTCAGAATTAATGGATTTAGCAGAATTATCATCATCACAGTTAACAGCATTCAAGAAACAAATTAAAGGTATGGGTGGAAAACTCGTTCCGCTGGATTAATTATAAATGAACAAACTTGCATCACCCGACGATTTAAAGAATTATGCTTTACGTCGATTAGGATCACCAGTAATCAACATCGAGATTGATGACACTCAAATTGATGATCGTATTGATGACGCAATTCAATTATTTGTGGAACGTCATTTTGATGGTGTCGATGAAGTATATCTCAAACACACAGTAACAGATCGTGATGCAGCAAGGGGATATATTATTGTCAAGGATGACATTGTTGCGATTACTGAATTGTATTCAATTGGTGATGCTGGTAGTGGATCAGAAGAATTATCTAGATTGAATTATCACATCGCACAATCCGACATCGTGGATTTTTTAGGTAGTGCGAATACGACTGTTGAATATTATTTAACACGACAACATATCGATTTAATCAATCAGATATTTACGCCACGAAGATCATTCTCTTTCAATTCGATTTCACATAAATTTGATCCGGTGGATGCACTCAAAGCTGGCAACATTGTTGTATATCGCGCATATCAAGCTTTAGACGTGGATTTATACGAAGACATCTATAATAATATGTGGATGAAAAAATACGTTACCGCGTTAATTAAACGACAGTGGGGAGAAAACACTAAAAAGTTTGATGGTGTTCAATTGCCGGGTGGTGTAACCGTCTCCGGTCAAACGATCTGGAGTGAAGCGGATGCCGAAATTACAAAACTCGAAGAAGAGTTTGCAAATACATATGAGTTGCCTGTCAACTTTTTTATCGCATAAGGAGCAAAAGAAATGAAATCATTGAAAGAATATCGAAAGTTGGATGATGCTAAACAATTGGATGAAGGGTTTAAGAAATGGAAAGTAACCTTTAAGAAAGGTTCTTTCAATAAAATTCAATTCCAGAATCAACATTTAGAAATAGTTGCACGAAACACATCGGAAGCGGCAAAAAAAGCTGTGATGAAACTCGGTGTTAAAAAGGATGACTGGGCTGCGGCTGGTCCATTTATTAAAAGTATTGATTTAGTAGAATCAACTATTGATGAAGCTGCAAAAGCGCCTCAAATAAAAACGAATGATCCACGAAAAAAAGAAGAACTAAAGCAGGTGATGCATGACATCAGAATTCAACTAGATGACATCGCGAGTGTAAATGCTAGTTTTTCGAAAGTCAATTCGGATAAAGTTAATGTTAAAGGTCTTCAGAAAATTCATACTGATCTTTCCAAATTATATAAGAGAATCGAAAAATTAGCTGATAACCGAAATCAACAATTATTTTAAAACCTAATGCCAGTCAATAAATATTTTTCAGTAGCAAGCCGAACAAACACCAATGAGCAAAATTTGGTGCGTGATCTTGCGGCTGAATGTATTCAAATGAATGGATTTGATTTCTTCTATTTACCGAGAACAATCAACAAAGAAGATCAATTGTTTGGTGAAGATATTTTATCATCATTCGATGACAAATATGAAATTGAAATGTATGTTGATTCAGTTGATCAATTTGATGGGGAAGGTGATTTCCTTTCCAAATTCGGTCTACAGGTCAAGGATGAAATTCGCCTATCCGTATCCACAAAGCGATTCTTAGAAGCAACTAATATGGTCAAACCTAGGGAGGGTGATTTAATATACTTCCCATTATCTAATGGCCTGTTCGAAATCAAATTTGTCGAAGATGAGCAACCATTTTATCCGGTGAATGCTTTACCTGTATTTGAATTGAGATGTGAATTGTTCGATTATTCACACGAACAATTCAATACAACAGATGAGACCTTTGACGATATTCAGGTTGAACTAGATGACATTGCACCTTTCAATGAAAATGATTTCTTAGAAACAGAAGGTGATCTTATTCAAGATTTTTCCGAATCTTCTCCGTTCGGAGAGTTTTAAGAAGCATCGATTTCCTTTCTTCACATTCTTTGATTTTCTCGCTCGAAACTTTAATTTTATCATCTAATAAAGCAGTCGCATAAGTTGTTGCATCTTCAATATTGACAAAGATAGAAGAGGGGTGAAATGTACCCCCATCCGTATCGAAGAACGTGCCTCCAAAATATTTATCATGGTGAATTTTGTTGTTCGATGTTTTATTCAACAAGTCTGTTTCAAAATCGATAAACACACCATCAAATACCGTCGAATGAACTTCAAGTTCCAATATATGTGAGTTTTTTGTAACACCATATAACGTATCACCATTTGCAACCATATCATTACCTCAGTTCAATTATCTATACATCCATTATAGCGATATGAATATAAATAGCAAGCCTTTTTAAGCACTTCCAAATTTAATTGATTGAAACAGGGGTTCACCCGTTTCCGTACTGACATAAAATCCCAAATTACCTAACATTACTTTATCTTCATCACTCACGTCATCGGGATCGATACCGCATATGTACATCACATCGTGTTCACAATGTGTCGGAAACGCCGGATTACCATACTTTAAAAATATCTGAAGTGCGTCAATTAAGTCTTTCATGCTTTCACCTCAGTATCCGGTATCAATTTGGCAATACGTCGAGAACCAATGATCGTCTGGTATTTGATAAAAAGATATCCATTGATAATTTCAAAATAAAAATTTCTTGGATTAAGGTCATGAATCAAACTCATATCTTTTAACGCAGCTCTCAATAAACCAGTAGGTTTATATCTTTCTTTGTTCATTGATGACATTATCCAAAAGCCTTCTTCACCTTCGTCAACTGGTCTCAGTAATTTATTAAGCGCCAGTGGTTTATATGGTGTCCACATATCCTGAAAGGCATCATAGATATAATTGAGTCTAGTGAATTCATCACTATCCAGAAAATGCTTTTCGACATCATATCCCATGGGAGTCAGATAAGCATCAAGGGAAGAATGAAAACTTGTCGGTCGCTCAGTGCGTTCATTCAACCACTTATAGAAATTATCCTGATTCATTGGTGTAATGTCATCGATCAGATTTTTGACACTCCACAGAGTTTTATTCTTATTTGAATCCACCATGTTATCTCCTTCCAATCAGATAGTCTTTAAAGCTATAATGAAAACTATCAGCAAGACTCTCAATCTCTTTTTTCATCGCTGCAATTTTCGCTTTAGCTGCGTTCATTTCTTCAATATCAGTGTTCAATACTCGATTGATCATCGATTTACATTCAGCGGCATCAAATTCGTATGTAAATGCGCCAGTACCTTCCCTGTTCCAATCACCCGTATCGAATTTACCAATGTATCGTGATTCTTTGAAATAATCTCCTGAACAATCACTTTCGAGTGCTTTCACATACTTGGTTGTTTCAAGCCACAGGGACATACCTGTTGAATTGAGGTAAATATTTGCATCCGAGACTTCAGAACAAGCTTCTTTGAATGCTTTAAATACCTTTCTGAATTTGGCATTCATACCAGAAGCAATCAATGCCTTTTCACCATCAAGTGGTTTAAGGTATTCTTCAATCAGTGGCATGACTTTCAAAATTTCAGTCATGACTTTCTTTTCTCCGACAAGCGAGGTTGCTAAGGTCATATAAGGCATAATAATTTCTTCCTATTTAATTTATACACGTAATATATCATATTGACTATATTATTACAAGGTTTATTCATCATCTAAATCGAATTTACACATCTTTTTATAAAGACTCTTCATCTTTCTTTCAGCACCAGCTTTCAATGGTGTATGGCTACCACTATTCCATGCTTTGGCACCACCACTATAATTGCGCGGATCGGCTTCAATTTTATCCATGGCTTCGACACATTTAGTAACAGTATCGCAATAACTCATATTCACATCTGATGCTAACATTTCTACATTCTCCCGTTATTCGAATTTTGGTCTATCGCCGGTTTCTAACCATTGCTGATATTCATCACCGTAACCTAACTGTTCGAGTGCGGTCCTTAGTGTTCCATACAAGTTACTGTCATGGCATGAATAGTAGGGTAGATCGTTTACGCCTTCACCCTCAGAAATGTCTGACATGTTTGCTTCATACATAGCATCCATGATGTTTTTCCCGATCTGTGCTCTAACCTTATTCATAATGTCTACCTCAGTTCAATTATCTATACATCCATTATAGTGATATGAATATAAATTGCAAGCCTTCTTTTAAGCCTGAACCAACTTTTTAATTGAAAGATTCTCACTCCAAAAAGCTTCACTGGCATTACCTGCATAGATATAGGAGTCAGTCCATCCCTCATAATCATATTCCCGATAATCCTCATCCGACATTTTCAAACTATCCCAACCACCCGCGTCAACAATAGAATCAATTGCTTCCTGTTCACTCGATCCGATGGCAATACCAACAACATGATCATTAATGATTAACCATGCCGATACACAATGTGGATTATATTCACCAATTTCATATCCGTTTTTTGAGAGCATTTTGATACCAGCTTCCATATACTGATAATCGGGATCATTATAATCGAGATTTTCAATTGCCATTTTGGTTGATTTCTTCATAATTTAACGCGCCACATATGTCAGGTTATTAAAAGTAAGATTGGTCGATAATTCTTTTCATCACACAAAATAATCTAAAATTATCACCATCTTCAAATGATAAGGCTACCAGCAAATTTTTAGATCGATCAATATGTTCCTTGGATAAATTGTGAAATCGACCATCATATCTCTTCACTAATTGCTGAACATAAACCATTTTTTTAGATAAACAAATCTCAGTCATTTTAATCATCAGGATGTTCCGGTAATTTTTCGCAAAGCGGTATCAATATGATCATCATCGGCATAGGCGTAAATCGGTAAACCAGTCATTCCACATCCATCACCAATCTTCAAACCACTTTTCCATAAGCAATCCCATCGATATCGTTTTGCACTCAATCCTGCCTTCAGATAATTGGTTAGTAAAGGGAAAATCGGACTTGATTCCACGTGTGATTTGATGACTTCAAAATGCTCTGGTGTAATTTTCAATTGATTTCACCTTTAGGTCCAATAGAATATCTTGGATTGATACCATGGAAAGTAGTATTCAAATCATCCTCTGTACCAACATCATACGACTCTGGATCATCGGCATTCACTTTCACCACATAAAACCAGATTCCAGTCAATACGGCACTACTCTTTGCTATATTAATAGCCTTCTGTATATTCATTTGATATCCTCAACAGTGAATTCTCTACGCTCAAAACCAGTACCATCGTCGGCCCACCACGATGTGATCTTCACTGGATGGTTACCCATAACAGAGTGAATAATCTCTTTCTCCATACCTTTCACATTACCCACTGGACATTCAGTAAATTCTACCCAGTTCGTAATTCGGTATTCCTTAGTGATCGTTTTATTCTTTAATTTATTCATGTGATCATTATATCGATTTTTATATAAATTGCAAGCAACATTTTCATATAAATATATCATGCTAGGAACAACATTTTACAATCAATCAATCAGACGTGTCGTGACTTCGGTCGGGAATCTATTCAATGAGATTTCAATTAATCAACATGACACAACTGGCGCGTTAATCAAAACGATCCCAGTACCCATATCGTATGCTAAAAAGCAACATTTCATAGCTAAGTTGAATGATGATCTGGCTGGATCAACTCCGAATGTGAATATGATATTACCACGAATGAGTTTTTCATTTGAAGGTTTTCAATATGACTCAGAACGTCAAATATCACCTTTGCGATATACAACAAAACCACACGCAACGGATAACAATTTTGTTGTACAAACTAATACATTCATACCATATAACATGGATTTTGAAGTGAATATTGTTGCTAAGAATATAGAAGATTCTCTTCAAATCGTTGAACAGATAGTGCCGTACTTCACACCAGATTTTAATATGCCTATAAAATTTACTGATGAAGAAACGCGTGATGTTTCATTTCTGATTAATTCATTAGCACCAGAAGATAATGCCGATGATGGATTTAATGCTAATCGATTGGTGGCATGGTCTTTATCATTTACCGCTCGTGCATGGGTGGTCGGAGCATCTAAAGATAGTGCAGTGATCAAAACTGCTATTGTTAATTTGGGAACGAACAAAAATGATCTGGGAGATTTCTTGATTGATGAAACGTTACAATCTCAAGTCGTTCCAACTTCGGCTGGTCCCGATGATGTTCATACCGTAGTTGAGACAATTACATCGCCATAGACATTTCAGTTAATTCGATTAATCCTTGTCGATAGGCAGCATTTGCGGTTTCTAACTGTGCACTCAATTTCCGTACCTGTGATTTTTTTCTGGCAACGAAAGATTCCATGGCTTGTTGTAAACTCAAATGCGCGAACTTTTTACGCCAGCTATGGTTTATGAATTTATCTTTCTCACCAAATCTTTCTATAATAAATCCTTTGGGTGTAAATCTCAATACTTTATAAACTTCTAAATGTATTTCTATGCCGGTTTTCTGATAATGTGTAGGCTCACCATCATGATCATAATCCCAATATCCGGTAGCAGCATCATAATATCTATAAGCAAACATGCCGTAATTAGACAAATTTATTTTAGGTAAATTGTGTTTATCCCATAATAAAATGCTCAATCCACCTAGATCAAATAAATTTTTTATTTCAGACATATAGATTTAACCAGACATGTTTTTAAATTATCCGTTGCATTGGGAAAACAATCCCTTGCGTGCGCATTTTCGTCTTGATGTATTTCTGGATTGATGATCAATCGATCAAGCGGATGAGTTAATTCAACCCATCTTCCATGATCATCGATATCATACACAGAATATATCTTAGCATATGCCATACCCAGCCTCCTAAAATTTTGCCGAATTATATACACACAAGCTACAGGGTTTCAAGACCTAAATCGTGAATCCATCAGAATATCTCGGCGCTAACGGTCGATAACTATCCGATGCACGTTCCCCACATTCCCCACATTCGATTTTAGGAATGACATTTCGATGAAAATGTTCATCATCATATCCGATAAGCTCTTCTTCATTATCGCAGTGTTCACAAATGTAGATAGCCGTGAAATCTCTTCGATGTTGTTTTAAAATTTCCTTTATATGCATAACATTTATTCCTCAATCGGTTTAGTTCGAACGAGATGACATTGAGTACAAATTTCACAACCAGAGACAAAATCATTATCACCACATACCCAGTTATGAACACAATCTTGTTCAATGATTGTTCGCTTTGCTCGGTTCAATACCCACGCGGGGATATCATGTCCAAGAAGAGCATCCTTAACAAAACCAACAGAATGATCATACATTAATAATGCCAATTCGATACGTCCGTTCAATTCAGCTTCTCTTTTCAATGCTCGACATTCAGCATCTTTATATTCATTAAGAAGGGAATTTAAACGCACAATCTCATCTTCAATTACCGTTTCATCACTGATTGGTTCAATTGACCAAATATAACCCGGTGGCAATAAATCAGTCCCAACCCTTGCACAAGCTGCATCATAATTTTCCGCTTCGATGATACGTTTGCTCGTTCCACATCCATCACCCTTATAGAGTGAAAATTCGTATTTATTCATCTGAATTTACCCATTGGATCGAGAATAATGTTACCGTGATTTACCCATGATTCCATGTCTGCACCACTACGCGCTATTGCACTGATTCCACTTCCTTTGAGGTGTTCACTCTCTGATACCACATGAGGTCGAATAAACATTTCACCTAAAATTAATTGATGCGTCATTTTTGACTTATAACGAATATCGTCATTGCGAGTTGCACCAACAAATACAGTCGTGTCACCTTGATCCTGAGCAATCATCCACATCGGAACATGGACTAAATTTTGTCCATAATAAAATTTCATCACGTCCAATCCTTCATCACCAAACATAATTATTTCTCGTATTTTAATTTAAGTGCGGCTAATTGTGCCAGCTCATCCGCAACTGTTAACCGTTCCTTTACGAATTTGTCGATTTCCCTTTGTTCGGCCTTTTTCGCTTCTTCACGTTTGGCCAGCTCCTTCTCACGTTGAATCATTTCAGTTAATTTTTCGTGTGCTAATTTGTTTATAATATGTTCAAAATTATCATTATAAAATTCAGAATTAGAATCTAATCCATTAAATAAAATAGTAATTTCCCAATTACAAAACTCACTATTTGAATTTCGATCTTCAAATAATTTTTCTGCAATTGATCTGGCTGCATCATCTTCATCATCCGTGACATAAATTTCATGATCAGAATCTGAAGAACCCACGAGACATCCACGACAAGTATCGATTCCATTAGCTCGATATTTTACAATTGTAATATTCATTCTGCGTACCATATATTAGTGGTTTCATTATACTCGGTCAGGTAAATATCCCAAACCGATATTAATTTTTCAAGCGAAGGATACCAATAGCCAAATCCGTCAACCTCTTCCGAATCAAATAACCACCACACACCGTGTGAGAAAATAATGGCACATTTATCGGAAAATGGTCTAATTGAATAATCGCTAGAATATTCAATGTTGATGTTTTTAACTTTCGGAATACTATTAACACGATCCATAATATCAAAACATACTGGACGAATCGGAAAATCTCGTTCGATTCCATTCGCAATAGACTGTGATCCTCGGTTATATGCGGCAACTCCCATTTCACTCACCTCTTTTCGTTAAAGATTTAACCAATTCAAAATTACATCCAAAATAATTGTTTGGTTTCACAGTAACAACCTGACCAATTTTGGATTCCATTGTTAAGAATTCTTCAACGATACCATCCCGAAACTCGAAACCGTATGACTCCAATGCTGTCAGCATCATGGAATGTTTATATCTACAAATCTCTTCCAAAGTTGCGGTTAATTCAGTATCACTCATCAAACATGTCTGTTCATCAAACCAGTCGGTTGCAAGTTGAATAAACTTCCCAACAAAGATAGGTGTTAACCGTTTATAATTTGGCGCTTTATCCAATGGTAACCCAATCATTTCATCTAGGTTGTCAGTTAATGTTCGCGTAGCTTCTCTGACATGATTCACCAACCGATCATGGTCGTATTCAATCATAGAAGCTTCATTCGCGGAAAGACCCAATCGCTCGGACACAAATAAAATACTCAATGCTTCGTGTGTTTTTGCTTTCATTGATCCATCCATTGTTCCGCAAGCATTGCTCTGTAAATATCGTTTACCTAATATTTGATATTGTTCCATAATTATTATTCACCTCACGTTTCCACAATGGAAACTTTGCCTTGTTGTGCTTTGAAATCTATGCCAGCACGAAATATACAGTAATTAATCATGTTTGGTGTAGGAACAAGATTGGGATATTTAAAACCATGAACATATCCATTCCAGAAACTATTTCGATGTGATGCACTACGATTAAATGATCCATCTGCATTATACAATGTTGAAGTTGGATCATTCGCCAGCTCCATCATCACATTATATTGATGCATCTTTTTAGGATCATTAGATCGATAAGCTCTCATACGTTACCTTTTACCCATGTGTCAATATGTTTTTCGGCCTTATCCCAAAATGGTTCGAAGGCGAAAGGAATGTCAAACCATGGCTTACCATCTTTATTGTTCTTAAATGTGGTGACATGGTGTTCATTCCGATATGAATTCACTAATTCTTTCGTTTCGTCATTAACCGGAATGTACAGATCAGAAGCATGATTATCGTGCTCGATGCCTCGCTTAATCACTTCCTCATATATATTCATTATTTCTACCTTTAATTAATTTATATAACTATTATATGTATTTGTATATAAATGTCAACACTAATTTATACTTCGTCATTAACACCTGAATACCACACAACATCGCTAACAAACCGACTACGTAAATTTTTGCTTCGGACTGAATCATTAGGCCAAAGCACATTAGCCTGTCTCTTTGCTATATCTTGAATTTTGTGGGCTGGTAAATTTATGCCAGATTTCACCATGCCTAGCTCGTAACCTAACACTTCAGCTAATCTTTGATATTTTCTTTTCATTTAATAATTATATGTATTTGTATATAAATGTCAACACTAATTTTAACTTATATAAATATTGTTATGTCGAAACATAAAACACAAATGGATAAACTCAATGAAGTATTGGGTTTAGCAAAAGAAGTCAATGAATCAACTTCATTGGTAATGGCCTCCCCGATTGAAATTGAGCCTATCGATTTCAAAGAAGATGCGGGGATGTTAACAGATTTCAACGATGCTCGCGAAACACTTAAAAGACTTGTCAAGCAAGGTGAAAAGGCGTTAACGGACATCGTTGAATTTTCCGACGAATCAGATATTCCTAGAGATTTTGGTATCGTTCCTATTCTAATCAAAACGATATCTGATGTCACTAAGGATATGATATCACTTCACAAAACACTCGCGGAAATCAATAAAACACGAGTACCAGAAAATAAAAATATAACGAAAACAACCACAAATAATAACATGTTTGTAGGATCAACCAAAGATATGTTGGCTATGCTAAAAGATGATACAGGGAATTAAGCTACCAAAAACGAGTTGCTATCTCGGTCAACAAAAACTAAAAAAAGCAGATATTCAAATGGAATTCGATCAGGAAATGATCGAAGAATATAAAAAGTGTCGCGATGACATTGTATATTTCTGTAAAAATTATATCAAAATTGTTCACGTGGATCGAGGTCTAATTCCATTTGGTATGTGGGATTTCCAAGCCGATCTGGTTAATCATCTCAATGATAATCGATTCAGCTCTGTATTGTGCTCTAGGCAGGTCGGTAAATCAATCACGACTGTTGCCTATATCCTACATTTTATTCTATTCAATGATTATAAGCGAGTTGGTATTATCGCGAATAAAGGTGCATCGGCGCGAAAGGTTTTAGCTAAATTAAAACTGGCCTTTGAAAATTTACCCCACTGGTTACAACAAGGTGTGGTTGAATGGAATAAAGGCTCTATCGAACTCGACAATGGATGTATCGTTGAAGCAAGTTCGACATCCGGAGATGCGGCGCGAGGTGATTCATTATCATTATTGTTTATTGATGAAGCAGCATTCATCGATTCAAATTTATGGGAAGAATTCTACAACTCAACATATCCGACAGTATCTTCCGGTTTAGAAACTAAAATTATCATGGTCTCAACGGCCAATGGTATGAATCATTATTACAAAATAATTGAGGACGCCAGAAAAGGTCGATCTGATTATGCATATTTCGAAGTCAAATGGGATGCCGTACCGACACGAACAGAAGAATGGAAACGGGAAACGATTGCAAATACTTCAGAAGAACAATTTAGCCAAGAGCATGAAAATACGTTCCTAGGTGGTTCGAAAACTCTGATTTCAAATACAGCATTAATGTCAATATCATATGACGATCCAGCAATACAATTAGAAAATAATAAATTATTTGTGTTCGAAAAACCAATTAAAAATCATGTCTATGTTTTATCAGCGGATGTGGCCGAAGGGATAGGACTAGACGCACAAGCATTCAATGTTATTGATATCACTGAATATCCTTTCAAGCAAGTTTGTTCATTCAGAGACAACAAAACCACATATCTTAAATACCCATTATTAATCGAAAAATATGGCAAGGCATATAACAATGCATATGTCTTAGTTGAAAGTAATGATGTCGGAAAAGAAGTCTTAACCACATTAAATTATGAATTGGAATATGAAAATATTGTCACTCTGAAAACCAACAAAGAAAAATATCAATTGGGAATACGAACAACTAAGGCAACTAAAGCATCTGGATGTAGCAATCTTAAAGATTTGATCGAGAAAAATCAGCTCATTGTGAGAGATTTTCGAACACTTCAAGAGTTATCTGGATTTGTTGAATCGGGTCATTCATACGAAGCCGACGATGGCTACACTGATGATCTAGTAATGTCATTAGTTAATTTCTCATATTTCACAGGTCGCGAATTATTTGAAGATATATCCAATCACAATATTGGTAAAAAAATGTTTGCTGGAAATGTAGTAGACAATGAGGAAAACATGCTACCGCTACCTGTAATTACAGATGGTACAGAAGATTTTACAAATAGATACCCCTACTAATACGAAATCATTATTTATATAAATATTTCAAAACTTATAAAAATTAACAAACTTAGGGAAACTAAATTATGGGATTCTCAGTATCACCTTCAGTATTAGTTACAGAAACTGATCTAACTGCAACAATACCAGCGGTTTCCACTTCCATTGGTGGCTTTGCTGGTAAGTTTATGTGGGGTCCAGTCGGAGAACGCATACTTATTTCTAGCGAAAACGAATTAGTTGAAAAGTTTTCAACTCCGAATGCCGCAATGAATTGGGAAGATTGGATGGTATGTAAGAATTTTCTTTCTTACTCAAATGCGTTATATATCTCTCGTGCTGTTGGTGCAGCAGCTAAAAATGCGAGTGATGGTGCAGTTACCTTCCACTTAATCAAAAATCGTGATGATTTCGACATACAGGCAGCAAGCACATTTGCGGGTGGTCACACATTCTTTGCTAAATATCCCGGCACATTCGGGAATAAAATAGTTGTTCACACATGTGATTCAACTGCATTTACGGGATGGACATATGAAAGTAATTTCAACTACGCACCGACTGGAACTGAATTAGCAATTGTCGTTTTATATGACGGTAAAATTGTAGAAACTTTCTTAGCCGATGAAACGCCGGGATCACTTGATGGCTTTGGTAAAACAAATTTCATCGAAACCGTAATCGCGGATCAATCAAAATATGTCTGGATCGATATTGACACAGCAATTGCAGCGGGTGCGAATACATTCACTCTAGCGAATGGTGTCGATGATTCACCTACCGATGCTGAAATATTAACTGCACAGGATTTATTCGCGAATGGTGATGAGATTGATATCAATTTCTTATTTCATGGTGGCGGTTATACATCACAGTCAACCGTTGTCGATAATATTTTAAATATCGCGAAAACACGCAGAGATGTTTTGGCTTTAGTATCAGCAGATAGTGCAACATCTGTCGGTTCTGCTACAGCGGTCGCGGATGAAATTACTTTCATCACAACTCTATCCAATCTATCTACATATGGAATTGCAGTTAGCAATTACAAATATCAATATGACAAATATAATGATATTTACGGATGGGTGAATTATACAGGTGATGTCGCTGGATTAATGGCATACACAGATCAGATTGCAGAGCCATGGTATTCACCAGCGGGATTCAATCGTGGTCAAATCAAAAATGTTGTTAAATCTGCATATGCATCTTCTCAAGCAAATCGAGATGCTTTATATCAGAAAAATATTAATCCAATTGCATCATTCCCCGGCAAAGGAACAATACTTTATGGTGACAAGACGTTAGCAACTACAGCATCTGCATTTGATCGAATCAATGTGAGACGTTTGTTTATTGTTATCGAAAAAGCAATAGCAACAGCAGCAAATCAACAATTGTTCGAAATCAATGATGATTTCACACGCAACTTGTTCCGCAACATGGTTGAGCCGTATCTGCGTGATATTCAAGGGAGACGTGGAATATACGATTTCAAAGTTATTGCAGATAGAACGAATAACACCGATCAGGTATTGTCGAATAACGAATTTGTTTCGGATATTTACATCAAACCAGCCAGAGCTATTAATTTCATTTACTTGAACTTTGTTGCTGTGAATGCTGGCGTAACGTTCGAAGAAATCTTAGTATAATAGGGAGTAAAATAAATTGAACATAACAGATTTTAAAGGTAGTTTTACTCACCTTGCGAAACCGACTTTATTCAAAGTTCAAGGTTTCGGTGCGGATCGACAACTGGAATTTATGTGTAAAGCTGCACAGCTTCCACCTTCAACATTGGGTGTTATTGAAGTTCCGTACATGGGACGTAAGATAAAAGTTCCCGGTGATCGAATCTATCCTGAATGGACCATCACAATCATGAATGATGATACCTTCAATCTCAAGAATTACTTCGATGACTGGATGCAGCGTATTAACCACGAAATTGCAAATATTGGTTCTCCATCGGTCGAAGCATCAAAAGAAGATGGACAAATCATGCAATTAGGTGTCGATAACAAAATCATCGCGGAATATCAATTAGTAGGCGCATTTCCTACTGAAGTATCTCCGGTGGAAGTGTCATTCGAGTCAAATGATACGGTTTCCGAATTCACGGTAACCATCGCATACGATTATTGGACACGAGTTTAATCACACTATTGTGCGCCTCAACATTAAAAGAGGCGCACATTTCATTTCAGATCGAACACATTATTTATTAATATTAATGCATTAATCCCAATTGTGCAATATTTCTTTATGTATAAATATTAAATACTTATATAAACAATAATAAATAAATGGCTGTTGAATTTTTTGGTTTTAAAATATCTAGGAAGAATGACGAAGATTTAGCAAAAAATCAATCGTTCGTTCATCCGACAGATCAAGATGCCGCTATCAAAATTGATAGTGCGCTCAATTCCGGTGGTACGTTCACATACGGTGTCAATTTTGGTTTCGGTTACAATAACGAAAAAGAATTAATCGAAAAATATCGTAAGATGTCATTACATTCAGAGATTGAAACTTCAATCGATGAAATCGTTAATGAAGCCATGTCATTTGAGGATCAGGGAAGTCCTGTTGAAATTGTTCTTGACGAAGTTGAATACTCAGATAAATTCAAAGATAAAATTCAGGATGAATTTGAAAATATTCTTCGCCTTCTAGATTTCAATGCGTACGGTGACAAAATATTTCGTGAGTGGTACGTTGATGGGCGATTATTTTATCACGTTATAGTTGATGAAAATAAGACCAAAAATGGTATTCAGGAATTGCGTCAAATTGACCCTAGATTCATTAAAAAGGTTCGCGAATACAAAACTGAACCGAATGATAAGGGTGTCGAAATTATCACAGGTATAGATGAATATTTTCTATATGATAATCCACGATTTGATGTAGTTGGCCACCAAAGTCCACAAAAGGAAATGATTAAAATTCCCAAGGAATCGATCACATATTGTAATTCGGGAATTATTGATGAAGACTCACAAGGTAATAGTGTCATATTATCATTTCTTGATTCAGCGGTAAAGCCATGGAATCAGCTATCGTTAATTGAAGACTCAATTGTCATATATCGTTTATCGCGTGCACCAGAAAGAAGAATATTCTATGTGGATGTTGGAACGCTTCCGAAAACAAACGCCGAAGCATATATGAATGCGATCATTAGCAAATACAAAAATAAAATGGTCTACGATTCTCAATCCGGTAATGTGAAAGATGCATCTCATCAAATGAGTATGTTGGAAGATATCTGGTTACCACGAAGAGAAGGTTCAAAGGGTACAGAAGTTGAGACATTACCCGGCGGTCAAAATCTAGGTGACATTGAAGATTTAGATTATTTCAGACGCAAATTATATAAAGCACTTCATATACCACTATCACGTCTCGAACAAGAATCACAATTTAATGCTGGTAGACAAGCGGAAATTAGTCGTGATGAAGTTAAATTCGCTAAATTCATAGGCAAGTTGAGAAAACGCTTTGCTTTCATGTTTATGGATTTATTGAAGACTCAATTGATACTAAAGAATATTGTTACGCTGGAAGACTGGAAAGAATTGAGGGAAAAGATCACTTTCCGATTCAATCAAGATTTACACTTCGAGAAATTAAAAGACACAGAATTACTCAGTGGTCAGTTAGAACAATTGGGTGAAATTGATAATTATGTTGGTAAATACTTCAGTCTTCAATTCGTTCAAAAGCGCATTCTAAATCAAACCGAACTTGAAATTGCAGAAGAAAAGAAACAGATGGAGAAAGAAAAGAAAGCAGGTGAAATTGCTGATCTTGATCCAAATGATGTAGCAATGGCTCAATTAGGAATGGGTGGCGAAGAAGGAGAACCTGAAGAGGAAGAGGAAGAGCCAGAACCTGAAGAAAAGGAAAAACCTGAAAAAAAGGATGAAGAGTAATGCCGTTTTCGCTTAACACAAAAATTACAACATTGATCGGAATATTCACAATAGTGGGAATGTCTTATGCCGGTTTTGCAGTTATTGATAATCGGTACGCACATGCCGGTGAATTGAAACAACTCGAAAAAAAGATCGATGCTAATCGTATATCTGATCTGGAAGATAAAATTTTCTCTCTTCAATTTAAAATTCAGAGTGGCGAAGGAACTGCATTGGATGCAGCACTACTCGAACGATATCAAAATCAAATGAATGTATTAACCAAATAAATATGGATAGGTGGATGGAATAATGGCATGGGTTTTAATTACAGGAACAAATTGGGAATACGATAACACATTAACGACTTATGGTGGTGTATTAGGTATCCGAACTAATTCAGATGGTTCTCAAGTGTATGTTGGTGTGAGAGTTGCCGGTGAAGATTTATCAGGGAAGGCCATTGCCAATCGCGGTGAACTTTCTAAGACATATTATGATGCGCAATAATGCCACAGGGTGATTGTTACGAAGCAGCGGCTCGACTCATTATAGAATCAGATTTTCTAGGAGAGAAGATATCCTTAACACTAATACATGGATTTGTTACTGGTCAAGGGAAATTGGAAGGGGTCGTATATGGTCATGCATGGGTGGAAGACAAAAAAGGTAATGTTTTGGATTATTCTAATGATCGAAAATTGGTTGTACCAAAAGAATTGTATTATTCGATAGGTAAGATAGACCACAAAAAACAGAAACGTTATTCGTCAAAAGAAACCAGAAAAATGCTCAACAAATATGAACATTGGGGTCCATGGGAATGAAAAATATATTCACAGTCAAAGGTAAGAAAAAACAGAAAATGAAAAAAGATGAAATCAAAAAGTTATCAGAATCTGAAAATTTCAGTGTAGCTGGTTTTAAAGAATTTATATCAACATCATTGTTCAATAAAGTTGGAGCGGCATTAGCATATAAAAAACAGGCTATGGCGCAGAATTTATTAAAACCGGATAATAAGAAATAAATGTTCAAGCCGGGAGATAAGGTCAAAATCCTAAACTCAAAACGATACGATGTCGATCTACCTGATAAGGCGGATGGTATTGTATCTAGCCTCGTTCAAGAAATGGATAACTCATTTGTGGTTAGAACAGGAAAGGGATTTGCGCAAGTCAAAACCAAGGATTTGCGGCATAAGCAATTTTACGACTTTCTTAAAAATATAAATATTTCAGCAGAATATGAATTTACTGATAGAACAATTTTAATAACCGAGAATGATGCTTCTAAATTGATCACGTATTTGGGAACATTATCGTTAGAAGACATTCTTAGTACAATTCAGATATTCAACAATACGAATTTTGATGAATTTAAGAAACTATGTCAAAAAGCAAAAATAAAAAGGTACATGAGTGAAAACATTCAATTTTAAAAGTCCATCTCAACTGAAAGAAGATATTAAGAATATTTTAAAGCAGAAGGCATCTGATGTCATCACGGAACGCAAACTGGTAGTGAAAGTTAATGCCAAAGGTGCAAGGCGTAAGAAGGTTGTTTGTGGACCCGGCAAGAAATGGGATGGTACAAAATGTGTCGTTCAAGCTGCATCCGAAAAATTAGCAATTAAGATTGCACATCGTAAAGCATCGAAAACTAAAAAAGCCAAAGGTGCAGGTGCTGCGCGTAAAACGACTAAATTGCGTAATAAAGCATTGAAGAAGCGTAAAGGTCAAGGTTTATAAATGAAAACTTATCGCGAATTCGTTTTGAATGAATCTGTACCTAGTATGTCACAGGATGACTTCAACAAAATTTTTGATTCATTAAAGTCAAAACAAAAGGTTGACATGTGGGCGCAATTCGTAATGTCTTCGCGAAAAGGTGAATGGAGAACATTTATCGTTGGTAGGAAATCTGTAAGTAAAAAATACAACTCTGAGAAGATTTCATTAACGCCAGAAGGTGCAGCGAAAACCGCGAAATATTTCTTATATAGAAAAAATGGAAAAGTATCCGTAGCACAAGGTGATATGGGTGGTTCATTACTAGGGTTAAAAACATCATGAAAACTTACAAGGAATTTATCATCGAAGCTTCAACAACTTCTGATGGATTCAAAGCACTTTCAGATCACGAAAAAATCGTGATGATTGCGACTAGGGGATTAAAATCCAGTTATGCGGGAATTTCAAATTACCGTTTCCATGAAGCGAATAAGGATACCGGAATTTCATCTGATCAATGGGATGCAGCTAAACAGAATTTGATAGGTAAAAAATATATCAATGCACGAGGCGCGTTAACCACATTAGGGAAAACCCACGCCGGTACAATATACGATAAATTAATAAACTATAAAGCATAAGGAATAATAACAAATGCTATTAATAACAGAAACATTAACCGAAACAACAAAGGCGATTGTCGAAGAAGTTGGCGGAAAAAAGAAATATTTCATTGAGGGTATTTTTGCGCAATCGGAAGTTCGTAATCGTAACAAACGCGTATATCCAAAAAAAGTTTTGTCTTCGCAGATGGAACAATATATTAAAGAATATGTTGATACGCGTCGAGCATTGGGAGAATTAAATCATCCTCCTTCACCAGTAGTCAATCCAGAGCGTGCAAGTCACTTAATAACATCTCTAGTGGAACAGGGTAATGACTGGTACGGCAAAGCCAAAGTTTTAAATACTCCAATGGGTAATGTTGTTCGTGGACTATTGGAAGACAATGTGTCGATGGGTGTGTCTACTCGTGGACTAGGTACGGTGCATGAAGGTGTCGTGCAGTCAGATTTTAAAATTAAATGTGTGGATGTTGTGGCTGATCCATCGGCTCCATCGGCATTTGTTAATGGAATCATGGAAGGTGCTGAATGGGTGTGGGATAACGGCATATTAGTCGAAAAACACCTTGAAGGGATGAAAAAACAAATCAACAAACAAGCACGTAAGATTCAGGTTATTAAGAATATAGGCGAAGCTGAATTTCTAAATCAATTCCAGAATATATTCGAAGGTAGTGTCGATCCAACAATAAGCAAAATTGCATCTACCGTATCGGGTAAGAACATTGTTGATATGAGAAAACCATTAGAATCTATATTCACTAAAAAGGATATTGATTTTGTATTTTCTCCAGTACCACATTTTCGCATTAAACATAAAGGTAAGACAATCGTTATTGTCAACAAAAAATATGCGGATGATGCTGAATTAATCCAAGGCGATGTAGCTATCGGTTACGAAGGGAAAATATAATAATGAAAACTTATAAAGAATTTATCACAGAAGGCGTCAAAATGAAAAAGGCGAAAAATGGTGGTTTATCTGTCGGTGATAATATTTTAATTACAGGAAAGGGTAGAGATGGTAATGGAAATTCACGCCTATACTACACAACAAAACTCCACGGACGTAATAAATCGATTCAAGTTGGCGAATTTAAATTCATTGATATTGATGAAATTAATGATGGATCATTTAAAAACCGTTCAGATTTTCAAGAAATAATGAAAAAAATTAAATTGTATAATAAGTAATTAAAAACAATACCAATTTTAAAAAACGCGTTTTTATAAATATTTAATATAAAAATAATATCCTAAAAAAGAGGAATACCAAATGCAATATAAATGCAATGAATGTGAAACAGTTATGTCGTTAATTGAGGACAAGCATGTTTGCGAATCTTGCGATCACGAATTAACTATCAATGAAGCCGAAGAATTATTTGACGATGGCAAACTTGTCGGAATCGTTACAGAAGAAGAAGCTCAATTAATGGTTGAAGCTGAAAAGAAAGATGACGATGACGATGCCGGAAAAGCCGATTCTGAAAAAGAAGATGGTGAAGATGACGATGACGATGACGATGGTGACGACAAAAATGAATCTGTAAAGGACATCGAAATTGATTATACCGTTGATGTTTCGGAAGACGTTTCTGCATTGTTTGAAGGTGAAACACTATCTGAAGACTTCCAAAATAAAGCGAAAACTATTTTCGAAGCGGCTGTAACAACAAAAGTTAAAGAAAAGCTGGATGGTATTAAAGAACAATACGACACAGTTTATGAAGCAAAACTCGAAGAAGCAACTACAGAAATCAATGAAAATATTGATAAATATCTGGATTACGTTGTTGCTGAATGGGTTAAGGAAAATGAACTGGCAATTGATCAAGGCATTAAATCTGAAATGAATGAAGAATTTCTGGAAGGTTTAAAAGGTCTATTTGAAGATCATTATGTTCATATTCCGGAAGAACGTTATGACGTTGTTGAAGGTCTTGCAGAACGCGTCGATGATCTTCAATCACAACTGGATGAAGAAATTAATAAATCGGTTGAATTGACATCAAAAATTGTGGAATCAACTAAAGAAAGTTTAATTAGTGATGCATCTGAAGGTCTTGCAGAATCTCAAAAGGAAAAATTTAAAGGTCTTGCTGAATCTGTGAAATATGTAGATGAAGATCAATTCAAAACTGAACTTAAAACTTTGAAAGAAAGTTATTTCAAAAAATCTTCATCGGACGTTAATGAAGATGGCGTTGATGTTGGACAAGCATCAGATACCGATACGAT
>Ga0224506_10000886_pt1 | contig 22870 bp, 19 predicted proteins | sample SF_Jan12_sed_USG_2_FD_169108 | JGI IMG/M metagenome (GOLD analysis project Ga0224506, IMG submission 169108) | Sediment microbial communities from San Francisco Bay, California, United States - SF_Jan12_sed_USGS_8_1 | ecosystem: Environmental > Aquatic > Marine > Sediment | place: USA... | reverse complement strand
TGGTGGTGGGAAGAAAGCCACATAAAAGAATGTGGCTTACATAATTCGAAAATTATCACTTCAACGGCTCAAAGATAAGCCATAGGGTTTTAGAGCCTACTTTCCTTCACGCTTAACCGGAATAACCAATGCTATAAACAGGCCAAGCATCAGACCAAGAACTACACCTAACGCCAATATTAGTGACTTCTTTGGTTTTATTGGACGGGTGGTTGGTTCAGCCTTTGTTTCAATAGAGCCCAAGTCCTTAACTATGAGTTCTGGTTGAATGCTTTTTTGCTCATAAAGTGCACTGATGTAAGGTAATAAGAGATCAGAATGGTTTATATCAGCCAACATACCTTGGTCCTTTCGAATTGTGTTGACAATACCTGTTAAACGTTCTATTTCGGCACTTCGATATGTTTCCATTTCATTTATAAAATCAGAAACTGCATGTTCTAATACGAAAACTGCTAATTCATTTAAATATTCAGCTGCAAATTCAGCATCGGAGTAGTCAATGCTCAGCGTATATTGACGAGTGTCTACAGAGACATCAGGAACACTTACTACGGGAGCAGTATAATTAGTAGACAACTTGTCTAATACTACCGCACTAACTTCAGAATTTTGAAATACAAATAAAACCCGATCAATTAGCCCATCATTAGTAAGATTTGGCAATGTGCTACCTTGAAATGATAACAGCTGTTCAGCTACAGGAGCATTAAGTTGAACACTGACTCTATAAATTGGGGTTGTAGTTGCCAAATAAACCCAGGTAAATAACGCTGCGACAAACGTCGTCGCCAGTATCCACAACTTGCGTTGCCAAAGTTTCATTACCAATTCTCTCAAATCAATTTCATCGTCATAATACTGATGTTGTGGCTGATCTGGTCTTGTAGAATGCGACATCTATTTTTCCTTAATTTCATTGGTTCTATTCGTTGCAAAAAAAATCAGCCCTTAATAGCGCTGATTTTGGGCTAACTGAAAACTGAAGAGATTTAAATCTCTTTGCAGAGCCACTCAGGGAAGTGCTCTCGCACATATACGTTCAATGCTCGCTCTGCATCTGTGTATTGCCGACCCGCATGTAAAATTTCGCCCTGTGCCTTTTCACGTAATAAGCCTGCACCCACGGTCACATTGGTCAACCGATCAATAATCACGAATGACCCGGTTTCACGCAGCGACGTGTAGGGATCAAAAATTAGTGCTTCATTAACATTCAGTACGCCATGACCAATTTCATTCAATTCAAGCGATTCAGTCTCAACGCGTTCTAACGTATTGACGTTGGTTTTATAGGTCAGACTCTCCAGGCGGCCCGGGGTTACCAATGTACCACATTTAATGAGGTATTCTTTGCCTGCAACCAAAGGAGCTTCGGCCATCCAGATAAATTCAGCTTCTACCCGTTTTGATAACAACGGATGCTCACCGGCAACAATCATACTACCACGAGAAATATCGACCTCCTCAGTGGTTGTAATCATTACCGCTTGATTACTGGCTACCCTGTCGACTGGTTCACCTGCCAGATAAATTTTGTCTATTTTGGTTTTTTTGCCACCGGGTAATACCGTGATTTCCATGCCTTTTTCAATAGCGCCCGCTTCCAGTGTTCCGGCAAAGCCACGGAAATTAAGATCGGGTCGAACTACCAATTGAATAGGTAATCGGGTAAATTTATTGGGAAACTCATCTTCAAAATTAACCGACTCTAGCCACTGAGTGAGGGTATTGCCTTTATACCAGGGCATTTTTTCACTCGCATTAACGACGTTATCGCCAACCAATGCCGACATTGGAATATACTCAGCCTGGTCTGCATCTATGCCTAATTCTTTGGCGAATTCCTGATATTCTTTTTTAATTTCTTCATAACGAGCTTCTGAATAGCCAACCAGGTCCATTTTGTTAATGGCAATAATCAGGTGACGAATACCCAGAAGATTGCATATATAACTATGACGTCTAGTCTGGGTTTGAACACCATACCGTGCATCAATTAAAATAACGGCTGCATTCGCTGTCGAAGCCCCTGTTGCCATGTTTCGCGTGTACTGCTCATGCCCTGGAGTATCAGCAATAATAAATTTACGTTTATCCGTTGAGAAAAACCGATAGGCGACATCAATGGTAATGCCCTGCTCTCTCTCCGACGCCAGGCCGTCAACCAATAACGCTAAATCCAGTTCGCCTTCTCCGGCTTTACCCATTGTTTTACTTTCACTGGTAATCGCGGCCAGTTGATCTTCAAAAATCATCTTGGAATCATGTAACAAGCGGCCAATCAGAGTTGATTTACCATCATCGACACTGCCACAGGTAATAAACCGTAACAACCCCTTTTTTTCATGTTGATGTAAGTACTCTTCAATATCAGTACCTATAAGATCTGAAGCATGTGACAAAGTGATCTCCTTGATCAAAGCGGGTTTAAAAATTAAATCCTGTACAATGATTCGTACCAAAACGTATACGACATCGCTACTACGATTAACACAAGAGCTTCATTTTACTCGATTATCCAGCCATAAAGCCAGTGAGAAATAAACTCGAATTCATACCGAAACGGACCAACGATAGATCATTTCTTTCTTTAGCAATTCAACATCTTGTTGATGCAGTCGATTTATTCCGGCGGCCGCCTTTCGGCCGCCACCGGTTTCAAATTTTCGAGCAACATCGTCGGCACCTTCCCGGTTATTAATTGGTGCTCTTAGGCTGACCAAATAGTCTGAATCATCTCGTGTGGTTAATACGGCAATCGCCATGTCAGGAAAATCATTTGCCAATTGGTTGCCTAAAACTCCGCTCACTCTGCGCGCCCAGCGTTCATTAGGTAACATGACCATCAAACAATGCGTATCAAATGTCTGTTGGTGAGCAGACTGTGCCAGGTTTACATCTTCGGTATAACCCGCTAATAATGCCAGCCACACCGGATTTGCTTCGGTAATGATATCAAGCGGATTTGTGTATGATTTAAATGCATGAAACACCGCTTCGGGGGTAAAGTGAAGGTCAGCTTCACTACTGCCGTAGCCATTATAGTTGATACAGGTGCCCAACAATTTAAGCTGTTCGATTTCGGTTGCTAAAAGACCGGCGTCTTGTGCCATTTCAGTGGCCACTGCCAGTAGATTATCACCAAAGGCCGCTGTAATTGCCCAGTTAATATATTTACCCTTGAGCTGACGATTAACGATCAAACTGGTGCAGGTACTGGCAGAAGTATCAATGAAGCGATGAAACAACGCTGAGTCAGGCTGTTGTTCGCCAGGGTAATGATGATCAAAATAAGCAACAGAAATACCCGTTGCTAACAACTGGTCTATGGCTTTGCGGTTTTTGTCCAGGCTAATGTCCAGCACTAAAACCGAGGTTGCCTGCTCACAGTCCACGCGTTCTACCAGTGAAATATCACGTTTTACACCCGTGACTAATCTCGCATCATCAACAGGTTGATCAAGGCGAATCTGAATAAGCGCACAAATACCGTCTGCGTCACCGTTAAACACATCAAATTGCATCTAAAATTCTCGTTTGAGGAATAATAGGCCGAGTATAAACGAACTTCTGCTCAGACCAATACCTGAGTCGACGTAAATTCAGCTTCTATTTTCTGCTTTAAAATACGCTTGCTCCCGGATTCGCCATGAACCAGACGAATAAATTCTGGAGGTTGAGGAATGTTTCTTATAAAGGCCAGTAATTCTTGTTGATCCGCATGCGCTGAAAAACCGCTAATTTGATGAATACGGGCGTGGGCAGCAATGGGTTTTTTATTCACCAGATGAATCGCACCCTGATAGCCTTCGATTATGGCTCTGCCCAACGTACCTTCGGCCTGGTACCCAACAAAAACTATATCTGTTTCAGGTTCACCCATAAACGCCTCAAGGTAATCCATAACCCGGCCACCCTGACACATTCCACTGGCAGCAATTATAATGGCAGGCTTTTTGGTATTTGCTAAATGCCGAATAACAGTCTTGTGTTCCTGATAGTTTTGAACCGTAGCAAATGATTTAAAACTAAAAGGATTTTTGGTGACTAAATTTTCATTCCAATAGGGTCGTAAACGGCGATAAGCATAGGTTATTTTACTGGCAAGCGGTGAATCCAAAATAACAGGTAGTTTTTGTCCTTCCCACGCTTCTTCAATATCGTCAGATAAATTCGCATCAGCTTTAATATCAGATATTGTGGCTAAAATTTCCTGGGTTCGTCCCAGACTAAAAGCAGGAATAATAATAGGTCCACCGTCTTTTAAAGACCGCATGATAATATCTTTCAGCTGATCTTTACGACTAAGTTGTTTTTGGTGTTGTCTATCACCATAGGTTGATTCAAGAACCAGTTCATTCGCTTTTAACGGCGACACCAACTCCGGGTTAATATAGGATCCACCGGTACCTAAATCACCGGAAAATACCGTAGTACGGTCTCTGTATGTTAATTCAACATAGGCTGAACCCAGTATATGACCTGCATTTTGTAAGCAAATTTGAATTGAATCATTAAATTCATTTTTGAATTCGAAGGGTTCACAATATTCCAGAGGAACCAACTGTCTCCTGATTCGAGTAATGGTTTGCGTAATGAGGGGGTTCTGACCAGGGATTTGAATTTGTAACGCATCTTCTAATATTAATGGCAATAATGATGCCGTTGGAACCGAACAATAAATAGGCCCACGATATCCAGCCGCGATTAACCAGGGTAACCGACCAACATGATCGATATGACAGTGGGTTAATATCAACGCCTGAATGTGAGAGATATCAAAATTGAAATTAAGGTCATGATCCTGTTGATCTTTCCCTTGAAATAAACCGCAATCGATTAATATTGAAGAACTATGACTAAATTGCCATTCATGACAGGAACCGGTAACACCATCGACACCGCCATGGTGAACAATATTGGAAAGGTGATCTAGCATTCAAAAAGTCCTTTTATTACTTAATACTCCTGTGCGCTCTAACATCTATTAAAACGCTAGCCAAAGGCATAATAGTAACTGAAACCCGGTGATGCAAGTTAATGTAAATCATTCACTAGTACAGCGACACATTCAAACTTCGCTGACATCTAAAAATTTATCTAAGATGCTGAGACTTTAACTGATATAGGTTTAAATAATAATTGAAGCGCGTTATATTCTATTGTTATAGTTTTAAATAATAATTAAAGAGTGTTATATTCTACTAATTGATAATAACAAAAGCCTTACTTTTAGTTGTACCAGTAAGGTCATGAATGCTGAAAATAATGAATCAATCTAACAAACCGAAAAACTAACATATTTAGACTTTGCAGTCACATATTAAGGATTATCTCTATGAAGAAACAATTAGGTGTACTAGCAGTAAGCGTATTAACTGCCTCTATAGCACAAGGAAATAGCTTTGTTATTCAGGATGCGGTAGGTAATGCGATGGGTGGGGCGGGTGTCGCCAATGACGCTACCGTAGGATACGGAAACAACCCTGCACTCTTAATCAACGACGAACGCGATCATTTTGCTATCACATTACCATCTGTGGGTATCTTTATCGAAGACGGCCAGGGATTTATTCCTTCCATTGAAAAGTTTGTTAGTGAAGATATTGATACCTTTACTAACCTCGATTTAGCAGGTCTTCCTACTGCGATTACAGAGGTAAATACGGCTGTTAGCGCTGTAGATGCTGCAGCAGCTGCATATGCTCTTGATCCAACAGCTGCAAAATTGGCTATTGTAGCAGATGAAAATGCCGTATTGACGTCAAAAATTTCCAATGTATCGACTCAAGTTAATAGTGTTACTGATGTCGTTACAACAACTCAGGATGCCTTCAACAGTTTTAGCGGCAAGCCAATGCAGGCAGGCTTACTTGCAGGACTTGGGCTGGCGATCCCAAATATCGGTTTCCCAATGTCTGTCACTGCCTCCAATAACGCCTATCTTGGTTTTCAGTTTGGCTTGGTTGCTGCTGATTTAGCGCCCGCTAACGACACATTAAGTGATGTTTCAGAATATGTTACCTTAGTAGAAGCAGTAAGTGCCAGGAATGCGGATGTCGTTGCTGCCGCTGCGGCTGTTCAGGCAATTTTAGACGATCCTGGATACACACTAGGAGACGAGATAGCACCGCTGGCTGCTTTAGATGCTGCGCAAATTGCACTAGTTGCAGCTCAAAATGATTTGGCAGTGGCGACCACGACTAATGGCGTGTTCACAGGCGGAACCTTTACCGGCCCTGCGGGCTCACTTGATGTCAACACATTGACATCTTCAATTGATCTCTTGATGGTTAATGTTACTGAAGTCGGCTTTGCTTCAGCACGTGAACTTGAGATTAGTGACTTTGATTTTGTGACAGGCGTAAATCTAAAGGCACAATATATTATCGCATCTGGTGGCAATGTATCGATTGCCGATATGAGCAATGATGCTACTGGTGCCTTAAATTCTATTGTAGGCGCAACGGAATCTCATATGGTCTTCAATGCTGATATTGGTTTTACCAAAGAAATAAAAATAGGTTTTGGTACACTGGCTTCAGCTGTGGTTATTAAAGATGTTATTCCATATACCCTAACAGCACCGACCGGTGAAATAACCATTAAACCGGCCATTCGTGCGGGGCTCTCTCACCAAACCGGTTTCACAACCCTTGTCGCTGACCTGGATTTAACCAAAAACACCCCCATCGGTTATGGTAGCCCTACTCAATACTTCAATATCGGTGGTGAGTTCAGCCTCTTCGGACTGATCAATGCTCGAGCGGGTTTGAAAAATAACCTGGCTGGAGACAATGACCGTGCGGTAACCCTGGGTACGGGTGCGGGCTTGTTGGGTATAGCCCTTGACTTCAGTGGTTGGTTCAATCCAACCAGTAATGTAACTGAAATTACTAAAAACGCCGGATTTATGGCTCAGTTCTCAACTCAATGGTAAGTTAAGCAAGCAATAAAAAAGCACCTTCGGGTGCTTTTTTTTGGCTGGCATGTAGCTCACTTTTATCGGCCTGGCTACCTGACTTCCTAGCTACCTGCCTTCTTATCTGCCTGTCTGCCTTCGTTCCCTAATCTGCTATTGCTTACATAGATTTTCAGTCATTTTTTCTGCCAAAACCCCAACTTGGATACCTGTTTTAGCCTAACCTAACCCCTACCTAACATAACCTGCACTGTTAACACCAGACACTAACCGGATATTTCATCAATATCTTAAAGTCTGGGCTCTTGTTTATTTTCAGCCATAGCTTAATATTTAGCCTTTCCTGATTAGGTTACTGCCCGAGGCTGTGCGAAAACTACTACATGTTAATCTTCAGCGTTAAAAATGAAGTCAAAATGCTCATAAATTCTTCTGGAAAAGAATGTTAACAGCGTTAGCTGGCCCGAAAGGGGGAAGGACAGGACGTGCGGAGTCTTTACACCGTTAAACTCCGATTTTCTTTCATTTTTACCTTGAGTAGCCTCGACAATTGCTCCTCGACACAGATTTTTGTTCCCGATAGCAAATTTGTCAGGAACAAATTTTCACGCAAGCCCGAAGGGTGAGTATCAGGACGATACGAATTAATCTCAGTACCTGCGTCCATGCAGGCAACTGCTCCTCGACAACCGCTCCTGCGTTGTTCTTATAAGCTACGTACCCAAAGCACTCGCGAAGCTCGCGGGGCAAGCATTCCATGTGGTTATTCACTTGTGACGTTTTGTTTTCACACAGCCTCTTGCTGCTACTCATAATGTAATACATTTTGATCTTCTATCAATCGAAAGAGTCTGAATCTAAACTGGCAATCTATTTAGTATGCTTCCGGGAATAATTCTTTTGAAAATATTTTTTCACAATAATGGCATTTAAGTTGGACTCGATCCTGGTTTACTTTTACTGATAATTTAGAATGAATAGGCTCGCTGTTACTTATACAGTTGCTATTAGGGCACTTGAAAACACCAATTAATTCTTTTGGGATCGCCATTTTGAACTTGGAAACCACATTGTAATCTTCGATGATATTAATAGTTGCATTGGGTGCTAACAGGGCAAGTTCATTGGCTTCAGACTCTGTCATAAGCCAGTCATCAACTTTGATCAAATCTTTTTGGCCATCTAATCCTGAACTCAGGTTAAAACCAACAGTAAGTCTAACCTGGTTATCAAGCAACTGAAGCCGATTTACAATCTTTAATCCCTGCCCCGCTGGAATGTGATCGATTACCGTGCCACGATTTATCGCTTCTACTTGCATTTTAGACGGCATAATTCAGGTCTCCTCTACCGTTTCATTCAACACCAACGCCAGTAAAGCCTGTCGTGCATAGACGCCATTCTTAGCCTGTTCAAAATAATAGGCATAGGGTGTTTCATCAACGCTTAACTCAATTTCATCCACTCTGGGTAATGGATGAAGAATACGCATACTGTCCTTCGCCTGTTGTAACATACTCACATTCAAAACATATTGCGACGCGATATGCATATATTCTGTAGGATCAAAACGTTCTTTTTGAACCCGTGTCATATAAATAATATCTGTCTCGGGAATAACTGCTTCAAACGCTTCTACACGTTTGAATGACACATTCTTTTCTTCAAGCTCTTCTAGCAAATATTCAGGAAGATAAAGTGCGTCTGGTGCCACAAAATTAAAGTGACAATGAAAATGAGATAGAGCCTGAACAAGTGAATGAACGGTACGGCCGTATTTAAGGTCCCCAACAAAGGTGATAGTTAGGTTATCTAGCCGTTGCTGACATTCATGTATCGTGAACAAATCCAGCAAGGTTTGTGTCGGATGCTGATTAGAACCATCTCCACCGTTTATAACAGGTTTATTTGATACCTCAGAGGCAAGCCTTGCCGCACCTTCCTGGGGGTGACGCATAATAATGGCATCAGCATAACCAGAAAGCATTTTAATAGAGTCTGAGAGCGTTTCACCTTTTTTAGCCAGTGAGGTACTACCACTGTCGGCAAAACCAATAACGCTTCCACCCTGACGATGAATCGCGGTCTCAAAAGACAGTCGGGTTCTGGTAGAGGCTTCAAAAAAACAACTGGCTACGACTTTATTTTCGAGAAACCGGGATTGTTCACTATGTTTGATAATTGCTGCGGTTTGGATAATAAGTTCTAGATCGGAACGGGATAAATCAGAAATGGATAGAATGTGTTTTCTATACAGTGGGTTGTTCATGATACTTTCCAAACGGGATTTTCCGAATTATAGAGGTAAGCCACTATAGTCTACAAGACAGGTTAGCCTACAATTTTTAATAACTAGACTATAATCTTGTGAAGTAGATCATTTCTCAATCAGATTGAATGAAAAATAAACAGGGAAGAAATGAAATTAAAACTAATGAAATCAAGGGATATGCAGATAAAGTAACTGGTAAATCATGAAAAATATCGCATTTTAGAACCATTAAATAAAAATAACCTGTCAATTTACTAGGTTTTTTTTCTATTTCGATTTAGAGTAGTCATATGGATAATGTCAATATCAAAAATATTGCTATACAGGAACGTTTCAGATGATTAGCACAATAGTCACGGTATTAGGTGTGGGTGTTGTTATTCTTATCGGGTCAATGCTTTTTGTTCAGACTCGCCATAAGATGAATATGGCACGCGTACAAAAAATCAATGCATTAGTTGCGCAAAACAAGAAGCTGCAAAATATACTGCGAACACTGCCACCGCAGTATATGACCAAAGAAATGCGGGATTTCATCTATCAAATCATCATTCAAAATTTCAAACAAATTTTAAATCTAAAACCGGAAAATCCAAAGCTGGTTAGAAGTGATATTGAGCAATTAACCAGTGAGCGCGAAAAAAGTCGCCTTAATCCTAAGGATGTCGGGCCTGCTCAAATCAATTCAATTGAATCGGCCAACATGGTTCGCACAACATTAAAGTCACTATTTTCAACTGTGAAAGAAGCCTATGCCGACAAAAGAATAGTGGGTAGCGATGCAGAACGCCTTATCCAGCAAATTGAAGCACGTATGATGAATGCTGCCATCCAGTTTTACGAAACTCAAATTTCTCTGTACCGACAAAACAGTCGCTTTACTGAAGCTGTCAGTTTTGCAAGAAAAATGATCGAGCTGTTGTCTAAATCAAAGCGTAAAGAACTCTATAAAGAACAAATCATAAGAGCAGAAAGTGTATTACAAGAAGTTAAGGCTCAAATGGAGGCAAATAACTCTGAAAAAAGAGAACAACGAAAAGAAAAGATGGAAAACCAGCTGGATCGTTTCGATCCTGGCGAAGATGCATTAGCCTACAGTCACTATAATCACTAATCGGCATCAAAATGGGGTTCAATTCTGACGTTTATCGAAACACGGCTACCTCCCGTTAATTAAAAAAGATTTAGTGGCACTTCCCAATAGAATCTCGATGTATTTAGCTCCCGTACCTGTATTTTCCCGTTAATTAACTGTATCCAAATACTGCCTCTCGTTTGCGTTGTTAACCAGGGTATGTTCATAGAGGTGATTCTTTTTATCACACTGGGATCGGGATGATTAAATCGGTTAAATTTCCCTGCACTAACGAGAAATAACTTTGGCTCAAAAAGAGTTAACCAATCCATACTTGTTGAACTAGCGCTACCATGATGCGATGCAACCAGAACCTCACAGCTTTTTATTGATTCATATTTTAAATATTCATCAGCTATGATGGCATATTCAATTAACTTATCTATATCTCCCGGTAGCAGGATACAACCATGTTCCGATACAATTTTAACCACACAAGACGACCGATTACCCGAGTAATCGGCTTTAGCAAAGGGTGCCAAGAGACTAACACTCAAGCCTTGTTGGTGAATAGTCTGTCCTTGGGTACATGTATTAAAACCATCTATCTCAGGCTCTCCAAATAACCATATTGGACTATTAAGTATTGATGGGGCCTTTAAATACCCGGACACATGGTCATTATCATTGTGGCTATAAATAATGGCATCCAGATTACGGCTTAACCTGGAATCTAAAAATGGGAGTACAACACGGACAAAGGCACCGCTATCGGGTAGCCCCGGTCCAGAATCAACCATAAAGCGATAGGCTCCCTGCTGTACTATGGCTGATTGACCTTGGCCCACGTCTAACAAGTATAAATTTAACCCTTCTTCAGGCAGAGTAGTTTTCAGCAACTGAAAAAAAAGTGATAACAAAAGAAATACCTGAAACCTTTTTTTACCCGGTAATCCATTGGGCAAAGCGAGTGTAATAGATAGCAGTGCAGACATAAATATTCCAGAATAGCCCGGAACCAAGGTGCCCTGATAACTCTGTCCAAACTGTTGGATCACAGACAGCAAGTAACCAAAAAATTGAAACAGGTTTGCCAGATACCAAACATAATCAGGTAAAAGCAGACTACTGGCTAACATCAGAACCAGTAAGGGTAGCATTAAGAAACTAACTAGCGGAATAGCCAATAGATTAACGAATAAGCTGGCCGGGTTAGCGACAAGTCCCATCAACCACAAAAAAGGAACTAATGCGATGCTAATCACCACCTGAGGCTTTAACCAAAGTAGCAGGCTTTTTGTCATCGTCGGATGTTTTACAGACTGGCCAGTGGAAAGTACCAAAAGCAATATGCCAACAGCGGAAAAAGATAACCAAAATGAAAAAGACATTATCGCCAGAGGATCTACTAACAGAACCACTACCATTGCAGTCCAATACACCTGATCAGATGCCACTACTTTTTGGCTGAAATAGAAGCAGAAAGGCACGAATAACATGATCATGGCTCTTTGGGTAGGTACAGGAAATCCACAAAGTGCCGCATACAGACCTACCGAGACCATTCCGGCTATCCACTGAAAATGACGGGCAGGAATATTAAAAAATATTGACATAAACCGGCCTGGAATTCCCGACAACCAAAAGAATATAAGAAAGACGAGCGACAAATGTAAGCCGGAAACTACCAATAAATGACTGGTATGAGAGTTCGTTAATAGTGATTTTTGTTGCGGGGTTAACCCGGATTTATCTCCGAGCATTAACGCCAGCATAATACCCTGAGTGTCTATACTGATAGGCTGCTGATAAATCCAGTAATACAGCGAGGTTCTAACTCTATTGATCAACGAAACTTCAACAGTGGTTTTTTTAAAGTCTGTAACCCGACAATTCCCATCAATGCCATTAAGGAAAGAATATTTTGCCGGATCAAATGCCCCGGGACTCACCACCGGTAGTACGGGTTGATAGGTGCAGCTAATACGCCAGGTTTCACCGGGAAGCAGAATAACATCGTTAGGCCAGAACGATTGGTAACGACCGGAATGGGTAGTAATAACGGTTTTTTGGCCAAAAACAGTCTTATTAGGGAAACTTTCTATTACGGCAAATGTCGCTATATTTTGCTCATAGTCTACAACCCTTGACTGCATACCCCGCTTAATTTGAAGGGTTGTAATCAATATGCCGAATAGAAAAACAATTAGCACCAGTAAAAATGGTTGCCATAAAGAAGACACTAATTGACGGTCGATTATATCGCCGTTGTCAAAATAGGATCGATGTATTGATAGTCCTATTAGCCAGCCAGTCAACACAGCGATGCATAACAACAACGCAAAAACAGACAGTTGAATAGTAATTGCGACTAAAAGACCTGTAATCAAATTGAAAACGAGAGTGAACATTAGTGGCATTCCTTGCCTCAAATATGGATAATTGTGTCCTGATATAAATTTCTAAGGGTCACATGCCAAGACGTACTTTTAAACGCTGGTTACCAAGCGCAGCCAAAGTTAAAAACAGTAAATCACTCCAGTTTCTTGGTCATTTTTTGCATGAACCTGGCCTATGGCACCTTAATCGAAAATCTGTCACAAAGGCATTCTTCTTTGGTCTCTTTTTAGCCATGATACCCGTGCCGTCACAGATGTTACTGGCGACAATGGCAGCAATTTATTGGAACGCCAACCTGCCACTGTCTCTATCGTTAGTCTGGGTAACAAACCCGCTAACCATGCCGCCAATATTTTATTTTAATTATATGTTGGGAAACTGGATACTGGGATCGCCGACTTCTTTAAAAGAATTCCACTTTTCAGTAGAGTGGATTTTGTCTCAAATAAATGCCATTTGGTGGCCTCTGCTATTGGGATCGATCATCGTAGGGTTATTTGCCGGGGTAGTTGGCGCGTTTTCAATTAGCCAGTTTTGGCATTGGCATGTACGGACGAATTGGCGCCGACGTCAGCAAAACCGACTGCCAGCTAAAATAAACAATCAGGATTAAAGCGCGCTAAGCCGTCCTTCACTCAACCGATAGCTTTGGTCCATTGAATCTGCCAGTTCGATACTGTGAGTTACTACAATAAAACTGGTTTTCATTGATTTATTCAAATCAACAATCAGTTTTTGCACGTGCCTTGAATTATCTTCATCCAGGTTTCCAGTCGGCTCATCCATTAGGACAAGCTTGGGTCGATTTACTAATGCTCGAGCTATGGCAACTCGTTGACGCTCACCACCTGATAGTTCGGCTGGTTTATGATTTAGTCTATTGGCCAAACCGACAGCATTCAACAAAAACCTGGCATACTCGTTGGTCTCTGAACTATGGTTTCTTCCAATATAAGAGGGTATTAATAAGTTTTCCAGTGCGGTAAATTCTGGCAATAAATGGTGAAATTGAAATACAAAACCCATCTCTCGATTTCTAAGTCGATCTTTATCATTGCCTTTCAGCGTTGAAAGATCACGGCCATTAATAATGACACTGCCTGAAGTCGGCTCATCAAGACCTGCCAATACATTTAACAATGTGGTTTTCCCGCTACCCGATGCACCGACTATCGAAACCAATGAACTCTCAGAAACGTCTAGATCCAGATTTTTTAATACATGGATTTTCTCTGGTCCCACCTTAAAATCACGGCAAACCTGTTGGCATTGCATCACACTATTCATAACGCAAAGCCTCTGCTGGAGATACCCGAGACGCACGATAAGAGGGGTACAGCGTCGCTAATAAACTTAAGCATAGGGAAATTCCGGTAATCCAGATAACATCATTCCAATGTAACTCTGAAGGAAAATAATTAATGAAATAAACGGAGCCATCCAATACTTTCACATTGAAAAGCGTTTCAATGAAACCCACTATTTCTGCTACAGATAATGCTCCAGCGATGCCTAAAACCGTGCCAAGCAATACACCAATAATGCCAATCATACTGCCCTGAACAATAAAAATGCCCATAACCTGCCCTGGCGTCGCCCCCATGGTTCGCAAAATAGCAATATCACCCTGTTTGTCCTGAACCAACATAACTAATGACGAAACAATATTAAAGGCAGCAACGGCAACAATCATGACGAGCAGTAAAGCGATCATTCGTTTTTCCATTTGAATGGCTTTATACAAATTACCCTGGGTTCGGGTCCAATCGCTAACAAAATACCGTCCAGGCAGGTTAATAGCCAGATTCCAGGTGACGTCTCTGGCATTAAACAAGTCAGCAACCTTAATTCTTACACCATCGACTTTATCACCCTTTTTGAGCAATTTTGCCGCGTCAGTTATATGAATTAGTGCCAAACCGCTATCCATTTCAGCACCCACCTTAAAAACACCCACCAAACGAAATCGTTTGAATCTAGGGGTTAGGCCAGCTAATGAGACACTAACCTCAGGTACCATTAGGGTTATTGGATCACCCATTTCCAGACCTAATATTCTCGCCAGTACATCGCCCATAACGATACCAAACTCACCGGCCTGCAAAGACTGCAGACTGCCCTGTTCAAAATGCTCCCCGACAATTGATACATTTTGATGAAAATCGGGGTCGATTCCATAAAGCAGAACGCCACGGGTCTGGCTGTCTTTAGATAATAATCCTTGCGATTCTATATAGGGAGCGGACGCAACAACTTCAGGAGAGGCTTCTACATAGTCCATCAACTCGCGCCAGTCAGAAATACCTTCTGGTTGAGAAACCGTACCATGAGGCACCATGCCTAGTACGCGGGTTTGCATTTCACGGTCAAAACCGTTCATTACTGACATCACAATAATCAGCACCATGACACCAAGGATCAATCCGATCATTGATACGGCAGAAATGAATGAAATAAAGTGATTACGTCTTTTTGCGCGAACGTAACGCGTGCCAATGAGCAATGGGATCGATGTTTTCATGGTGGCTATTATGACTATAATTAACCCTAAGATAAATGCTATTGACGCTATATTTATTACTGTTATCGAAACAGCATTCATTTTTGATTCCGATAAGGCTAGTATACAAACCATTACTTAAATCTGGTGACCAATAATGGATGAACGTCGAGCATATTTTAGAATATCTGATATGGCATTTGCCATGGCAGCCCCATGGGATAACCACCAGGAAAGCATTCAGGAATATTTCCCAAAGCTGCGAGCGCTGGTGATGCAATATGAAATAGATAATATCGACAAGGAAAGTCGTGATCTTTATTTCAAAATTGACGATGACGTATTAAAGGAATTAGTGCACAACCAAAACAGAAAACTGGAACTCATGTCTCGCTACCTGGCAGCCTACGAATTGTCCGACCAAAGTATCATGCCACAGCAAATTTCTATAGGAGAAGGCGGAGCCAATTTTGAGTCCCATCTGGATCTGAATGTCGGGATGGACATTGCTGTAGCGGTAGTATTTACACCGAGTTATTTACCTGTATTTGCCAAAGCAAACATTGTCAGCATTGACAATGAAGGTGGACAACACCCCATCATTCATTGTGAGTTTTATCCTTTTCCAGAAAAAACACGACAGAGCTTAATGCAGCATTTGTTAAAACAACAAACATTAGGCCGTTCGCCACATAACTAGATTAAAATCACAGAGAAGCAAAGGCTTCTCTGATCATGTCCGGGGTTAAAATTTGAGGTAATACGGTTATGTCACCCTGTGAATAGATCAAATACAGGGGAACGCCTGATTGACCATAGGTTTCAATTAAATAATCTACTTCAGGTGAAGGATTAGTCCAATCGGCCTTTACCAATTTAATATTCTTTTTCGCAGCCAATTCAAAAAACTCCTGGCCAGAAAGAGCCACCTGTTCATTTACTTTACAAGTAATACACCACGCAGCTGTCACATCTACAAACACAGGAATATTTTGATCTACATACCCCGAAACCAACGCTTCGGAATAGTCTTCCCATTCGCTTTCAAGGTTCACTGGCTTTAATATTAAACCCAGAGCAGCAACCCAAAATAAAACTCTCAGACTCAATTTAATAGATTTAAACATTTCACTATCATTGGTCTTATTACCCATTGCTGGCCAACTGGATATCGCCACCAGTAACAAACCCAGCCCTGCATAAAGAACAGCGCTACTGCCCTTCATTTCGACCAAAACAAATAACAACCAAAAAACGGTTAACAATAGCGGGAAGGCCATAAACTGTTTAAAGGTTTCCATCCAGGGACCTGGTTTTGGTAACCAGTTCACTATTCTGGGACTCCAGGATATCAATACCATAGGTGTTGCCATTCCAAGGCCCATGACGGCAAAAACAGACAAACCAACAGCTAAGGGCTGAGCTAATGCAAAACCGATTGCTGAACCCATAAACGGGGCTACACACGGCGCTGCTACAACCGTTGCCAATACACCAGTGAAAAACGAACCGAAACTACCCGGCTTTTCGGTGAGGCTCTGGCCTATGCCCATATAGCGTCCACCAAAATGTACCAAACCAAACATGTTTAACGCCAATACAAAGAATAGCAGTAGCAATAACCCGATGGTTGTTGGTGATTGCAGTTGAAACCCCCAGCCAATCCAATCCCCCACGCCTTTAAATAACACGGGAACCAAGCCTACCAGCATAAAACTGAGCACAACACCTAAAGTATAAAACCCGGATTGCTTGCGTCGTTCATAAGAATTCTGTCGGGATTCAACTAGAGAAAGTGCTTTGAGTGACAAAACCGGGAATACACAGGGCATTAAATTGAGAATCATACCGCCTGCGAAGGCAAAGGCTAATGCAATTAAAAATGAAACCTGGCTAGAAGCCGCCGAATTCGAAGGTTTTTGTACCCTGTCAGACGTTGGTTTGATTACTGCGACCTGTTCAACGGTTCGTTCTATTTGATTTACTGTTAATTTTATATTTTGTGGAGGATAACAAAGGCCTGCATCTGCGCAACCCTGATAGGTCAAATTAATTTCAAACTCGGAAGGCTCTGGTGCCAACCTCAAGCGAACACTCATTGCATCATAATAAATATTCATCACTTCTTCGAATACCGGATCATACTTTTCGATCCAGGTTTCCAAATACTGAACATGGGTGACTACATCGCTATCTGTCTTGTATTTAAAGCGATCCTTATAAAGATAATATTCTGGTGTAATGATCCAATCAATCACTAGCTCCTGCTCATCCAGATAATAGCTATATTGATAGGCCTCATCAACAGGCAAAAATTCAACTGAACGAGAAGCGATAGATACCAATAACAACAATATGACGGGTGCCAGAGACTTACTTAAATTCATAAATTAACCAGAATAGACGATGTAATTAATGCCATATTTTACGGGTAAATTAACGTTGATGGCAGTTATTGTCGAAAATTATACGGAACACTGACATTTTGTCAGCTTGTTGGCTCATTTCCGATCATGATGTCTAACACTTTTGCCAACGGCAACTTTGCAACTGTGCCAAACAATCGATGAACCGCATCCCCTTCGGTCGGCATTTCATAGGAAACCAACGGCCAAAATTCGTCAAAGGGTCTTTCGTAGGCTGTTTGAGATAACTGAAAAGTTTCTTTCCCAACTTCTTCGACCCAATTTAAACGTTTGAGTTCATGCAATGTGGCAACGTAATTCGCATGATTTAAACCATATCTGCGCGCAGACTGCCAATTCACACTCTTGTTATTATGCATGCAGAAAATAATACGTATGAGCTGATCCCAGGTCAGAATATGTAAAGGACTTAGCGGTCCCGAGTGCCAGTATTTGAGCAGCAAAGCACCGGTTTGAAACAATATCGATAACCAAAACACCCAGACCAACAACAAGGGAAACGACGAAACCAAACCCGTCATTAACTGCAAACTAGGTAATAAACTCAGTAGTTGAATAAATAAACGACCGGAAAGGAACATAAACAAGGCGGTAAGCAACGAAATCAGCATTAATTTAACATTACTAACGGGCACTCCGGGAACGAACCGATAAAGAAAATACAGCAATAAAAAGGTAAAAAATAATGAAAACCAGCCTGAAAAAATCGCGGCAGGACTAATCCACTTTATCCAGCTTCCTAATATGTCTGGCAAATACAGATAGGTAGTCACCAATGTTATCAGTGAAAACACAACAGACACTACAATAGGTATTGCTAAAGCCGACAGCCACAACACCAGTAAACGAATCTGTCTTACCGGTACTTCCCATATTTGGCTCAAAGTTTCATTCAAATGAATGACTAAAAATACAGAGGAGAGGGTCGAAATAATTAATCCGGTAACTGACAACTGACGCAGAGCCTCGATCCAGCCTTCAAACTCACTAACCCAGTGACCCAGACCTTCGGGAAGGCCGGATTGTAAAATCCAGTGTATGGTCGTTTCCGCATTGAGTGTTCCTGAAGATACCCAGAGCAGAATTTGTAGTGACAATGCAATCAGTGGTATCAAGGCAAATAGGGCATTAAACGCTATTTGAGATGCCGTACGCGGGATATGAAGCCGATCAAAGTCTCTTACAAACTGGATGATTAAATGATTCAAATGAATTCCATCCCTCTTTACACAGAAAACTCATTCTGACTAACCGACTACGGTAACCTACAACGGCAAATCGCCTGGAACAACAAAATTTGTATCACGGGATCAATTTGGCACCCTAAAGACCTTAAGTCAATTCAGACTTCATGGGTTCCATTTGCTTCTGACGAGTTAGCACCAAAAAGTGTTCTACCCACATGGGATCAAACTGTTGGCCGGCAAAACGACTTAACTCCATTACAGCTCTCATGAGTGGTCGCTTTCGATTAGAGTCTCTCGAATAGCCATGAGTAATGGCCTCAAATGTGTGTGCAATAGCAAGAATTTGTGCACCGGGAGTGATTTGTGAGCGAGATAATCCGGCGGGATAACCACCACCGTCAAAATGCTCATGGTGATGTGTCACGATTAGACGAGCTTGTTCATATTTTGGATAGTAAGACAACAATTCAGCCGCTAACCTTACATGACTTTGCATTCTGGGCTTTTCAATTTCTGATAATTTGGATGTCTTGGTTAACATTTCTATAGGCAAAAAACCCATAGCGATATCATGGGCACAAACAGCGGCAACCAATTGTGATGGAACAACAGGTTTGCCTGCCAATTTGTTTAGCTCCAGTACCATTTGAAGCACTCGTTCTAATTTGCCTTGCCAAAATGTGGCACGATATTGAGTTTGCTCGGCAATATTAAGCATATAAAGTAGATCAGCATCTTCACTGGTTAACTGGCTAACTGATTCTACAGATTCTGAAACATCTGGAGCCTCAACCTGCTCTGCAAATTCGGTTTGTGGATCCAAAATCGCCAGCGCTTGATACATGACATCTTTTTTGGCTTCATCAGGCGCATGCCTCACGGCTTCAATTCTTTTTGCAACCAGGTTATACAGATCTTTATCGTATTCAACTGTAGATTTAATCGCGCATTCATCCAGAAAATTTGCGCAACGATCAACTAACAATAGCGTAATGTCACCGACTAGAGGTTCAAATTTGAGGTCACCTGACCGAATAAGATGCAACAGATCTTCCAGTTTCTGTAACATGAGCACGGGAGGTGTGACCCCCACTAATCCCAGGTTTCCCTTAATCGTATGTATCTCTCTAAATAAGGCATTTAACTTGCTGACATTCGCTGTATCCTGTTCAAGTTCGAGGATTAACAGCTCAGCCGCCTCCCTTCGCTCTCCAAATTCTAATAACAATTCAGCTAGAACGTCAGAATCTATATCTGTTACAGAAAATAATGCCATGGATTTACATTCCTCTTTTCGATGCAAGCTGTATCGGCAGTTACAATAGAATCCTGAGAATTATTAGTGTTCAGCTACATCAACAATTTATTCGTTAATTTGATTCAGTACCCATACCAACCCAAACAAATAACCGCAGCAACAGATTATTACTTACCGAATAATTAATTACGATGGATAAAGCGCTTTTTTTAAGTATAGTTATCACCATTCAAAAAGGAGATTTCTATGAATCTGGTTAAAATATTTGCCTTGTCTGGCTTATTACTTATGACATCACAATTCACATTCGCCGCAGGAAATGCTGTCGGCACAGATTTTATTCGTATGCTAGATAGTGGCCAGATTGTTGGCAACAGTTTTAATATTTTTTACCAAAAACCATTGGTAAAGGGAAATGCAGCGTGGTTTGGCCTGGCACTTGCTAACAACAACGACCTAATGCTGGAAGCAGCGTATAAGGCATACACTGGCAGCTATATGTCAGGTGTGTATTACCAGGCAGGCATTGGGGTTTTTGATACGGTAAATAATGATAATATAGGGCTTACCGGTGCTATCGGTTATGAAAGCTCTCCTGCTCCGGGGTTCTTATTCTTTGGTACAGTAAAAGGTATGGTTGTACCAAACAACGGCTTTCAATATACGCCGATGCTCGGTGCCATGTTTGTATTTTAACGCCATGCATTGTGTGATGTAACATGGCTGTATCAAACTTTGTCACTCAGCGAGGGTTTCCCGTTTTTTATTATCGAAGACCTTTCAGAAGTTATAAGACTGCACCACGGTTTACGACCCGATAATCGGTAGTTTTTGGTATTAGATCGCAGACTAAAGTTAATTTTCGGGGGGATTACCGCTCCAGGCTACAAGGCCAAGACCCTAACCCCAGAATCAGGACCAGGATCGACCACCACAAAACACAAAATCCGGGTCAATTGCCGTTCTGGTATTTAAAAAAGGCTGCCAATTGGCAGCCTTTTTTCATGTTTATTCGCCTTTATCACCTGGTAAGGGTTTCATGTGCGGGAACAAAATAACGTCTTTGATCGTTGCGGTGTTATTGAAAAACATGACCAAACGATCGATACCAATTCCTTCTCCGGCTGTTGGTGGCAAACCATACTCCAGCGCATGAATATAATCAGCGTCGTAGAACATCGCTTCATGATCACCCGCATCTTTCTCTGCTACCTGATGTCTGAATCGCTCAGCCTGATCAACAGGATCATTTAACTCCGAAAATCCATTAGCAAGTTCGCGACCACCCAGGAAGAATTCAAAACGGTCGGTAACCAGCGGGTTATTATCATTACGACGGGCCAAGGGTGAAATTTCAGCCGGGTATTCAGTAATAAATACCGGACCAAATAAATTTTCTTCTACTGTTTCTTCGAAAATCTCGGTATGAACGCGTCCAATACCCCAGCTATCTTTAACCTCAATACCCAGTTTATTGGCAACTTCGGTAGCGGCTTCCAGTGTATTAATATGGGCAGCCGTCAAATCTGTATTATATTTCAAGATTGAATCGAACATACTCATACGTTCAAACGGATGCTCAAAGTCATATTCACGATCCTGATAATTGATCTGCAAGGTACCCAGAATATCTTGAGCCAACTGACGTAACATGTCTTCTGTCAGATTCATTAAATCTTTATAGTCAGCAAATGCCTGATAGAATTCCAACATAGTGAATTCTGGATTGTGTCGTGTTGAAACACCTTCATTTCTGAAGTTCCGGTTTATTTCGAAGACGCGATTGAAGCCACCTACCACCAAGCGTTTCAGGTAAAGTTCCGGCGCAACACGAAGATACATATCGATATCCATGCTGTTATGGTGGGTTACAAACGGACGAGCTGTAGCACCACCTGGAATTACCTGTAACATCGGCGTTTCAACTTCCATATAATCACGGGCTTTTAAGAAATCTCGTATGCCATCTATAACCTTTGAACGCACGACAAATGAACGACGGGTTTCATCACTGATAATCAGGTCGACATAACGCTGTCGGTACTTTAATTCCTGATCAGCCAGACCATGAAATTTGTCCGGCAACGGACGCAGGGTTTTGGTTAATATTCTAAAGTCGTTTATATCGTCAACATTAACGTATAACTCACCTTTACCCGATTTGCTTAGGGTACCTGAAACACCAACCCAATCACCAATATCGAGTAACTGCCAGTCATCTGATATTTTTTGATCTTGCTTACCCAGATAAAATTGAATAGTGCCAGATGTGTCCTTAACGCTAACAAAAGGCCCGCCCCGACGCATCACTCGACCAGCAACAGATATTTTTAACTGTTTAGATTCAATTTCTTCTTTTTCAAGATGTTTGTAGGCTGCCTGCAAATCACCGGCATTAAACTCTGGTTTAAAATCGTTGGGATATGCATTGCCGCGTAATTCAGCTAGCTTTTCAAGCTTTTGGCGCCGTTCTGCGATGATATGATTTTCGTCCTGTAGAATCTGGTCACTCATAATCTTATCCATTAATACTCTGTTAGAGCCCTTTCTTTAGGGATGCTTCGATAAACCGGTCCAGATCACCATCTAGAACAGCCTGTGTATTACGGGTCTCGATACCCGTTCTCAAATCTTTAATTCGTGAATCATCCAATACATAAGAACGAATCTGGCTGCCCCAGCCTATGTCAGACTTGGAATCTTCCATGGCTTGAGCCTCTTCACTGCGTTTACTTAGTTCAAGCTCATATAATTTGGCTTTAAGTTGTTTCATTGCCTGATCTTTATTCTTGTGTTGCGAACGATCATTCTGACACTGGGTTACCGT
>Ga0224506_10000885_pt1 | contig 22874 bp, 23 predicted proteins | sample SF_Jan12_sed_USG_2_FD_169108 | JGI IMG/M metagenome (GOLD analysis project Ga0224506, IMG submission 169108) | Sediment microbial communities from San Francisco Bay, California, United States - SF_Jan12_sed_USGS_8_1 | ecosystem: Environmental > Aquatic > Marine > Sediment | place: USA... | reverse complement strand
AAATCATTTGAGCCACTTAATAACTTAGGGAACATATACTTCCATCAAGAGAAATACAACCAAGCACTAGACTACTATTCTTTATCATTGTTAATAGAACAAGAGTCCAATAATTTGTCTGGACAGGCATATACACAAAATAATATTGGTGCAGCTTATTTTAAATTAGAAAACTATCAAAAGGCGGAAGAACATCAGTTAAAAGCATTAGAATTAGCTTTAAAAATTGATGGTAAACCTATATTAAAATCAATATACAAATCTCTGTCTGAAACCTATTATAAACAAAAACGATTAGAAGACGCTTATCAAACATTGCTAAAATATGATCAAGCAAAAGATTTTGTTTATAATGAAGAAAGTAGCAGAAAATTAGCCAGGCTTGAGTTGGCTATTGAATTAGAAGAAAAAGAAAAAGAAATTGAAATCAACCAAAAAGAAAATGCCATCAATACTTTAGAAAATAAAAATAACCGAAGCTTTATCATCATTTTTATGATGGGTGGAATACTTCTTATGGCTTTCCTATTTATTGTTTATAGTCTTCGCAAAGATAATAAAACTACATACCTGAAATGACACGTAAAGAAGCTAAAGAAATTTTACTTTCTATGACCAGTGGAGAAAGTTTACTTCGGCATGCCAGAAGTGTAGAGCTGGTGATGGAAGATTATGCTGATCGTCTTAAACAAAACACTGAAGATTGGGCTATTGCAGGAATGCTTCATGATGCAGATTATGAAGCATACCCAGATGAACACCCAAATAGGATAGTTAAGTTATTAGAAGAAAAAGAAGAGTTTGAAATTGCTCATGCCATTTCAGCACATTATACTAAATGGAATGTGCCATATAACACATTATTAGATAAAGCTCTTCTGGCATGCGATGAACTTACAGGGTTTATCATTGCGTGCTGCCATGTACGACCTGATGGAATAAATGGTCTTACCCCAAAGTCGGTTAAGAAAAAATTAAAACAGAAAAGTTTTGCTTCTAAAGTTGAACGTGATGAAATTAAAATTGGATGTGAACTATTAAATGTTGAAATTACCACACATATTCAAAATATTATTGATACACTTACCAAACATAGCGAAGAACTTAAGATTGGGTAGAATAGCAATATTTATAATATTATTCTATTATTCATATACTTCTACTGCACAAATTATAGTGTACAACCAAAGATACCAGGTGGAGAATATGCCTCAGCCAAAAAGTTTTACCAGTTACAATGCTTTTGCAATTCCTGATGAAACTTTAAATACAGCTATAGGCAAATATAACTATTACAGAAGATATCACAGGATCACAGGAAACCCAGTTCCTATCTTTAACAGAGAAGGAGTAAATACCTCTATTGGTTTTGGATATGCCACAGATCGACTGAATGCTAATACATCTTTGGTTCAAAATAAGAACCAAGCCGTTTGGACACAACTTTACTCCACAGGATCCATTGGAGATAATTATTATTGGCGAGGAGTATATGCTGTGGGTTCATATTCTGAAAATATTAAATTAAAGAATTTAAATACTTATAAACATACTGTATTAGCTCAATTTGGGCGAAAATGGAGTCCTAATTTTGCTACTAGCATTGGAGTTCTTATACTATCCAATTTTGATGATCCTAAATTTATACCAACTGCACATATCTCCTATTCTACTGGAAAATGGGTAATTGATGCTGCTCTGCCTAATAATGTTAATATTCGTTACATCCAAAATAAAAAATTACACTTTCTGGTAACCAATACATTGAGCCGAAGAAGCTATTATAACATCAATGACCAATTGTCTTACAAATACACCATTAATGAAGTAGGTTTTCAGGCTGAAGTTAAAATTTTAGGTGTTCTATGGGGGGAATTGTCTGTGGCTAAACCTTATGGACTAAAAATGGAGCTTCAGAACAAAAGTATTTATAATGAAATAGGAGAAGTTAGTCAATTATTAGGCATCAATGTTGGGCTTTTTATCAGATTTCAACAGGTATATGAAGAATAGAGGAATTTCTGTATTCTAATTTAACTCAATAAAAACTGTAAATCACTACTCTCCCACACCTTGCTTATTTTCTTTCCATATTGAAAAATTTTAGCAGGTTTATCTCCTATCAAACGAATAGAATTTCCTTCTTTCCATAATATGCAACCTTCCTGCAACCCTATTACTTTCACATCACGATTTACTTCTATGTATTCATTAAGCCGATCCATTCTACTTTCCCCACCATGGTTGGGTAAAGTATGCTCTGTATAATGAGGGTTGATTTGAAAAGGTATTAGGTTTAATGCTTCAAAAGTAGGAGGTTGAGAAATAGGCATATCATTAGTAGTCATCAGTGTAGGACATGACATATTGCTTCCTGCACTCCAACCAATATATGGAGTGCCTTTTTTCACTTTCTCTCGAATAATTTCCACAATGTTATTATCATACAATTGTTTTAACAGTTCAAAAGAATTACCTCCCCCTACAGCAATTGCTTCAGCATTTTCAACTGCTTCTACAGGATTTTCAAATGTATGAATTCCTTGTATATCACAACCAACATCTACTAATGCCTCCCCTACTTTTTCTGTATATTCATCATAACTGATAGTTACAGCAGCATAAGGAATAAACAATATTCGATTAACAGAAGAACCAATAAACTCCTTTATTGTTCCTTTAGCATATTCAAAGTAGGACTCTTCGTAATTTGTTGAATTACTCAGCAATAATAGCCTACCCATAATTTTATCTTGAACTGATTAACAACAGAGAAGAAGCAACTACCATTAGCCAAAACTTATACTGTTCTAACGCTTTTATTACAACAATATCCATATGCATTAAAACCATTAATGCCACAATAATAATGGCTGCCATTTTTAGTATTGATCTAGTTTTATTATTCATTATATTTTTTGTTGGTTAAAAAGCCTAAATATAATGGATCATCTTCAATCGTCAAATCAAAATTTATTACCTTCGCACGAAATTAATACATGGCAGAATTAGGTGACGATATAAAACACGCAAAAAGGCTATTAGATCAAAATAAATTAGTTGCTATTCCTACAGAGACTGTGTATGGGCTAGCTGCAAATGCTACTAACTCTGCTGCTGTAACACAAATTTTTAAAACTAAAAAACGCCCTTCATTCGATCCACTTATTATTCATATACATTCGTTTGAGCAGTTAAGCGAGTATATAATCAATATTCCTGAAAAAGCTAAACTTTTAGCAGATCGATTTTGGCCTGGAGCTCTTACTCTTTTACTACAAAAAAAAGATATTATTCCTGATATTGTAACTTCTGGCTTAGATACTGTTGCAATTCGGATTCCAAATCACCCATTAACTTTAGAATTATTAAAATCGATTAGTTATCCACTAGCTGCTCCTAGTGCCAATCCATTTGGCTATATTAGTCCTACTACGGCAATACATGTAAACGATCAGTTGGGAAATAATATAGATTATATTCTTGATGGGGGAACGTGTGAAGTGGGAATAGAATCGACAATAATTGGTTTCGATAATGATCATCCAACTGTACACCGATTAGGGGGTGTTAGCATCGAAAAAATAGAATCTATAATTGGTAAGGTAGATGTAAAAGCACTTTCATCGTCTAATCCAGTTGCACCAGGAATGCTCCAAAACCATTATTCTCCTAAAAAGAAACTTATTATTGGTGACATTGATGAGTTATTACAAAAACATAATAATGTTGGAGTAATAAGTTTTCAGAAAGATTACAAAGTACAGCATCAAATACAACTATCAAAAACTGGAAACTTAGACGAAGCTGCTCAGTGCCTTTTTGGTGCTTTGAGAAAATTAGATAATGAAAATATCTCCATCATAATTTCGGAGTATGTGCCAAATCATGGATTAGGTAGAGCTATCAATGATAGACTAAAAAGGGCAGCAATAGAACAATAAATATCATAAATTACACAGAAAATATAATACCCATGAAAACCATCGACAACATCAATTTTAGTGAAAAACGTGCATTAATTAGGGTCGATTTCAATGTGCCTTTAAATAGTGATTTTGAAATTACAGATGATACAAGAATAAAAGCAGCTGAACCAACCATAAATAAAATCCTCAACGATGGTGGATCTGTAGTAATAATGTCACACTTAGGGCGACCAAAAAATGGGTCTGAAGATAAATTTTCTTTAAAGCATCTTGTTCCTGAACTTTCAAAACGTTTCAATCGTGATGTGAAATTTGGAGGTGATTGTATTGGTGAAGAAGCCTATACGCTTTCTTCATCTTTACAAAATGGAGATATATTGTTACTGGATAATGTTAGGTTCTACAAAGAGGAAACACAAGGTGATGAAGCTTTTGCTTCTAAACTAGCAAAACATGGAGATATTTATGTAAACGATGCCTTTGGTACGGCTCATAGAGCTCATGCATCCACTACAGTAGTTGCTAAATTCTTTGAAACAAAAGCATCAGGCTACGTAATGACTTCGGAATTAGAGAATGCAAAAAAAGTTTTGGAAAACTCAGAAAAGCCATTCACAGCAATTATGGGAGGTGCCAAAATATCTGACAAGATCATGATTATTGAACAATTACTAGACAAAGTAGATAATCTTATCATTGGAGGAGGAATGTCTTACACATTTTTTAAAGCTATGGGTGGTAATATTGGTTCTTCACTGGTAGAAGAAGATAAACTTTCTCTTGCGAAAGAACTTATTAAAAAAGCGAAAGATAAAGGTGTGAATCTAGAGTTACCAATAGACTCTATAATAGCAGATGACTTTAATAATGATGCAAATAGTGAAATTGCTATGAATGGTGCCATTCCTGATGGTTGGATGGGGCTAGATATTGGTCCACAGGCTATGGAGGTATTTTCTAAAATAATTGAAAATTCTAAAACCGTACTTTGGAACGGTCCAATGGGAGTTTTTGAAATGAGTAACTTTTCAGGAGGAACTATCAAAGTAGCAGAGTCCGTTGTTAAGGCAACTGAAAAAGGTGGCTTCTCACTTATAGGAGGTGGCGATTCAGCAGCCGCAGTAAACACACTAGGTTATGGAGAAAAAGTATCTTATGTATCTACAGGTGGTGGTGCATTACTGGAATACATGGAAGGGAAAACACTTCCTGGGGTAGCCGCTTTAGAAAATTAATTGTTACTTATTTTTATTCAAAATAATTACTACCTTAATAGTTACTGCTACTAATACAACTCTATTATGCTAGATTCCATAAAATTAGAACACTTTCGTAACCTTGTTTCATTAGCTGGTGCCGATGGAGTTATTCAAAAATCTGAACGAATTGCTTTATCAAAAATAGCATATGAATCTGGCATTCCTTTTGACAGAATGAATGTCATGATAAATAAATCAGATGAATATGTATATCTTATTCCTCAAAATGTTAAAGAACGAGATAAACAGATGTGTGATATGATATCTTTAGCATTAGTTGACGGTGAATTAGCAAAGGTGGAGTTAGATTTAATAATGACTGTAGGTCAAAAATTAGGTTTTACATCTGATGAAATTAAAAAACAAATAAAGGATCAATTGGACAATCTTTAACAACAGTTTATCCACTTTTTCTTTTTTAACACCTCATAATTCTATTATTTAAGAATTATGGGGTGCTATACAATGTTATGAACTTCTAAAATTATCTAATATTACAGCAGTTGCTACTGCTACATTTAATGACTCTGCCCTCCCAAATTTTGGTATCGTTAATTTCTTATTTACAAGACGTTCTATTTCAATACTTATTCCATTAGATTCATTACCCATTACCACCAATCCTTTTTCTATCGTTTTAGTATTATGTATATTTTCACCTTCCATAAAAGCTCCATAAATGTTACCATTATATTTTTCTAAAAAGTCTGGTAAATGAGTATAGAACATATCAACTCTTGTGAATGAACCCATTGTTGAACTGATCACTTTAGGATTGTACTGATCAGTTGTGGTTTTAGAGGCTATGATCTTATTAATACCATACCAATCGGCAATCCGAATAATAGTACCTAGGTTACCAGGGTCTCGTACATCGTCCAAAACTAATGCCAATTCATTATTCTCTATTATTAATGGTACATTAGGTTTAGTATGAGCAACTGCCAATGCCAATGAATTACTTTTGAATGAACCCAACTTTTCTATTTGTTTTTCTGTAATCAGATCTATTTTATTATTTATCAAAGTATTATTGATATGAGAATACTTCTCGAAAAATTCGTCCGTACAAAGTATATGTTCAATAATAAAATCAGATTCTATTAGTTCAAGAACACTTTTAGCACCTTCTACTAAAAATTGTTGACGTTGTTGCCTGTTTTTTTTTAATTGCAATGACTTGATATCTTTTAGTAGGGTGTTAGAAATCATTTTTTTTATTTTTGTGCTGTGAGAACAAGCAAGTTATTTTTTCTATTTTTTTTACACTCGTTATTAATGTATGGTTGCATTGGCACTCGCTACCTCAAAGATGACGAAAAGCTGCTTTTGAAACAAAAGATTAAAGTAAGTCGTCATTTTGATAATTACGAAATGGGACAATTACTTGTTCAACGTCCTAATCGAAAATTCCCAATCATAAGATTTTCTCCCTATGTGTGGTTTTACCAGTCAGGTGCTAAACATTATGATAGACAACAAATTGAATTAGAGAAAAAAGAAATAGAAAATTACTACGATTCACTAATCAATAAAACTACCAAACAAAATAAAACTACTCGTTATAACCGTAAAAAGAATAGAAAAATATCCAAAAAAGACCTTGATTTAAAAGAAGGCAACCTTTTAATGCGATGGGGCGAACCACTCGCTATTTACGACTCTAATTCTAGTTTATTATCTAAAAATAAGCTTATGCTCTATTTGCATTCTAAAGGGTATTTTGATGCTAAAGTAATGCATAAAAAAAATATTAGAGGTAAAAAAGTAACATCTAAATTTACAATAGAAGAGAAAGAACCCTATACCATAGATACAGTATATTCGATAATACAAGATGAGAGTGTTAAGTATATATTAAATAATAGAGAAAGTCTTATTAAAACAAATGAGAATTATGATCAAAAAATATTGAGAAATGAACGTGATGATATGACCAATTATTTAAAGGATCAGGGTTATTATGATTTTAGCAGACAGTATATTCGTTTTGAGGTTGACACAACATTAGGTAACAAACAAATAGCACTTCGGTATTTTATACAAAATCCATCAAATGAAATTAAACATAAACAATTTGTAATTGATAGTGTGAATTTCACTACTGATGCACATATAAATTCGCTACCAGATAGCATGAGACTTAATGAAGGGTATAATAAAATCAACTATCAGGCATATGAAAAAGTATATAAACCTAAAATATTAGATAGAAGAATATTTTTATACCCTGATAACTTATATAGTCGCTCTAATACATTTAGCACACAAAGGCAACTTGCTAACCTAGATGTTTTTAAGTTTATAAATATCAATTACGATTCTACTGGGGGGAAATTTATTGCCAATATATTTACTCGCCCATTACCTAGGTATCAATGGACAAATGAATTTGGCGTGAATGTAACGCAAGGTTTTCCTGGCCCTTATTACAATACCACTTTTAAGAAAAGAAATATTTTTAAAGGATTGGAGAATTTCGAAATAAATGGAAGAATTGGATTTGAAGGCGTTATTTCGGCTGATGATGCTGACGATGTATATGCTAGTTTTGAGACTGGAATAAATGCTTCACTTATTTTTCCGCAATTTGTAATACCATTTAGCCGTCAATTGCTTTCACGAATAGGATCTCAAAATCCTAAGACTCGATTTACTGTAGGTTATTCGCTTACTGACAGACCTGAATACAAACGGAACAACGTAAACTTCTCCTCAATATATACTTGGCAAAAGAAAGAACACACTATTTATAGTCTCTCAGCAGCAGATTTAAGCATTATTAATTCTGAATTACATCCTGATTTCAGAAAAAGATTAGATGATTTAGAACAAAGTGGGAGCAACCTATACAAATCCTTTCAACCATCGTTTGTAAGTAGTGTAATTATGCAAGCAAGTAGAAGTTTCAATAACTATGGTTATGACAAAGCAAAATCAGCTTACTTACGAGTACTTGCTGAAAGTGGTGGAGCTTCTCATTTCATTGTCGATCAAAAAGTATATGAAGATAAAAATTTAGAAACGTATCAATTTTTAAAATTTAATATTGATTTCAGACGCACACGACCTTTAATTAATCAGGCAACTGTAGCTTACCGAATTAATGCAGGAATTGCTATCCCTTATAGTAATAATAATGCTTTACCATATGAGAAGTACTTTTTTGCTGGAGGAAGTAACGGCATACGAGGATGGAGACCTAGGCGTCTTGGGCCTGGCTCTTATAACCATTTTGATCCTGAAACTAATAGTATTTCCTATCAATCTGAACAACAAGGTGAAATGCTATTAGAGGCAAGTTTAGAATTCAGACAAAACTTATTCGGGTTTGTTGATTGGGCATATTTTATTGATGCAGGAAATATTTGGACAATCGAAAATGAACAAAATAGACCTGGTAGTAATTTTGAAGCCGATCGCTTTTATCAAGAAATTGCTATAGCCTCGGGGTTTGGCATTCGTTTCGACTTCACCTTCCTTATCATTCGGTTCGATGCTGGTTTAAAAGTTTACGACCCTGCTAGACCGTTAGGTAAACGGTTTATTCTAAGTGAAGGACATAATGATGCTCCTTATAATGATTACATAAAAACAGAACCTATAATATTAAATATAGGGATTGGATACCCTTTTTAATCTGGATACAGTGAAGTGAAGACCATTTTTGTTAATTGAGTAGGAAAATATTCACTTCATACCTGTTACTATAGCATCAATATTTCTTCTGAAATAAAGTTTTAAAGGAGAGATTCTATGTTGATGAGCAGTAAGAATTGTTCCATATATTTGTGATAAAACCACGTTCATTAGGTCATTAGTATCTCCTCGTTTAGTAATCTCTCTATAAAAAATAGCTTCTAGCACAAAACCTTCTATAAACTGCTCAATTGATTTAATCTCAATATTATCTAAATTATCTTCTTTAGGAAAAAGGAGCTTACGTTCTTCAATTTTTACAGTAGATGGTTTCGGAATTTTTTCCATTGTAGCTATATACCCCATTAGACTAAGTATTAATCCAGGGTGAGCTTCATATTCTTCACTCAATTCATCAGTAAGGTAATAAATTCCTTTCAGACCTTCTCGGGGATCATTCTTTAGTGATACAGCTAATTTCAAACACCAAATACGGAAATAATAAAGTAAAATATCCTCCTTCTGAGGAAAGTATTTAAACAAAGTTACTTTAGATATCTTTACTCTTTTACATAATTCTGCAACATATAAATCTTTAAAACTACCTTTACCAATTAGGAATTTTGTTTCTTTTAGGATTTTAGTTTTTATCCTAGCTGCTTTGATACTTCGTATTTTACTCAAGAATTTTATATTTACCTGAGTAAAGGTAGCTAATTCAGTAGTAATATAAAATTAAACATCTGCTAAAAATTAATTCCTATTAAAAATATTGCTCTTCCCATTTTTCTAGTGATTTCTGTTCCCGATTGTGGGTAAATAGAATCGTTATACCAAAAATTATTATAATATATTTGTGGTTCAGAAGTTACATCCTGCATTTGAAAACCACTCTTGCAGAATAAATTAACTCCATCTATTTCCCATTCATACCCAAAACCAACCCCCATATTTATTCCTTGATTCTTGGTATCAACTCCATAAGAACGTTTTTTAAAAGGAACACAAAAACCACCTTGAGCATATATAAAAATTGAATTTTCTGAATTGAATGCATTATATTTTAACTCAAAAAATACAGGTGCTGTAAATAAATGTTCATAATCATCTACACCAACACCTATTCCTGCAACAATTTTATTTATCTTAATTCCCGTTACATAACGAGTTGAAAGCCTTCCTGTCAATCCTGAATTTGTGTCAAACACCATCCCCATTCTTGCAGAATTGACCCATTTGACATCAATGCTTTTTATTGAATCAATATCTTGGGAGTTTGCACTAGTCAAAAAACACCATATCAATAATGTTATCAATATTATCTTATTGGCTTTCATATTAATTATCTGCAACGGTTCTTATTTCACTAAGTAGTACAATACTTTCCAAATTGGTATAATCATATTGAAAGAGTCCATCCTCTCCTATCATCATTAATACATTATTAAATGGAATAACATCCAGTGCATGAATATTAGGATATTGTGCTTTTAAATTATTTCCTAGGGCATGTATATCTGAAGCATCGTATATTTTGAGCCCTGCTTGACCATCGCAAATAAATAATGCATTACCATCTATACCCAGACCATGTGGGTTATACATTGGGTATATTTCTTCAAGTTTTGGGTTTACTATATCACTAATGTTAATTACCTCTAGCTGATTAGAAAATCCACCACAGGTATTCCCAGAACGAAGTGTTACATAGGCATAATCTCCTTGTACCACCACTGGATCACAACTAGTCATGTGCTGATAGAGTGTAAGTAGTTCTGGATCAGCAGGGTTAACATTATCATAGATGTACATTCCATTATTTGCTCCTATAAATAATTTATTGCCATAAGGAAATAAGGTTTCGATACCCCAACCTATATATTCTTTAGAATGAACTAATGGTGTTGACAAATTTGAGATATTAATTATAGTTAAATCACTTTGATCAATAGTGTATAAATAATTATCATAAATTGTGAATGTAGCCATAGAACCGCCAATCCCTGCGCTTGTACTTGGTGCCGAAGCAGAAATTTTTGTTCCTGATGCTAAAGCATAACCACCTACATTATCATATAATATTCCTTCCCTATAATTGGGAAACAACTGGTCACAATCCGATTCATACACTTCTACATTCTCTACAAGTTTCCAGTCGGTAACTACCCCTAATTCAGAGTCTATATAAAAACCATAACTATTATAATCACTAAAAATTTCGTCCAGTCTGTTAACTTCTTTAATTGATTCGGGATTACTTATATCGAGTACAACCAAATCAACATAACTATCTACATATAAAAAATTACCTTTAGCTGACAAGGAAAAATTACCTGGAATGTTGATGAAAGATATGTTAATAGGATTAGATGGATTTTGATTGTTAATCACATGCAAACCTTCACCAGGCTCATTAATGTAGATATAATTATCTTTTAGATATAATTTGCCTAGTTGTTTAAGATTACGTGGTTCTTCACTTTTTACGGCTGAACGAAGATCTTCTAGAGAAGTATATACTGGCTCATAATAAGCATATACATTTTTTGTTTCACAAGTATCTATGCAACCTTCCAATATCATGCTTACCAGTAATAGAACTATAATAAATAAAATTGCATGCAACCCTGTTCTTTCTCTTGGTCCAATTTTTTTAAGAATATTATTCATGATTGAAATATGTTTTTGTCAACAATAAATTTCTATATCAATGACACTATTATCTCCAAATAGGTTGGAACACATATCAATAATAATATTGAGAAGAGTAGTAATACAGACAATTACTACAATAGATATTTAAACTTAAGACCTAACATAAAAGAAGTAGGGCGACTATTGAAATTAGCATCTTGTTTCGTAATTCTGCTCAATGAAATTCGATAACCAGGATCAATTGCTAAGACATAATTTTCACTCCATGAATAATAAATTTCGCCTCCAAGTAGTGCATTAAAATTTATTGGTCGGTATGGAGAATCGTCTCCATTTTTTTGTATAGCTGATGCATACTCACCAGATAGATCCTTTAATGTATTATTCAAAAACACGTCTACGGATACTCCTGATGAAATCAAAATCCCGATTTTTCTATCCATCACTGTATAACCAAGAGATATTGGCAGTGACACATATTCATAACTGTTCAATAACTCATATGTAGTAGTATTTTGAAGACTAGCATATGAAAAATCATCACTGTTGTTCTTTCTTAAAAAAGCTTCGGGTTGTTGACTTGTATTTGAAGTCAAATTGGAAGATGCTTCAGACGAATATTTCGCATACTCTACTCCACTTTCGATTAAGAATTTTTTAGTAATAAACTTTCCAAAATCTACACTAAAATTATATGCAAAAGAAGGTGTTTCAGTAGCTTCATTTGCTGTAATATCTGCAGTTGTACCTACATACAAATTAGGATCTGATGTTATATTTTCAGAAGTAAACAATGCATTACCTAAATCTCCTGAGCCAACATTTGGATTAAAACTACCTCCTCCCACTGATACTCCTGCCCACATATTTCTATTTTTCTTCTTATTATATTTAAACAGCTCTTCTAAATCAGGTATTTTTTGCATATAAATATCTGTATTCAATTGAGCTAATATTTCAACTGAATCTATAATAGATAAATATTCAACTTCATCTATTACATCTATATTTAATTCTGCTTTCTCTGATCTATTTTTATTAACACTAAGCAAACTCGACTCCTTTTCATTCTGATTACCTTCAAATAATAAAGTTTTATCATAATCAGTAAAATCGTTGGTATGATTTTCCATTTTAACATTAGTCGATTTAATAGATTTATTACTTTTATACTTGCTAGATATATGAACTGCGACAGCCTCATTAGTTGCATTGATTTCTTTTAACTCGTCATCAACTACATTAGTCGAAACACTTTCTTCTCGTTCAGAATTAGAATTATAATCTATACTCTTAATTTTGTTACTTAACTGGGTAGAGGGATTTGAATTCGCCTGAATATCATTATTGAAGGAATTTTCATATTCCAAATTAGTAATTGCTAATTCATTTTCTACAATAGAGTTACTAGTGAAATAATTATACCCATACACAGCAACCATTAATAAAATTATTACTGATGCAGCTGCTCCAAACCAACGCCAATAAATCACTTTGTTCCTTTGCTTATTGGCTTCCATTATAGCAAGTTCAGCTTTTATTTCACTCCAAACTTTATCAGAGGGTTTATCTTGTACTCCATCAAAAATGGAGTTCCATTCATTTTCAAATTTACCTCGCTCTTTCATAACTCAATTTCTCTTCATGTTCTATCATTTTTCTCAACAAGCTTTTTGCTCTAGAATACTGCGACTTAGAGGTTCCTTCTGAAATATGGAGCTTTTCAGCAATTTCCTTATGTGAATACCCTTCTATAGCAAATAAATTAAAAACAACTTGGCAACCTTCTGGCAAAGATTGAATCATAGCTAACAATTCCTTAAGATGAAACCTTGAAAGCGAAAAATCTCCATCATTCTCATTTTCTAATTCTTTAACATCTGTCATTGGAAACATATACAACTTGCTCCTTTGGCTATTTAAAGCAGTATTAATAACAATCCTTTTCACCCAAGCCCCTAAAGTGGAATCACCTCTATATTGTTCAATATTTTTAAACACTTTAATAAAAGATTCCTGCATTATATCTTCTGCTTCAAGTTGGGATTTAGAATAACGTTGACAGACCACATACATTGATCGTGAAAAAAGGGCATAGATTTTCTCTTGAGCATTTCTATCCCCATTCTTGCATTGTTCTACAAGTTGCTTTTCTATATCCATCAAAAGTGTTACACTCGCATAATAAAGACACGACAAATTTGTTTTAAGTTGGAATGTCGTATCAAAAAATTATAATATTGACAAAATTTCAATGTTTTAATAACCTATGAAATACTATTTTCTTTATTTATTAACTATAGTTTCAGCATGTGTACCTATTCAAAGTAATTACACATCATCATCTTATAACTCTGTTAATATTGACTTTACAGATAAAATATATGATAATAATATTAAAACCGTTCAATTATACCCTACTAATAATATATCAGATCAAACCTCTCCCTCTGTTATAAACATATTAAATGATAATCTTGTTCTAGAATTTGATGAAATGGTGGAGGATGCCAATACATACAATGCGAAAATTTATAATTGTACAGCTAACTGGAAGAGGTCAAATGTAAGTGCCATTGAATATTTGTACGAATACAACGAATTCGATATTCAAGAATACGAATACTCCTTGGATACTGATTTTCCGTACGTACATTATCGTTTTAATGTACCGAAGGTAAAAACATCAGGAAATTATCTACTAGTAGTATATAGAAATGGTAATGAAAATGAAGTAATATTAACAAAACGTTTCATGGTTTTCGAAAACAAGTTAGACATAATACCTGCACAAACTATTAACGGTTTGGTTAATCTATCAAGAAAAAATCAGCAAATTGAGTTTTTTGTCAGGTACAAAAATTTCCCAATTGACAACCCTCGCGAATCTATAAAAGTTCAACTTCGTCAAAACAACAGATGGGATAATTTATTACACGGTATACGCCCCTCATTTATAAGAGAAGATGTTAATGAGTTAGAATACAGGTTTATAAACAACTCGGATTTATTTAAAGGAGGAAATGAGTTTCGTTTTTTTGATTTTAGGTCAATTAAGTATCCAGGATACAGGATTAAGAGTATTGTGAGAGAAAACAACGAATATCACGTTCAAGTTGCAAATGACAAAATGAGAGCAGATTTGGCATACTCACAATACAGAGATAAAAATGGTAAGTATTTTATTTTTAATCAAGACTTCGATAATTCAGCTTCAAGCTCAAATTATGCAAAGGTTAATTTTTTTCTTTCTGATAAAAAAATGCCTAGTAATGCGCAAATCTACCTTTTTGGCTCATTAACTAATTATGAACTCTCTCCACAATACCAGTTAAAGCATAACGAGAATAAGAAATCTTATGAATTAGAAGTGCTGTTAAAACAGGGACATTACGATTACCAATATTACTATTCTAATGATAGTACTGACTATAACTATATTGAAGGAAATTATTTTGAAACAGAAAACGAATACGAAATTCTAGTTTATTATCGTCCTTTTGGAGCAAAAACTGATTTGCTAATTGGTTATAAAGTATTGTAAGTTACTCATCTTTAAGCTCGTATGCTTTCACTTTTCTTTCTTGCTTTATATGTTTGTCCAAAGCAAGATCAACCATACCAAACCCTTTATTTGCTAAATATCCTATTCCACTATTAAAAAGAAACTCCTGTACTTCCTTAGCAGCAAATAAAGTGAACGGAAATGTATAACCTCTCACTTCATATTTTACATCGTTATGATATACTGGATAAATTCTTGCGAATTTCTTTTTTTCCTTAGCAAGTTTAGTAAGGTAATTAGGATCTGGAAGAATTTGAAATTTATAAAATTCAGAAATTTCGCTACTAGTATACAGCTTACTTTCCTCCATTCTTTCCATTGTGGAATCATATAATAAATCGGAAAATTCGTCCATATCAGGATGAATAAATTCTTTTGCGATATTACTCTGAAACTGAGGAGCCTTTAATACTATGGGAGAAATACATATATACTTCATTTTATCTTCAATAGAAGCTGTAGCATCTTCTTCTACGGATTCAGGAACTAATTTAAGATTCCCAACTACAATTTCTTCAAAAGTAAATAGGTGATGTAAAAAGTAGTCTAAAAATTCTTTGCTTAAACAAGAAAAAACAACTGTTACTTTAGAAGAATAAAAATGAAGTCCTTTTCGGCTTACTTTAGTTTGCCCTTTAAGTCCTGAAAAGTTATAATGTGTATAGTCAATATGTTTTTCATCTCCACCACTAACAAGCACACCTTTAAAAATTTGCGCCAATATATATTGGTGATGAAAAGACACTTCTTCTCCCCTATTTTTTAGGCTAAAAACAATTCTGATTCTCACTTGTAATAACTATACGACTCCTAAAAAAACAGGAGTAAATTAAAAAATACAACTAGGACAAACGGTGAAAAATACTAGTTGTTAATATAATTAAACATCAATATACCAAAAATATATGTAGAATCATCAAATTTAACCCAATACCTAAAGAAGTATACTTATACATTAAACCTAAAATGCATAATATCCCCATCTTTCACCACATAATCCTTCCCCTCAACAGACATTTTTCCTGCCTCCTTACACCCTTGTTCTGTTTTATATTTCTCATAATCAGGCAGTTTAATGACTTCTGCTCGTATAAAACCTTTTTCAAAATCAGTATGAATAACACCTGCAGCTAATGGAGCTTTCCAACCATTCACAATAGTCCACGCTCGAACTTCTTTTTCTCCAGCTGTAAAATAAGTAATAAGATTAAGCAAAGTATACGATGCCTTTATCAATTGATCAAGTCCAGATTCATTTAATCCATATTCAGATAAGAACACTTTACGTTCTTCCACATCTTCTAGTTCAGCTATCTGAGCTTCAATAGACGCTGATACTATTACTATTTGTGCTTCTTCTTCTTTTATATCTTCCTTAAGTGCTTTTACATGTTCATTTCCTGTACTGATAGATGCTTCATCAACATTTGCAACATAAATAACAGGTTTATCTGTTAGTAAATGTAATTCTTCAATAGCCTCTTTTTTATCATCTACATCCATATCAACAGTTCTGATATTATTACCTGCCAATAATGCCTTCTGATATTGTTCAAGCACTGCTAAATTTTTCTTAGCTTTTGCATCTCCAGTTTTAGCAATTTTCTGAATTTTACTAATTTTCTTTTCAACAGAATCAAGATCGCGCAACTGTAATTCAGTATCAATAATTTCTTTATCTGTAACTGGATTAACCCTTCCATCTACATGTACAATGTTATCATCATCAAAACAACGTATTACATGGACAATGGCATCCACTTCACGAATATTAGCCAAAAATTGATTGCCTAAACCTTCTCCTTTACTAGCTCCTTTTACTAATCCAGCAATATCAACAAACTCCATAGTGGTAGGTAATACACGCTCAGGACTAACCAATCCTTCTAGAACCTGAAGTCGATGATCAGGAACTGATATTACACCTACATTTGGCTCGATTGTACAAAAAGGGAAATTAGCTGCTTCAGCTTTATTATTAGATATTGCGTTGAATAGAGTGGATTTACCAACATTTGGTAAACCTACGATACCACATTTTAATGCCATTAATTTAGTTATCTACAGTTTTACAATTTCATATTGCTTATAACCTCCATATAATTCCTGAAATGACACTCGAATAATAGTGTAAACAGGAATAGCAGCAATCATACCTGGAATGCCTGCTAGAGAAGCACCTGCAAATATACTTATAAAAATTTCTAATGGGTGTGCTTTTATACTTTTAGAGAAAATCAGTGGCTGAAATAACAAGTTATCGCTAATCTGTACTACTGAAAATACCGAACTTATTTTAAGAATCAGAATTAGGTAATCATTCATACTATTAAAATCATTTCCAACAGAGATACCAACCAAAATTCCAAAAGTAGCACCTAATAATGGGCCTAAATATGGAATAATATTTGCTACTGCGGCAAAAACAGCTATGGTCATAGCATATTTAACACCTAAAATACTTAGTCCTAAAGAAGCTAAAGAAAAAACAGCTACCATTTGAATAATCAAACCAATTAAATAATTAGATAATAGCTTTTCAATCTTATTAAATGCTACCATTGATATTTCAAAGTATTTATTGGGAATTATTGAAGCAAATTTCATTTTGATATCACCCATCTCATATAAAAAAAAGAAGGTGATGAACAATACCGCCATACTTCCTACAAATAGATTTCCAGTAATGGAAACTACGCTGTTTAGGATGTTGGAAAATCTAATATTTACCACAAGTTCTTTAAAATTAGCTTCTAGCTGAGCTAATAAATACCCTGGGTCTACTTCCAATACTCCTTTATCAATTAAAAACAGTTCAAAACTTGAAATTGGTGTAGTTATCCTTTGAAACAATAGATCATAATTCAATGATCCTAATATTGCAACCTGCTCTTTAACTAAAGGAACAAAAAGTAATATAAATAGAAGTATAACACCACAAAAAATAGAAAATGAAACAATAATAGCTACAATTTTTGGTAATTGTAGATTAAAAAAGCGTGCATTACTAAGGTATTTGGTAAGAGGTCGGAGTATAGCAAAAATTACTATTGAGATAATAATATATAGCACTATACTTGAAAATTTCCAACTTAGTACCCCAAACAGAATAAGAAATACAGTTAATTTTATAGCTAACGAACGATGCAAAGTAGATTGTTTTTACCTAATAAAAATAAAAGTTACAAAAAAAGCCCACGTAATTACGTAGGCTTTTCTAAAATATTTTTTTAAAAAAAATGGTTTAATCCCACTTTAATTCTGTATTAGATCCTTTTTCTGAGGTTTCTGTTGACTCCACTTCTTTGTTTCTATCAAATTCTGAAAAATCAACATCAGGTAATAATTCCTCTTTCACATGTCCTACAGTATTATTTAGGGCATCTACAAATTTGTCAAAATCTTCTTTATACAAAAAGATTTTATGCTTTTCATAGGTAAAACCATCTTCCTTGTACTTTCTCTTACTCTCAGTAATGGTCAAGTAATAATCATTAGAACGAGTTGCCTTTACATCAAAAAAATACGTTCTTTTTCCTGCCCTAACTCTTTCTGAGAAAATTTCTTCTCTTTCATTTGCATTGTTCTCTTCCACAATCCTAGTTTTAAATATTATCGATAATTTTCGTTAAAAAACACGTTGTAATATAGAACAATAATTTTCACTATTGCAAATCGTTTTTAAACATTTAAGTTATTATTACGTTTTGAAGCACTAACAATACCACCCTTATGCAAATCGATTTTAATGAAATTCGAAATTATGGAAACCTAGAACTACTTGCAAAACAGCTAGTTGAAGGATTTATTACGGGATTACATAAATCTCCATACCATGGATTTTCGGTAGAATTTGCTGAACACCAACTTTACAATACTGGCGAAAGCACTAGACATATCGACTGGAAAGTTTATGCCAAAACAGATCGATTATATACAAAAAGGTATGAAGAAGAGACTAATTTAAGATGTCAAATAGTAATTGATAATTCATTAAGTATGTATTATCCATCTGAAAACAAAGGTAAAATCGCATTTAGTATAATGGCTGCCGCCTCATTAGCTTATCTATTACAACGGCAAAGAGATGCATTTGGATTATGTGTGTTTTCAGATAAAATCGACTTACAATCTGAGATAAAATCAACTTCTACACACTTAAATACAGTCCTTCAAGCACTTCAAAAATTAACTGCTCAAAACAAACCTACATCAGAAACTAATATTGCAAGTGTTCTACACGAAATTGCAGAAAAAAATAAGCGAAGATCTCTTGTAATAATATTTAGCGACATGTTCGAAAGTACTGATAATTTAGATGGAATTTTTTCCGCACTACAACACTTAAAACACAACAAGCATGAGGTTTTGCTTTTTCATGTTAATGACAAATCCACTGAACTAGATTTTGATTTCGAGGATAAACCTCATCAGTTTATAGACTTAGAAAGTGGCGAAAAATTAAAAATACAGCCTGCTGAACTAAAAACAATTTATCAAAATAAAGTAGCACAATTTCATCAGGAGTTACGAATAAGGTGCGGGCAATTAAAAATTGACTTAATTGAGACAGATATCAGAAAAGGATATCATCAAATTTTACAATCATATTTGATAAAACGAAGAAAGATGAGATAAAAACGAATAGTTTGTTTACTTATTTCTCTTCACCATGCATCCATGCCTGTTTAGACAATAGCTCTTCTTCTGTTTCCTCATAATCTGGATCTGGAATACAACAATCTACTGGACACACTGCAGCACACTGAGGTTCTTCATGAAAACCTTTACATTCTGTACATTTTCCAGAGACAATATAATAGAATTCATCAGAAACTGCTTCCTGCTCTTCTTCTGCATTTACTACCACACCTTCTTCAAATTCTACTTCTTTAAGCTCCGTTCCTCCTGCCCATGACCATTCTATCCCTCCTTCATAAATAGCTGTATTCGGACATTCAGGTTCGCAGGCACCGCAGTTTATACATTCGTCTGTAATAATTATTGCCATCTTGCTATATGTACATTTAAAAAATTAAAACTATATTATCGTTTACACAAAAATAGACAACATCATTTTGTCATCAAATATTTATTTAATGAAATGCTAATAATACACAATGACCTTAAATCAAAGAATTGAAGCTTTTTCTAATCTTCGAAATTACCTTATAAAGAGTAGCTCTGAATTAGAGCAAATAATTCAGCTTAGCATTCAACATAATGCGTGGTATACTGAAAATTCTATTAGAAAGGTGATTGATGGAATTTTAGTTATGTTAGAAAAAGATAAACTAACAGAATGGCTACAACAGTATGATTTGATCAATTCAAAGCCAAAAAACATAGGCACTATTATGGCTGGAAATATTCCTTTAGTTGGATTTCATGATTTTCTATGTGTACTCATCACTGGTAATTACTTAATAGCCAAATTAAGTAGTCAGGATGCATACTTATTACCTCATATTGCTGAAAAACTTATTGAATTCAATGAAGGTTTTAAAGAACGTATTCATTTCGTAGAAAAATTGGAAAAAGTTGATGCAATAATTGCCACCGGAAGTGATAATAGTGCTAGATATTTTGAGAGTTATTTTGGTAAATATCCAAATATCATTCGAAATAATAGAACTTCCATAGCTATTTTGGATGGTAATGAGTCAAGCGAAGAGTTACTAAAATTAGGTGATGATATTTTTCAATATTATGGTCTAGGTTGTAGAAACGTATCTAAGCTATTTGTTCCTGATAATTATAGTTTCAATCATTTTTTTAAATCTATTGAGAGGTTTTCTGATATCTATACTCATAATAAGTATCGAAATAATTATGAGTATAATAAATCCATATATTTAATTAATAAAGTCAAACATCTAGATAATGGTTTTCTTTTAATTACTGAAAATAAAGAATTGGTTTCCCCGATATCCGTTGTTTATTATGAAACATATACTTCTTTATCTTCTCTTAAAGAAAAGATAAAAAGGCAAGGTGATAAAATTCAGTGCATAGTATCCAATAGTAATACTGCATTTGGTAAAGCCCAGCAACCTGAAGTTTGGGACTATGCTGACAATATAGATACTATTGAATTTCTTCTATCATTAAATTAATAATATGAAAAACGATAATTTATACCTTAAGATTGTTCGTAATTTCCTTCCATCCCCTTTTACCATTGCAATACTGCTTACCGTTATAACTTTTATACTTGCATTATTCTTTACTGAATCTCAATCTAACAACACTTTCTATGCAATTGAAATCATGGGGTTTTGGGAAAAAGGATTTTGGGAGCTATTAGATTTCACTATGCAAATGGTACTCATATTAGTACTTGGGCATACATTAGCGTTATCTCCTTTTTTTAATCAGTTTATTGAAAAGCTTTCAAAACACTGCACTAATACTGCTAAAGCAGCATTTATTATAAGCTTTACCTCTATCGCTATTAGTTTTTTCAATTGGGGGTTGTGTTTAATTGTAGGAGCAGTTTTTACAAGAAAAGTAGGTGAATATACTAGGAAAAATAATATCTCAATTCACTATCCAATTTTGGGAGCTGCTGGGTATAGTGGGTTAATGACATGGCATGGAGGATTTTCAGGTTCAGCACCTTTAACAGTCGCTCAAAGTGATCACTTTCTTATCAATAGTATTGGGCAAATTCCTATTACTGAAACAATTCTATCACCTCTAAATCTTACCGCATCTATAATATTGCTTATCATAATACCTATTGTATTCTACATATTAGGATATAAAAGCAAACCAAAACAATATATGCTAAAAAACCATGATATTCAATCAGAAGTTGTGCTATCAGAAGGGATTGAACGATTGGACCACTCTAAATGGTTTGCTTGGGTTTTAGGAAGTACCATATGCCTATATGCCATATACAAGGGAATTCTTAATATATCTGATAATAAATATGGGTTTATCAATCTAAATTATATTAATTTTTTACTTTTTGGTATGTGCATTTTATTTCACAGATCTGTTTATCAGTTTATTCAGGCTGCTACAAATGCTATAAAAGGGGCTACAGGCATAATTATTCAATTCCCTATCTATGCAGGTATCATGGGGATTATGAAATACTCGGGACTTGTGGTGCTTTTTTCAAACTTTTTTATAGAGGTATCTAACGAATTTACTTTTCCTCTTTACACCTTCATTAGTGCAGGAATAGTAAATACTTTTGTGCCTAGTGGCGGTGGACAATGGGCTGTACAAGGGCCAATTATTACTACTGCTGCACAAGCATTAAATGTACCAATAAGTAAGTCTATACTTGCCCTTTCCTATGGCGATCAGCTTACCAATATGTTACAGCCTTTTTGGGCTTTACCATTACTTGGCATCACACAGCTTAAGGCTAAGGATATTCTTCCATATAGCTTTATTATTATGCTAATAGGGGGACTAATTTTCACCTTATTATTGCTGATTTTTTAATTGGATGAAAAAAAGCCACTACTATAATTTTAGTAATGGCTTCTTCTTTTTTTACAGAAACTATTCTATCTACCTAATAGGGGTTCTTAGTACTTCTATCCATCCTGACCTTTGTTCGCCAAGACTATTGAAATTAATACTATAAAAATATATACCGTCTGCTTGACCATCTGCATCCCAAAGTGTATGCTCTCCAGGTCTTGGATCATTAAGATTTAATGGATCGGTATAATAGTCATCACTAGTATAAACTTGTTTACCCCAACGGTTGCTAATTACTATTTCAGTACCTGATCCTTTAGGAGGTAAATTTCTTATATAAAAATAGTCATTTGTACCATCACCATTTGGAGTGAAAATATT
>Ga0224506_10000884_pt1 | contig 22908 bp, 18 predicted proteins | sample SF_Jan12_sed_USG_2_FD_169108 | JGI IMG/M metagenome (GOLD analysis project Ga0224506, IMG submission 169108) | Sediment microbial communities from San Francisco Bay, California, United States - SF_Jan12_sed_USGS_8_1 | ecosystem: Environmental > Aquatic > Marine > Sediment | place: USA... | reverse complement strand
GAGAAAGTTGAACCAAAAGTTATAACTCTTACAAAATCACCATACTTTTCACCAAACAGTGCTGTAGCTCCCATTTCTTTCGCAGATGCGATTGGTACATTTCGCTGCTCTTGCAGTTGAATATTTTCTCTTATTTTAGTATTTACAATGCGCTCTACATCACTTATATCATCATCTGTCATCTTTGAAAAATGTGAAAAATCAAAACGCAATACTTTTTCATTCACCAACGATCCTCTTTGTTCCACATGGCTTCCCAAAACTTGTCGTAATGCAGCATGTAAAAGATGTGTAGCACTATGATTATTTACTGTAAGTTGTCTTTTAGCGGCATTTACTACACATTTAAAATCACCTTCAATATTTGAAGGTAATTTATCAACAAAATGAACAATTAAATCATTTTCTTTCTGGGTATCAATCACACTAGTTTTTTCTCCATTGTTTTGGATATAACCAGTATCTCCTACCTGCCCACCACTTTCCGCATAAAAAGGTGTTTTATTAAGTACTAATTGATATTTTTCTTTTTTCTTCTCAATAATAGTTCTGTATCTTAAAATCTGAGCTTCACTCTCTAATGTATTATACCCAACAAATTCAACTTCTTCTTTATCATTTAACACAATCCAATCTCCAGTTTCTTTAACTGCGTCAGCTTTCGATCTGTTTTTTTGTTTTTGCATTTCAGTATTAAAGCCAGCCTCATCAATACTAAACCCATTTTCACGAGCAATTAAAGACGTTAAATCTAATGGAAAACCATACGTATCATATAGTTCAAAAGTCAATTCACCTGAAATGATTCTATCTTCTGACTTTAGAATATTATCCAATCTTTTCAATCCATTTTCTAATGTTCTTAGAAAAGACACCTCTTCTTCTTTTATCACCTTAGACACAAATTCTTGTTGCGTTTTTAATTCAGGAAATACATCTTTAAACTGATCAGCCAATTGAAATACTACATTATACATAAATGGTTCTTTCAAATTCAAAAATGTATAACCATAACGTACCGCTCTACGCAAAATCCTACGAATAACATAACCTGCGCCTGTATTAGAAGGTAACTGACCATCAGAAATTGCAAAAGAAATAGCTCGAATATGATCCGAAATTACACGTAAAGCTATATCTGTTTTTTCATCTTCTGCATACTTTACATTGCTTTTCTTTGCTATCGAATTTATTAATGGAGTAAATACATCTGTCTCATAATTAGATTGTTTGCCCTGAATGGCCATACATAATCGTTCAAAACCCATCCCAGTGTCTACATGCTTAGCAGGGAGCAATTCCAGTTCACCAGATGCTAACCTGTTAAATTCCATAAACACCAGATTCCACACCTCTACTACTTGTGGATGATCTTCATTCACTAAACTCTTTCCATCTACTTTTTGTCGCTCAGCATCTGGGCGTAAATCTATGTGAATTTCGGAACAAGGTCCACATGGGCCAGTCTCTCCCATTTCCCAGAAATTATCCTTTTTTGAGCCATTTATTATTCGGTCTTTATCTATTATTTTAGACCAATAATCATATGCTTCCTGATCCAACTCTAACTTCTCAACTTCATCCCCGCCAAAAATAGACACATACATCCTGTCTTTGGGAAGCTCATAAACATCAGTTAATAACTCCCATGCCCATTCTATTGCTTCTTTTTTAAAGTAATCTCCAAAAGACCAATTTCCCAGCATTTCAAACATAGTATGATGATAAGTATCCATACCTACCTCTTCTAAATCATTATGTTTTCCTGAAACACGAAGGCATTTTTGAGTATCAGCTACACGTTTATATTTTGCAGTTTTATTGCCTAAAAAGTAATCTTTAAACTGATTCATCCCTGCATTTGTAAACATTAATGTAGGATCGTTCTTTATTACCAAAGGAGCAGAATCAACGATTTGATGTTCTTTCTCTTTGAAAAAATTTAAAAAACGTTGTCTTATTACATCAGAGTTCATTGATTTTAAATATTTTATTAATTTTGCGCTTCATTTAGAATTTGTGCAATAATTTATATATTGCATATAGAGTATTCTCAAAAAATATAACTTAGTTAAAATATAGATTAATTATTATACTTTCTGAAAAGCACAAAATTAGAAGTTTTTATATTGTTTCAGATAAATGGCAAGGATAAAATATTATTACGATACAGAAACCTGTAAATACGAGCGCGTAAGAGTAACTACATGGGACGTAGTACTAAACCTTTTAGGTTTTCTTTCAGTAGCTCTCATCCTTTCTATAGGTATACTTTTAGCCTACAATACCTACTTTGAATCTCCAAAAGAAGCTTTATTAAGTAAGGAAAATGAAGAACTTCTATTTCATTATAATATTCTGGAAAAAAATATTAACGATGTAAATAAAATGATTGTAGCTCTTCAAGAGCGTGATGATAATATTTATCGTACTATATTTGAAGCAGAACCAATTCCATCCACCATCCGGCAAGCAGGTGTTGGGGGTGCTGAACGATATAAAAAATTACTAGATGAGGGTTTAGAACAGGATAAATTAGTTACAGAAACATACACTAAAATTGATAAGCTGAAAAAGCAAATGTATATTCAAACTCGGTCGTACGATGATATTATGAAGCTTGCCATGACAAAATCAGATATGCTATCATCTATCCCTGCAATACAACCAATACAGAATAAAGGACTTACCAGACTTGCTTCTGGGTTTGGGATGAGAATACATCCTATATATAAAGGTAGAAGAATGCACTGGGGAATTGATTTTTCTGCACCTAGGGGTACTCCTATTTATGCTACAGGTGATGGAAAAGTTACCTTAGCCAAGGTTAGCTATCTTAAAACAGGCTATGGTAATCAGATAGAAATTGAACATGGTTATGGCTATAAAACTAAATATGCCCATATGCAAATGTTAGTAGTTAAAAAAGGTACTAATGTTAAACGTGGTGATTTAATAGGCTATGTGGGTAGTACTGGTGGGTCAACCGCTCCTCATGTGCATTATGAAATAATAAAAGACAATAAAAAAATAGACCCTATTCAATACATGATACAGGATATTTCTGATGATGAATATCAGAAATTACTAGAACTGGCAGCTCGTGAAAATCAATCGTTAGGCTAATTTTTTGTCAGTTTTGTTGGGATTTTTTAAATGAAGTAGTTAATTGGCACTCTAAATGTCGAAAATAAAGTACATATATAATACTGAAACTTGTAAATACGAGCCAGTAAAAGTAACACCAAAGAAGTTTTTAGTAAATTTTTTTGGTTTCTTGTTAGCTGCAAGTATTATGGCTTCTGGTCTAATATATGTTTTTCATACTAATTTTACCCCATTAAGGGAGATTGAATTAAGTGAAAATAACGAAGTTCTTAAAAATCAATGGGATATACTCAATGAACATCTTACTATAGCTGATCATAAAATAAATCAATTACAGGTAAGAGATGATAGTATATATCGAACTATTCTCGATATTTTACCTTTATCTCCAACTACACGTAATGCCAGTATTGGTGGTGCTGAGCGTTTTTCCAATTTATTATCTGAAAATTTAATAGCTGAGGATTTAATAGTTTCTACCTATGAAAGGGTTGAAAAATTGAGAAGAAAGTCTTACATACAAACACTTTCTTATGATGATATCACAAAAATAGAAGCTGAAAAAGAACAAATGTGGGCTGCGCAACCAGCAATTCAACCCATCCATAATAAAGAACTCACTCGTCTTCATACCACATATGGACCGCGTTTTCATCCAATATTAAATATTTGGAGACCTCACAAAGGGTTAGACTTCACTTCCCCTAAAGGCACTCCTGTTTATGCTACTGGAGATGCTATTGTTCAAAGGGCAAATTATTCTAAATCTTATGGCTTTGTGGTTTATCTGGATCATGGTTATGATTATAAAACTAGATATGCACATCTTTTCAAATTTAATGTTAAAAAAGGCCAACAAGTAAAACGTGGGGATATCATTGGTTATGTGGGTAATACTGGTGTTACTGAAGCGCCACACCTTCATTATGAAATATTATACAAAAACAATCAAATAAATCCTATAGATTTTTTCCATCGTGATTTAAGTGTAGAGGAATACGAAAAGCTTATCAACTTAACCAACGATGATGCTCCAGCTCTAGATGCTCATTAATACATTTTTTTCTTTTTTTTGCTTTAGTTATCAGTAGATTTGTGCCTTTAAAAAATATGAAGTCACAAATATCAGTCATACTATTCATCGTATTATTAACTGCTTGTAAAGTTCAAAAACCAAGCACCACTTATGATGACAAGACACTATCAGTAGATTCAATAACTATAAGTAACTTAGTGTCAAAAGACACTTTAATAGAAATAGCTATAGACTCTTCAATTTTTCAAGATTCTATAGAAATTGCAATACATAGATTGCTTAAAGATACAGTTCATATAATTGGTGTTGGTGACATAATGATGGGAACAAACTTTCCAAATGAAAATTACCTCCCCCCTTCTGATGGTAATCATCTATTTGATGAAGTAGAAAGTGTTTTGAAAAATGCAGATGTAACTTTTGGTAATTTAGAGGGTATGATATTAGATAAAGGAGGAATCCAAAAATATTGCAAAAATCCTAAAATTTGCTATCTATTCAGAACACCTGAACATTACATGAAAAACCTAGTTAATGCAGGATTTGATGTTATGAGTACCGCTAACAATCATGCTGGTGATTTTGGGCAAGAAGGACGACAAAGTACTATGGACATGTTAGATAGTGCTGGAATTCATCATGCTGGATTGCTTTCTAAACCCTACACTACATTTAAAGTAGATGGTATGAGATATGGCTTTGCAGCATTCTCTCCCAACACTGGCACTTCAAGCATTAATAATATTACTAGAGCAATTGAAATTGTTCAGTACCTAGATTCAATAAGCGATATTGTAATCGTTTCATTTCATGGTGGTGCTGAAGGTAGTAAATATCAACGAGTTACACGAAAAACAGAAACATTTTACGGAGAAAACAGAGGAAATGTTTATCTGTTTGCCCACTCATTAATTGATGTTGGTGCAGACGTAATTTTTGGACATGGCCCACATGTAACACGAGCTGTTGAGGTATACAAAAACCGTTTTATTGCTTATAGTTTAGGGAATTTTTGTACTTATGCTCGTTTCAACTTGAGCGGAGATAATGGCTTGGCTCCTATTATTAATGTATCAACAAATGCTAAGGGAGAATTTCTTGAAGCACATGTAACACCAATAATTCAATATCGCCCAGGTGGCCCTAAAATAGATAGTCAAAAACGAGTAATACATCGCATGATCGACTTAACAAAAAAAGATTTCCCCGAAGTGCCTATAAAAATTGACCCGTCAGGGATTATTACTTATATTCAAAACTGAATTAGTACTTATGCCTTATAAAGAAAAAGCGATAGAGAAAAAATATTATGCCATTGGAGAGGTGGCAGACATTTTTAAAGTAGCTACTTCGCTTATTCGTTTTTGGGAAAGTGAATTCGAAATTATCAAACCAAAAAAAAATAGAAAAGGAAATAGGCAATTCACTAAACAAGACATCGAAAATGTTCGTCTTATTTACCATTTAGTAAAAGAAAAAGGATTCACTTTACAAGGGGCTAAAGAAATGCTAAAAAATAATAGTAAGGACATTCAAGATAAAATGTCTACGGTTGATTCTTTAAAAAAGGTGAGATCATTTTTAGTCGAACTAAAAAACCGGGTATAGACATACACTAGCTCGGAATGCAAGAGGAAAAACTTCATCAAATTGCGCTTCTACGCACGCCAGGAATAGGAAGTGCTAATATCAAAAATTTAATTAGTTATTGTGGGTCTGCTAAAAATGTGCATGCATCTACAAAAGGAAAACTAGCAAAAATACCAGGGATTGGTCTTATTACAGCTAACTCAATTCTATCAAATGCTAATTTCTCTGCTGCAAAGCAAGAATTAGCAGCTGTAGATAAAAATAATGCTCAATTATTCTTTTACACTGATTCAGAATACCCTGACAGATTAAAACAAATAATAGATGCTCCCCCATTACTATATGTCTCAGGAAAAGGGAATATTGACACCCCTAAAATGGTAGCCATAGTGGGCACTAGAAAAGCAACAGATTATGGAAAAGGGATGGTAACTGAGCTTATACAAGGATTAAAAAATCATAATTCAACTATAGTAAGTGGTTTAGCCTACGGGATAGACATTCATGCACACAAGGAAGCATTAAAAATCGATTTACCAACTATTGGGGTGATGGCATCTGGTCTAGATATTATTTATCCATCTGCACATAAATCTGTAGCCAAAGAAATGAAAGAAAAGGGTTCGTTAATTAGTGAAAATGCTTTTGGCACAAAGCCAGATGCACCACGTTTTCCGGCACGAAACCGGATAATTGCAGGCATGGTAGATGTTATAATTGTAGTAGAAGCAGCTATAAAAGGTGGTGCTTTGATAACTGCAGAAATAGCTAATAGTTATAACAAAGATGTTTTTGCAATTCCAGGTAGTATAGGAAAATCACACTCTGAAGGATGTAATCGACTTATTAAATCTAACAAAGCCCACTTACTGGAAAAAGTAAGGGACATTGAATATATTATGAATTGGAATGCTAATGAAGAAAACACTAAAAAACAACCAATAATAGACCTTGAATCTCTTTCTACTCAAGAAAAAAATATAGTAGCTCTTTTTGTTGACAATAAAGAATTAATAGTTGATGATATTAGCTGGAAGTCACAAATATCAATTTCTGAAATAGCTTCAATCTTACTTCAATTGGAGTTTAAAGGTATTATCAAATCTCTTCCAGGTAAAAGATATAGATTAAACTTTTAATTCTTTAAATAACTTTGATTACAACGTTCCCTGATAATTTCATAAGCTTTAGAATCTCCTAATTCTCCTGCTTTACTTAAATCAAGACACCCCGCCTCAATGTGGCCATATTCAATACGTAATATTCCACGTAAAAAATAAGCATCTATATTTTTAGTATTAATTTCAATAATCCTAGTACAATCATTTATTGCATCTTCATAAGCTTCCAAACGCTGTTTCGCTTCTCCCCTTTTCAAATAGGCTTTTACATTACTATCATCCAATTCTATCACCTTGGAAAAATCATCAATGGCTCCATAATAATCCTGTAAAATAAATTTCACATTCCCTCTTGCAAAGTAGGCTTCTGAATAATTTTTATTCAATTCTACAGCCTTATTAAAATCTTGCATAGCTCCGTGTCTATCATCAAAATTTTCTTTGATGCTTCCTCGTAAAAAGTAAGCTTTAGAATAGGTGTTATCTTTCTCTATTGCTTTATTAAAATGTAAAATAGCCTCTAAGTATTGTTTTTTTTCATAAAAACTCATCCCTGTTTGTGTAAATTCTTTCGCTGTTTGTGCCAACAGCATGTTACACGCAAAAAATAAAATAAATGTGGGCAATAAGTTTCTTCGTACCATTTCCTGTTTTTTTATTAAAGTTTAATTTACAAATATTACGCCTAATCTAAAAAATGATTCTTAGTAGATTCATTACATTGGGAAAATATCGTCAGTCATCAGCATACTTTTTTGAAATGCATCATCACTAATATCTAAATCGATATTTTTGTTATTCAAATATTCTATCAAAGTTTCTGTTGCTATATTTCCCACTAAATCATCCTTAGCCATAGGACACCCTCCGTATCCCTTTATTGCACCATCGAAACGCATACATCCCGCCATATATGCTGCATCAATTTTTTCTAAAGCATTAGAAGGATTTGAATGAAGATGTCCACCAAATTCAACATCTGGATACTTCGTGATAAGAGAAGTAAATAAAGAAGATATACTTATAGAGTTAGAAACACCTATAGTATCTGCCAAAGATATTATCTTAATACCATAACTTACTAGTAGCTCTGTATACTCTTCCACTAGCTCTTCATTATAAAAATCATTATATGGATTACCAAATCCCATAGAAATATAGGCTACCAACGATTTCGAAGTTTTTACACAGATACTCTGAATTTCTTGTAATGATTGCAAGGCTTGCTCTATAGACTTATTCGTATTTCGTTTCTGAAACGTTTCTGAAATAGAAAAAGGGAAACCTAAATAATCAATTTGTGAATATTTAGAAGCATCGTTTGCTCCACGTACATTTGCTACTATGGCTAACAGTTTAGTTGTTGAATTGTCTATTTCAAGTTTAGATAAAACTTCTTCAGTATCGCCCATTTGAGGAATTAATTTAGGAGATACAAAACTTCCAAAATCAATTGTATCAAACCCAACCTTAAGTAATTGATTAAGGTAGTCTACTTTTTTGTTAGTAGGAATAAATTCATGTATGCCTTGCATAGCGTCTCTAGGACACTCAATTAATTTCATTTTATTTCCACTTGATATTACAGCCTACACTGGGTACTTGATTTTCAGCAATTGGATTTCCTTTTAATAAATCCTCGATGGCATCTCTAAGGTCTTTTCCTGTTAGAGGAATCTCATTACCTGGTCTGGAATCATCTAATTGACCACGATAAACTAACTTCATATTTTTATCAAACAGATAAAAATCAGGAGTACAAGCTGCCTGATATGCTCGAGCTATTTCTTGAGTTTCATCATACAAATAAGGAAAAGGATATTCAAATTTTTTAGCGTCTTTCCTCATAAGATCGGGGGCATCTTCAGGGTAATATTCTGCGTCATTTGAACTAATGGCAATAACTAAAACATCATCCTGCATATAATCATTGGCTATCCTTACTAATTCCTCCTTCATATGTTTTACATAAGGGCAATGATTACAAATAAACATAATCAGAGTGGCCTTATCTGATTTCAGCTCATTTAATGACAACTTCTTCTCTGAAACAGTATCAAAAAGAGTGAAATCAGGTGCAATAGTGCCTAGGGGCAACATGTTTGAAGATGTAAGTGCCATGATTAATTTTTAGATAAATATAAAAAACTATGACTCGTAATGCATTATTTGTCAGCTTGATTTTCTCATACTATTTTTTAGGGTAAGATAATCAATGAAATAAGTAATTTTTATAGAAAAGGTGTTTTGCTGATTCGCATTAATGGTATTATTAAAATTTCTTCCGAATTTTTCTTCTACTTGTACTTGTTGGTCGATAATGGCATCTTTCCAGTTAATTGTCACAAAACTACCTGGGGCAATTTGCCATGAATAATTTAAATCAACATTAAACGCATTAAAATTACTGTCATGAAGTGGCTCAGGAACATCGTTTATACTTACTGGAATAGATAATCCATTATACGATATTGGTTGTAAATCTCCATTTGTATCTAGTTCAAAATAATTACTATATAACACTGTACTCCAATAATGTCGTACTCGAAGAGATAAACCCATTTTATTATTGAAGGTATAGTTCACTCCAAAAACATTTGTTGTAGTTTTAATATTTCTCTGACCAAATATTATCCCATTTCCTATATTATGATCTAAACGTATTTCATCTGACATGTTATTAACAAACCCTCTTACATTATACTGCCTTTGATAATTCATATTATAGTTAAAAGAAAGTTTATTATTAACTCTATAACGAATAAACACACTATGCCAATGATCATGAGAATTCCATTCTGGCATTTTCCATCTACCTTTATCTAAATTTATTTGAAGTGCTTTTCTCCCATCAGTTCCTAACCATCCCGCAATCATGTAAGACCTCTCCTTATTAAAAACACGCCCATTTTCACGCGCTTCAAAATAATCGTATCGCAAACCGTTTAGACCTCCAAAACTACCAATACTCCAGAAATTTTTAAACTGAGTATTCATACCCATTCTAATATTAGTTCCTGTTACGTGACCTGTCTCATATAATTGAGCATATTCATAATTAGTCCTAATATTAAAATTATTGAAAATCCATATTGGGTTAAATTCACTATACCTAACTTGGACAGAATTAGAAATTTCATTATTCCCACCCCACAAAAAACCCAGATCATTAGGGTTATACTTATCACTTTCAACCCTTCTATTTAAACGAAATTGCCAATTTCCACTTACCTTACCCAAAGAAACTGTATACCTAAACCCTTTATCATTTTTAACAGTTTTACCCAAACCCTGTTTAGGTGCAGAATAACCCATCGCACCAAATCCACCAATTCTATAAGTATTAGTTTTATCATACAGCGTAAATTCGGCTCCTGTAAAATTTACATTTTCATACCCATCTGTTCTAGAAACATTAGTATTAATTAAAGCTATATTTGAGTTATTTTTAAGGTTCTGATCGATTACAAATACATTATAGTTAGTTAATGGGTCTACCATAACCTCTTCTTTTTTATATTCTGAATAATCTCTGCCTCCATCAACATTTATTACAAAGTTACCTGTTGTATCAATAGGAGTAGCTATTTCAGCATACGTTCTTCTTGTTACACCGTTAAACAACCCTATCCCCATTCCTTTTTTTGTTCTACCAGATAGTTTAACTGCATTAAGTAATGGAGCTGCACTAGGGGTTGATATAATAGTATCATAATCAGTAATAGTTGAAAAGCTACCTAAAGTTTCACCTACTCTTCTAGAATAGAACAACCCACCTCTATTAAATAAATCAGTTCCTTCTGTAAAGAAGGGTCTCCTTTCATCAAAGCGAACTTCAAATGCCGATAGATTTAGTACCTGATCATCAGATTGAACCTGACTAAAATCTGGAATAAGACTCATGTCTAATGTAAAAGCTTCATTAATTCCATATTTTAAATCCATTCCGCCATTAAACTTAGTATCATTTGTACCAGTAGCTTCATCTCGTACATGAACAGTAGAAGCATAAGGCAAAAATGCTAACCTAAGTGGCGGGTCAATACCTTCTATTCCTTGTAATACTCCTGCCTGGTTGACAAATCCCCGCACTGATTTATCAACATGATTCCAAAATGACTCTTCTCTTTTGCGTTGGACTTTTCTATAAAAATTTATTCCCCATGTTTGTACATCAAGGTTAGGAAATCGAATAGCATAGTAAGGAATTTCCATTTCTATTACCCATCCTTTTTCATCAATAGAAACAGCACTTTTCCAAACTGCATCCCAGTTATCATCAAAATCATCATTGTTTACATAGGAATCCGTCTGTACACCAGCAGCAGTTACTCCAAAAATAAACCCATTTTGACCTTTATTATATGTATCGAAAAGTACGCCAAAAACATCAACATTTTTATTTCCATCGTCACGCAATCCTAATTCTCGCTGAATTTGATCAGGTTCTGGATCAAATAATCTGGCTAAAATATAAACTGACTTATCATCATAAAAAATTTGAACTTGAGTATCAAATGAAGCATCGGCACCATTATCTGGTTGCAATTGAGAAAAAGTGAAGCTAGGTGCATCTTCATCCCAAATTTCATCATTTAAAATACCATCAATTTTAGGAGGTGTAGTAATACGCTCTGCAGAAAAAATTTTCTTTTGCCCCTTTTTGTCATTGGCAATCGTATTGGTTATCATACCACACAAAATATAGAATGTAAAAAATGTAGATAAAAATTTATTTTGCATGTTAATTAGCTCAAGGTTATATACTAAATACTCTATTTAAAGCAAAAAGTTGTGTTATTTATGTGAATGGTATATTATAGAAGGTTAATCGTCAATTTATCTTCATCAAGTACTCCTTTTTGAAAAGTGCCAACATCATTATTGGTCAGTTACTGTAAAATCATATACTCGATTTAATGATGAAAGTTTGGTTTTAAACATAAAATGTGTTGAATTGTTAGAATTAAGTATTGAACTGTAAATAATCAAAATTAGTATGTTAATAGGTCTTATTTCGGATACACATAGTTATCTAGATAGTAAAGTGTTTGAATATTTTAAAGAATGTGACGAAATATGGCATGCGGGTGATATTGGTGACTATTCGCTCATCAAACAACTTCGCAACTTCAAACCTAATAGAGCTGTCTATGGAAATATAGATGGAACAGAAATTAGAAATCACTTTGATGAACATTTACATTTTAATTGTGAAGGCCTTGATATATGGATGACACATATTGGTGGATATCCACCAAGATACACTCCAAAAATATTAAAAACATTAAAATCACAAACTCCAGACATATTTATATGTGGTCATTCTCATATATTAAGAGTAATGCATGATAAACAATTTAACAAACCCATGCTTTATCTAAACCCAGGGGCAGCAGGAAAACATGGTTTCCATCAAATACGTACCCTACTTCGTTTCGAAATAAATAATAAGAAAATTTCGAATATGCAGGTAATAGAGCTTGGCAAAAGGGCATAAAAAAAACCATTTTAAAATATTCAAAATGGTTAAACTTTATTACTCTTCAAACTAAGCTTCTTTTTTTGGCGCAGTCTTTTTAGGTGCAGCTTTTTTTGCAGCAGGTTTCTTAGCTACCTTCTCTTTTTTTACATCTGCTACTTCAGCTTTTGGAGCTTCCTTTTCTGCTTTTGCCTCTTTTTTTGGTTTAGCTTCTTTCGTAGATGTTTTAAAACCTTTCTTTATTTCTTCAACATCAACATTTTTGATTACTGGCTTTGAAGTAAGTTGCTTAATACTGCTTCTTCTTAGTGCAGCAGTTTGCTTATTTTTTCTACCTTTTCTTTTTAATCTGGTAATTGCCATTTTTCTACCTTTTATTCAAATGAGGTGCAAAGATAAATGAATAATCGGTATTTGGAAAATATTGTTTTCAATTTTTATAGATTTGCATAAATCATTAACTACTATGAGTGAAAAACCTACATTACCTAAAGGTACGAGAGATTTTGGTCCTGAAATTATGGTCAAACGTAATTTCATTTTCAATAATATCCGTTTAGTATTTGAAAAATTTGGTTTTATGTCTTTAGAAACTCCAAGTATGGAAAATTTAAACGTTCTGACTGGAAAATATGGTGATGAAGGAGATCAATTATTATTTAAAATCTTAAATTCAGGAGATTATTTATCAAAAACAAACCAAGAAGATTATAACAAAGGAGCAAAAGAAATGCTCTCTAAAATATCTAAAAAAGGACTTCGATACGATTTAACTGTACCTTTTGCTCGATATGTGGTGATGAATCAGCATAATATTACATTTCCATTTAAAAGATATCAAATACAGCCTGTATGGAGGGCGGATAGACCTCAAAAAGGTAGATATCAAGAGTTTTACCAATGTGATGCGGATGTAGTAGGCACTAGCTCTCTCATTTGTGAAAGTGAAATTATTCAAATGATAAATGAGGTTTTTCAAAAATTAAAAATTAATGATTACACTATAAAAATTAATCACAGAGGAATACTTACTGGAATAGTAGAACTAATAGGAGCAAAAGGCAAAGAAGCTGATTTTTTTGTAGCCATTGATAAACTAGACAAAATTGGATTTAACAGAGTTTTAGAGGAACTATCTTCAAAAAATTTTTCGTCAGATTCTCTCAATAAATTAAAACCATTTTTTGATATAAAATCAGACATCAATGGGAAAATTACTTTTCTAAAGAATGTCTTTTCTGCAAATAGTTCAGGTTATAAAGGCGTAGAAGATATTGAAGCTATCCTAAATTACATCGCTAGCTCAGGTGTAGAAAGTAGCCATCTTAATCTTGATTTTACTTTAGCCAGAGGACTCTCCTATTATACTGGAGCAATTTTTGAAGTTAAGGTGAATAATTCAAGCATTGGAAGTGTATCTGGTGGTGGTAGATATGATAACCTTACAGGAGTGTTTGGTTTGCCTAATGTTACTGGCGTAGGATTTTCATTTGGTGTAGATAGAATTTATGATGTAATGGAAGAATTAGATATTTTTCCTAAAGAAACCACTTCTAGCACAGAAGTGTTAGTTACTAACTTTGATAATGTCTCAGAAAAGCATGCTATAAAAATTCTTTCATCTCTTCGAATAGCTGGAATTAAATCAGAAATATATCCAGAGAGTGTTAAACTAAAAAAACAGATGAACTATGCAGACAAGAAAAACATCCCCTATGTATTGTTAATTGGAGAAGAAGAAATTAAAAATCAGCAATATACCTTAAAAAACATGAACAATGGTTCACAAAATAAATTGCCATTAGACGAAATAATAAAAACACTAGCTAATCATTAGTATCATGAGCCACTCACACATAATTTCATCTAAAGAAATTTCACTTGATGATGTGAAGTTAATCATCAATAATAATTTGAAATTGGAATTATCTATAAGTGCTCAAGAGAAAATAACCAAATGTCGTACCTACTTAGATGAAAAAATAGAAACATCCAAAACTCCTATTTATGGAATTAATACTGGGTTTGGCTCTCTATATAACAAAAACATATCCAAAGAAAACCTTACTACTCTTCAGTATAACTTAGTAAAATCTCATGCATGCGGTACTGGTAATGAAGTGCCAAAACTGATAGTAAAAATCATGTTACTGCTAAAAATAAAATCATTATCATATGGCAATTCAGGTGTACAACTAGTCACAATTAAACGTTTAATAGATTTATTTAATAATGATATATCTCCAGTTTTATATGAAATGGGCTCACTGGGAGCTTCTGGAGATCTTGCTCCATTAGCACACTTATGTCTCCCACTAATTGGCTTGGGAGAAGTTGATTATAAAGGGCAACGCATATCGGGAGAAGAGTTGAATAAAAAAATGGGCTGGCAGCCAATTGAGTTTAAAGCTAAGGAAGGATTAGCATTGCTTAATGGCACCCAACTAATGGGTGCATATGGAATTTGGGCATCTATCAATGCACAACGAATTTTACAATTATCGAATACAATTGGCGCATTATCATTAGATGCTTTTAATGGTAGAATTGAGGCGTTTCACCCATTAGTACATAAAATTCGTCCCCAAAAAGGGCAGTCTTTAGTGGCCAAAAAAATTAACGAACTACTAGACGGTAGTGAAATAATAAAACAACCAAAAAAACATATTCAAGATCCTTATTCTTTCCGTTGTATTCCTCAAGTTCATGGTGCTAGTCTTGACGCCATCAATTACGTAAAAGAGGTGTTTATAACTGAAATAAATGGGGTAACAGATAACCCTAATGTTTTTCCAGATGAGGATATGGTGATTTCAGCAGGAAATTTCCATGGACAACCGCTTGCTATTAGTTTTGATTTTTTATGTATTGCTTTAGCAGAATTAGGCAGTATTTCAGAAAGAAGAACTTATCAACTAATTTCAGGATCTAGAGAACTACCCCATTATTTAGTAGTCAATCCTGGACTAAATTCTGGATTAATGATTCCGCAATATACTGCTGCTTCCCTCGTTTCTCAAAACAAACAATTGTGTACCCCTGCTTCAGTCGACTCAATTACTTCTTCTAACGGGCAAGAAGATCATGTAAGTATGGGGGCAAATGCTGCTACAAAGAGTTACAAACTTATCAACAACCTGTATTCAATACTAGCGATAGAACTTTTAACAGCTACTCAGGCATTAGATTTTAGAAGACCATTACGAACTTCTATGTATCTTGAAGATTTTTATAGCAATTTCAGAAAGGAAGTAGCGTTTATTGAATACGATCGCTTTTTGCATAAAGACATGATTAAAGCTGAAAAATTTTTAAAAAACTTTGAAAGTTAGATTTATCATTCGGTTTATTGTTCTCATAACAGCCGTAGCTGTTACTTGGGGAAATTGTTTTGCTCAAAACAATAGTAACAATGGCAGCTTCAATGTTAATGAAATTAAGGGATGTGTTCCTCTATCTGTAACCATTACTAGTAATGAAGTAAGTTGTCCTTGTGATGCTTCATGTCCTTGTGATGTGTTTCCTGATGGTATAAATAACCCTAGTAATTTTAGTCAAAACAATCTCAATATTAGCTATACTACTACAGGTATTTATCAATTAGTAGTTCAACTTCAGAATTTCGAAAAAGATACTATACAAATCGAAGTTCTAGAAAATACAGCTCCACTATTTCAATTAACAACTTGTACTGCCAATCAAGTAAATGTAGAAATTCAAGATACTAATTTCGACACTTATGAAATTAATTATAATGATGGAACCATCATTACTGTTAATAAAGGTCAGTTTATCCCTCCTTACACCTACATGACTTCAGGAACAAAAGCCATCAATGTACGAGGAATTAACTTAAATGCTGCTGATAATTGCATTATCAACAACTCTCAGAATGTCGAAATTCTTCCATCATTACAAGATGCAAGTATTAACAACTTAGCCCTTCTATCTACTATTGAAGCTCAATTAAATTATTCGGCTCAACTTAACACCACTTATCATTTGCAATTGGCAATTAACAATAATTCTAATTTTCAACGCTACTTAAACGAAAATATTGATCCTTCACTCAACACTTATACTATAAACGACTCTAATTTAGATTTTGAGCAAAATTATTATTGTTTTAGGATTGCAACTTTCGATAAATGCAGCAATACTTATACGGGATTTTCTAATTCTATTTGTTCTGTTGATCTAAACCCTATTACAACTGGTAATAAATCTTTTACATTAGATTGGACATCTTATAACGTCAATGTTAATCGGTTTGTCATTACAAAAAACTCAAACAATAATTATGTAAGTGTATCAAGCAACTCATATACAGATTCTAATCAAGTAGAATGCAATATTGAATATTGTTATAGCATTGTGGCTGACTACTCTACAAATGGCTCGGTTACCAGCACTTCACTTAAAAAATGTGTCATAGCAGTATCAACGGACATACCTACTGCATTAGTAGATATAAGTGCTACTGTAAATACACCAAATATTGACATCATATGGGAACTTCCTACTAGTTTTACTCCTGCTGAATATCAAATATTCAAAAACAACGAAATAACCCCAATCATACAAGCTTCAAACAGTTATACTGACCTTAATACAGACAGATCTTGTTATCAAATTGATTATACTGACAATTGTCTAAACAGTTCCTCTATTAGTAGAGAAATTTGTTCAATTTATCTAGAATCTCAAATAATTTCTGGAACAGTATCACTAAATTGGAATAACTACAATGGTTGGGAATTAGGAGTGAGTGAATATTTAGTAATTGTAGAAAGTACAAGCGGCAATAACACTTATTCGGCTGGAGTTTCTACAAATTTTCAACTCCCCGATGAATCTGTTATTACACAACTTATAAAAGTATATATTCAAGCAGTACCTGTTAACAAGAACCTACCTTCTGTCAATTCCAATGTAATTGAAATAGTTAATAGTACTAATATTCAATTTCCAAATGCTTTTGTTCCTGGAGGAATAAACTCCACATTTAATGTGAAAGGTCGTTATATACAGTCTGTTGATCTAAAAATATTTACTAGATGGGGAGAACTGGTAGCACATATCACTGATAAAGAAAATGGTTGGGATGGGAATGTAGATGGAAAAAATGCTCCAGAAGGCACTTATGTATATACTGCCGATATTATTGATGAATCTAGTAAACAACATGTACGAACTGGTGCGGTACTTCTTATACGAAAATAAGTTGATTATTTTTTGCAGTAATGATTTTGATATTGAATTTCATACCATGACCTTTGAGAACTCTTATTATACCTACATTATGCATTGAAAAATTGTTATGATTAGTAAAAAAGTAATAAATCAGGAATTCATGTATGAAAAGCATAGCACCGCTATGATTACTAGATATAAATTTAGCTAATCGACAGATTTACTAATGCATAAAGCAGGTTAAAAATAAAATATACAGATATGTTTGATATGATGAATATGATGGGCAAAATGAAGGAAGTTCAATCCAAAATGAAAGAAGCCCAAGCTAACTTAGTAAATGTAAAAGCTGACGGAGAATCAGGCGGAGGAATGGTTAAGGCAACTGTTAATGGCACTAAACAAATTGAAGTTTTACAGATCGATAATGATTTAATAAAACCTGAAGACAAAGAAATGTTACAAGACTTAGTCGTGGCTGCAATAAACAACGCATTGCAGGAAGTAGAGGGTAAATCAAAAGAAGCATTAAAGAAAAGTACGGAAGGACTTATACCAAATATTCCAGGTCTCGATTTGAGTGGATTAATGTAAATGAGTACCACATCAGTTGTAATTCTTAACTACAATGGGCGAAAATTCCTAGAACAATTTTTGCCCACAGTTATTCAACACAGTAATAATCATGAGGTCATAATAGCAGACAATTGCTCTACTGATAATTCCATTACTTTTCTCAAGCAAGAATACCCAAATATCAGGATGATTCAAATCCCTGATAACAAGGGATATAGTGCAGGTTATAACTATGCACTTCAACAAGTAAAGTCTGATTATTACGTTTTACTCAATTCTGATATTGAGGTTTCTGCTAACTGGATAGCTCCAATCATTGAGTTAATGGATCAAGATGAAAATATTGCAGCTGCGCAACCAAAAATACGTTCATATCATAATCGCGATCAATTTGAATATGCTGGAGCTGCAGGAGGTTTTATTGATACTCTAGGTTATCCTTTTTGCAGAGGACGAATTTTTAACACCGTTGAAAACGATAATGGTCAATATGACGATGAAAAGACTATTTTTTGGGCTACTGGAGCCTGTCTTTTTATTAGAGCTTCAATATTTCATGAATTAAAAGGTTTTGATGATGATTTTTTTGCTCACATGGAAGAAATAGACCTTTGCTGGAAAATACAAAATAGAGGTTATAGAGTAGTTTACAGTCCAAAATCAACAGTTTACCATGTAGGTGGAGGTACTTTGCAAAAATCTAATCCGAAAAAAACTTATCTAAATTTCAGAAATGGCCTGTCACTTATTTTTAAAAATTATAGTAACACTGATCTAATGTTAAAATTCCCATTCCGAATACTATTAGATTGGTTAGCAGCATTTCAAATACTTTTTACATCTCCTAATGATTTTCTGGCTGTTGTTCATGCACATTGGGACTTTATTAAGCTATTACCGTCAAACATCAAAAAACGCACTTCTTTCAGGAAGAAAAAAGCAACCCATATGCTACCTCAAGTATTTAAAAAGTCAATAGTCTTAGAGTATTTTATAAAAAAAAGAAAAATATTCTCCAATATTAACTTTTAATAATACCACACAGAATTATTACATCTTCTTAAATGTTTCCTAATATTCATTATAAATGCCAATGCCAAATAGATAATTACTGGAGACCCAAAAGTGAGAAATGACATGTATATGAAGAATAAACGTATACTTGATGTAGCCAAGCCAAACATTTCACCTAGTCGGGTACATACGCCAAAAGCATATTGTTCAAAAAAATTCTGAAGTCGTTTCATCTGATAAATATTATATTACAAATATAAAACACATATATTCAACGAACACTTGGTTGAATTTATTTATTTTTGAGTATAATTGCATTAGAAACAAATTAACGATAAGTTCGTTATGTATTTCAACCTAAACAAAGTAACAATTAACAATTAAGAAATGAAAAGATTAGCTTACGTAATTGCCATAACAGCAATTTTATCTCTTTCTGGCTGTTCGCTTCCTAATATGATCAAAGCAGCACAGGAACAGGACTTGACAGTAAACCCAGACCCTCTTGAAGTACATGCCGACTCAGTAAATTTCGAAATGTCAGCAAATTTACCTGTGAAAATGCTTAAAAAAGGCAAAGTGTATACTCTCAAGACATTTTACAAGGCTGGAGATAGCGAAAAAGAACTTGAATCGATTGAATTCAAGGCCGATGACTACCCTAACAGTGGTGAAGAGCAACCAAAACAATCTAAAACATTCTCTTTCCCATATGATGAATCACTCAAAAGTGGTGTTATTGAAGTTCAAGGTGTAGCATCTGATCCTAAGAGTGCAAAAACTAAGGAAACTGCTAGAATGGAAGTAGCACCAGGTATTATCACTACTTCAAAGTTAGTGGAATCTGTTTATTACCCAGCTTATGCATCTCATGGATACAATAACAAAGAAGAGTTAGAACCTGTAAATATCGACTTTTTCTTCTTGCAAGGTAGATCAGATTTTAGATATTCTGAGAGAACTGGAGAAAGAGGCAAAGAGTTAGAAGCTTTTATTGCTGATAAAAACGCAACAAAAAGTGTAACAGTTACTGGTACTCACTCTCCAGAAGGTACTGAACGAATTAACTCTAAATTAGCCGAAGAAAGAGCTAAAAAAATAGAAGCATTTTATGTGAAAAACATGAAAAAGTACGACTACAAAGGTCTTGCTGATTCTATTAACTTTATAATTAAGCCAATTATTGACGACTGGACTTCTTTTAAAGAAGAGTTAGATGCATATGAAGGAATATCTTCAGAAGAAAAATCAGAATATTTAAATGTAGTAAATGGAGCTGGGTCTTTTGAGGAAAAAGAAAAAGCACTTAGAGGTCTTTCTAACTACAAAAAGGTATTTAATGATGTATACCCTAAGTTAAGAACTGCAAAAACAGAAATCTTAAAAATTAAAGAGAAAAAAACAGATGCAGAAATATCAGTATTAGCTAAACAAATCACTGATGGTTCAGCAGCTGACTCATTATTAACTGAAGAAGAATTAATGTATGCTGCTTCTCTAACACCTTCTTTAACAGAAAAAGAAGCTATTTACACTGCTGCTACTAAAAAAAGTGATAGCTGGAACTCTCACAACAACTTAGCTGCTGTATATATTGCTATGGCTATAGAAGATGCTGATAATGCTGCCAGTCTAGCTGAAAAAGCTGCTACTCAACTAGGTATAGCTAACAATAAGGAAGAGAGTGCTGAAGCATATGCGAATTTAGGATCAGTATATTTAATGCAAGGAAATGCACAAAAATCATATGATGCTCTATCTAAAGCTGGTGCTATGGGTGCTTCTAATGATGTGACAAAAGGAATGAATGGTGTAAAAGCTTCTACAGAAATTATTTTGGCTAAATATGCTGATGCTATTAGTTCTGGTTCTTCTTCTGAAGAAAAAGCTCAAAACCTATTCAACAAAGGTCTTGCTCAATTATTGAATAAAGATTTTCAAAATGCAATTGCATCTTTTGATGAAGCAATAGAAAAAGATAGCAACTATGCTATAGCAAACTATGCTGCTGCTGTTGCTAGTGCTAGAGCTGAAAATATTGATAATGTTGTCAAATACATGAAAGCTGCAGTATCTGCTAATCCTGATTTGAAACAAATGGCTCTTAACGATCTAGAATTTAGAGCATACGTAGGAAACGCTTTGTTTTCTGATGTTTTAAAATAAACTAATAACCCTATAAAAAACCCCCACTTCTAACGGAGTGGGGGTTTTTTTATGCCTTAATTATATTTTTATTATCCATAACCATCGTTTGAATATTGGAGTTCTTATATTAATTTTACCTTCAAATTAAATCCACATAAATAAATGAGAGAGATACAATTTAGAGAAGCGCTTAGAGAGGCTATTAATGAAGAAATGCGCAGGGATGAATCTGTGTTTTTAATGGGAGAAGAAGTTGCAGAATATAATGGTGCTTATAAAGTAAGCCAAGGTATGCTTGATGAATTTGGCCCTGAAAGAGTAATTGATACTCCTATTGCTGAATTGGGTTTTACTGGAGTAGGTGTTGGTGCTGCTATGAATGGACTTCGTCCCATAATAGAACTCATGACATTCAACTTTTCATTAGTTGCCATAGATCAGATTATAAATAGTGCTGCGAAAATGATGTCAATGTCTGGAGGGCAATTCCCTATACCAATGGTATTTAGAGGTCCTACTGGTAATGCAGGTATGCTAAGTTCTCAACATTCTCAAAATTTCGAAAACTGGTTTGCCAATTGCCCTGGACTAAAAGTAGTTGTTCCTTCAAACCCTTATGATGCCAAAGGGTTATTAAAATCAGCTATTAGAGATGACGATCCTGTTATTTTCATGGAATCGGAATTGATGTATGGAGATAAAGGTGAGGTGCCTGAAGGAGAATATATAATTCCTATTGGTGTAGCTGACATCAAAAAGCAAGGAACAGATGTAACCATCGTTTCTTTTGGAAAGTTCATGAAAGTAGCTTTAGAAGCAGCAGAAGGGTTAGAAAAAGAAGGAGTAAGTGCTGAAGTAATTGATCTTAGGTCTGTTCGACCAATAGACTATGCAACAATAGTTGAATCAGTTAAAAAAACTAACCGACTAGTAATTGTTGAAGAAGCATGGCCATTGTCATCATTAGCTACAGAAATTACATATCATGTTCAAAAGCATGCTTTCGACTATCTTGATGCTCCAATACAAAGAATAAACAGTATGGATGTGCCTTTACCTTATGCACCTACATTAATTGAAGCTATTCTTCCTAATGTAAAAAGAACAGTTGAAGCAGTAAATACAGTAATGTATAAGTAGTACTCCCTATATAGTTATAAAAGAGAAGGGGAGTGAATTGCAATTCACTCCCCTTCTCTTTATGGTATAATAACTGTATTGTATTTGTCATCCAAAAGGATTCATAGCAGCTAAACCTCGTTTTCCTCCTCCCATCTTGTTCATCGTTTTCATCATTTTCTTCATATCACCAAACTGTTTCAGCAAGTTATTCACTTGTTGAACAGAACTTCCACTACCCATAGCTATACGTTTTCTTCTGCTTCCATTAAGAATTTCAGGGTTTTCTCGCTCTTTTTTTGTCATAGATTTTATCATGGCTTCAATAGGTTTAAATGAATCATCATCAATATCAATTCCTTTCATGGCCTTTCCCATCCCAGGAATCATCCCCATCAAATCTTTAATATTCCCCATTTTTTTAATCTGCTCCAACTGCGATAAAAAATCGTTAAAATCAAATTGATTTTTACGGATTTTTTTGTTGAGTGCCCTTGCTTCTTCTTCATCAAAGGTCTGCT